>Ga0209514_10003363_pt1 | contig 22995 bp, 24 predicted proteins | sample Subgrocontami58m_FD_187452 | JGI IMG/M metagenome (GOLD analysis project Ga0209514, IMG submission 187452) | Subsurface groundwater microbial communities from S. Glens Falls, New York, USA - GMW37 contaminated, 5.8 m (SPAdes) (version 3) | ecosystem: Environmental > Aquatic > Deep subsurface >...
TTACTTACCTGACAAACTGGAAAGTTGCGGGAGGAGGAGGGCCACCTACGACCTGTAATGATTATTGTATTTCTTTGGGAAGTTACATAGCAGGTACATGCAGAAAAGGGGTTCCTCAGTGTGCTGCAAACGGAGAAACCGTCGAAAACGGCGGAAATAGTCTTTGTCAACAAGCAGAAGGAGGAACGTGTTGCTGTCTACCATGAAAAACAACCGCAAAGGCTTTACGTTAATCGAACTTCTGCTCTATGTCAGCATCGTCGGAGCGATTATTTTTTCGGTGGCCGGTTTTTTGTCTCTTCTCATGCAGTCGCGGGTGAAAAATCAAACCATCGCTGAAGTCGAACAGCAGGGGGTGTCGGTGATGCAGATCATCACCCAAACCGGCCGCAACGCCACGGACATTAATTTTACAACTGCCTTTGATCTTTCCAGTGGGACCATACGAGAAAACACAATTGCTCTTACAAGCTCCCGCGTCACGGCTTCAGGATTGACATTTACAAATCTTTCTCGTACCGGTACGCCCGGAACCGTCCGCGTACAATTTACCCTGACGCACATCAATCCATCAGGCAGAAACGAATATGATTACGCCAAAACATTCTATGGATCAGCAAGCAGACGATAGAATCTGGAATACGGAATATGGAACTAGGAATAACGAATTAGGAATTAGGGAAAAATCATAATTCATGATTCATATTTCATAATTCAAATTTTATGAGTGAAACGAGTAAAATTAAATCTTTTACAGATTTAGATGCTTGGAAGGAAGGCCATATTTTGGTTTTGAAAATCTATGAAATAACAAAATCTTTTCCCAAAGAAGAGATGTTTGGTTTGATAATGCAAATGAGAAGGTGTGTTGTATCAATAACTTCAAATATCGCAGAAGGGTTCAGCAGACAGTCCTATAAGGAAAAAATACAATTTTATTCTATTGCTCAAGGGTCAGTTACAGAATTACAAAATCAGCTTGTAATTGCAAGAGATGTTAGTTTTATATCGAATGAGAGATTTCAAGAATTGGCAAAACAATCTGTAAAAGTTCATAAAATAATAAACGGTCTTATAAAAAGTTCTAGATCCCATAATTCCCAATTCCTTATTCCTTATTCAAATAACGGCTACATCGCCCTCATCACGGTTCTCGTGACTGGCGCCGTGGGTGTGGCCATTGCCGTTTCGCTTCTGCTTCTGGGTTTAGGATCAAGCAGAACCAGTTTTTCTTTGGAACAATCCAATCAGGCCAAAGCACTCGCCAACGCTTGCAGCGAAGAAGCCCTCCAGCAAATCCGCGATTCCACCCCATTTACCGGTACCGGAAATCTAACGCTTGGTCAAGGAACGTGTACCTATACCGTCACCAGTCAAGGAGGGCAGAATCGTACGATTACGTCTTCGGGCACCGTCGGCACAATCCTGCGAAAAGTCAAAATCATTCTGGATAAGATTACTCCGAATATCAATATTACTTCCTGGCAGGAAGTAGCTGATTTTTAAAAATATGAAAAAAATTATTACCCAAGGTTTGCAAATAGCCGTCATTAAAGATAATAAAGAAGAATATATTTCTTTGACAGATATGGCTAAATTCAAAAATCGCGAAGCGACGGGGATAGTAATTGCTCATTGGTTATCCACTAAATATACCATCCAGTTTATGGGCGCGTGGGAACATGTTCATAACCCAATTTTTAATGTTACGGAATTCAGTAACATTAGAAACGAGGCAGGATCCAATGGTTTTATACTATCTTCGTCGAAGTGGATCGAAAAAACAAAAGCTATAGGTATTAGGTCGAGAGCTGGTCGATATGGGGGAACCTTCGCCCACAGAGACATTGCCTTTGAGTTTGCTACATGGTTGTCACCGGAATTTAAGCTCTATTTGATTAAAGAATTTCAACGACTTAAAGAAGAAGAAAATAAAAGGTTGACTCTTGGCTGGGATGTTAAACGGCAACTGACGAAAATAAACTATCTCATTCATACTGACGCAATTAAAGAACATTTAATTCCTCTTCAACTTACTAAGCAGGCAGCTACTATGGTTTACGCCAGCGAGGCCGATGTTCTCAACATGGCCCTATTTGGAAAAACTGCTAAAGATTGGCGCGATGAAAATCCCAAAAAAGATGGGAATATCCGTGATTATTCTGATGTAACTCAATTGGTAGTATTGGCAAACTTGGAGGGCATCAATGCCGAGCTCATCAAGCAGGAAATTTCTCAACCCGAAAGATTAGTCCAACTAAATCAGACCGCTATTTCCCAAATGCATTCTCTGGTGGGGAATGCGTCAATAAAGAAATTGAAATAAGAAATTTTTGTTGTTGACTTTCCAAAAAAGTTGTATATTTAAATAGGAGAATAAAAAATGAAGAAATTATTTTGGGATTTTTCAGAGAGAGAGAGAGAGAGAGAGAGAGTAAAAGGGGCTTTACTCTTCTGGAAATTCTTCTGGTCGTGGCCGCCATCGCCATCCTGGCCGGCATCGTCATCATTGCCATCAATCCCACCAAACAATTGGGTGATACCAGAAACGCCCAGCGCCGGGCCGACGTCAACACCATCTTAAACGCCGTCTATCAGTATGCCATAGATAATAACGGCACGCTTCCGGCAAACATCACGACCACCGCTACCGCCGTCTGTCAAGCCGCTCCTTGTACGAGCCTCATTGATCTTTCGGTGCTCACCACCAGCGAGAAATATTTAGTATCTATTCCGCGTGATCCGCTGATTACCGCCACCACTGGCACCGCCGGCTACACCATCGTCAAATCCGCCAACGGCCGTGTGACAGTGGCCGCGCCCAGCGCCGAACAAAGCGCGGTGATTACAGTAACGAGATAGCGTACGTATGCAAAAAAGAACCCTGCTCATCGCAATCAACATCATCACCTTTTTGAGTATTTTGGGGGCGGCGCTCTTTTTTACTCAGGTATTGCGGAGCCAACTGGTAGAAAACTTTACCGAGGAAGAGCAAAACCACGAAATGGCGTTTGCCGAGACCATAGCCAATACCCTGCGCCTGGAAATGGAAAATAATGTGGCGCTTTTCACTCTGCTGGCTCAATTGCCGGAAATTCAAAGCTCTGACGCGGCAGTCTGCAATAAGAAACTTGACGATCTGTTTCTCCAATATGGCAAAAAACTCATCAACATCGGCCGGATGAACGCCAAAGGGATTTTTGATTGTTCCCATAACCGCGCTGCCATTGGCGTCAATGGCCCGAGTGTCGCCCCCCATCTGAAAACGATTATTGACGATCCGGAGCACCGGCCGGTCTTGGGCCGTCTCATTGCCCCCGCTGCCGGGGCCGCCAACACCGGTCCGGTCACTTCCTTCCATGTTCCGATTTTTGATAAGAACGGCACATTCTTGGGGACGCTGGGTGGGGCCATCAATTTCAACGATCTGCGGGATAAATATCTCAAGGATGTAGTTGTTCTACAACAGGGCTATGCTGTGATTATTGATGACAATGGTGATATATTGTATCATCCGCGGGCGGATTTTATGGGCAAAAATTTCTGGTCCGAAGAAATGCAGAATATTACCGGCCGCAATACGTCCCTAAACGGGATGGTGAAAAATGCGCTCGTCGGCAAGAAAAGCACGAGCCGTTATGCCTTTGAAGGCAAAGAAAAAATCGCCGCCTCCGGTCCGTCTGCGGTGTTTCCCGGCCGCGTCTGGGGGGTAATAATTACCGTTCCGTTGGAGGATTTGCAAAAAATTCTCCTGACGACCAATATTGACCGCACTTTCCTCCAATTTAATCTGGCGATGGTAGGTATCATTGTTTTGGTTTTTTTTCTCTTGCAATTTTTTGAAGTCCGCTGGCTGTTTAAACCCTTGGGTGTTATGAATGCCGCGCTGAAAAAATTATCACAAGGAGATTTGGCTGCCGTTGATTTTCTTTCCGGAGGTTCAGCAAAAGACGAATTTGGCCAGCTGGCTCAAAATCTAAAGTCCGCATTGTCCAATCTGCGCGACAAAACCGTTACCGTTGATAGCACTATTGCCCAAAAAACCCAAGCGCTGGAGCAGAAAATCAAAGAACTGGAGACCGCCAATAAAGCCATGGCCGGCCGCGAACTCAAAATGATGGAGTTAAAAAAAGAGATTGAAGAACTGAAGAAGAGATGAAATTAAATAAAAAATTTATTTTATCTATCGCCGCCGGCTTGATTTTGCTGGCCGGGCTTGTGGTCGCCGTTACCCTGTTTGGTTCCAAACAATTTTTGGATATTTTCTTGCTGGAAAAAGTCAAGAGCAGCCAAAACAGCTGGAGATTACTGGAACAGAACACCAAAGAAGAACTGGGAGCGGTATTGTTCGCCTTATCTGCCGATAATGGCCTGCGCAAGGAATACCTTTTGGGCGACAAAGACGAACTTTATCGCTACGCCAGTCCGTTGTTTGAAACACTGAAAAATCAATACGCCATTACCCACTGGTATTTTATCCTTCCGGACGGAAAAATATTTTTACGGATGCATAAAAAAGGCTTGTCCGGCGATTCCGCCGCCGCCAGAAAAACATTCCAAGCGGCCAGAGACACGGGAGAATTATCATCAGGCATTGAATTGGGGGGGACGGCTTACGCTCTCCGGACGGTCTTGCCGTATTTTGACAATAATCAAAAACTGATTGGTTATTTAGAGCTGGCTAAAGATATGAATCATCTGCTTTTGCCGCTTTCGTCGGTGAGCGGCGACCGGCTGGCGCTGTTTGCCGACAAAAAACATCTTGATCGGAACGCTTGGGCGTGGATGGCCGTCAATTCCGGAGCGCGCGATTCCTGGAATGACTTAGAAGAGTATGTCATTACCAATAATTTCGGCAAAGATGATTTTTTTACCCGGGAATGCTTTTCTGACAAAAACTCTGAAGCGATTAAGGGCAGATCGGCACATGTTAAAATAACCCAAGCAAAAAAGACTTTTCTTTGCAGCGGTTTTTCCATCAACGATATTACCGGAATCCAAATAGGCGCGCTTTTGTCGCTGACGGATGTAACCGGTCCAGCTCAAGTAATTAGCAAATGGGGATTATTGTATGATTAAAAAATTTATTTTTGTTCTCATTGTTATTGCCGTGGCGGTTGAGGGGTATATTCTTTTGCAAACCTACCGGAATCCGGCCAAAAAATATACCGGGGAGATGGAAAAAATTACCGTCGGGGTGGAAAAAAGCTTACTGCCGGCGCTGGTGTGGGTTGCTGAAAACAAAGGTTATTTTCAGGAAAACGGTGTGGACATAACCATCAAAGAGTTTGACTCCGGCCGGGCCGCCCTTAAAAGCATGCTTGAGGAGGGCAATCTTGATATGGTAACCGTGGCGCAAACGCCGGTTATGTTCAATAGTTTTACCCGCAGCGATTTTGCCATTGTTTCGGCCATGGTAAGTTCGTACAACGATGTGTTTGTCCTGGCCCGGAGCGACCGGGGTATCGCCAAACCCGGAGATTTGCGGGGCAAGAAGGTTGGCCTGACCAAGGGCTCTACCGGACAGTATTTCTTGGGCCTGTTTTTAAGTAAAAATAACATTCAGCCCTCTGAAGTAGAGGAGGTAGACATAAAAGCCGGCCAATTGGCGGAGAGCATTACCGCCGGCGCTGTGGATGCCATTTCGGTCTGGCAGCCGCATATTTATAACGCGCAAAAGGCCTTGGGGGACAAAAGCATTACCTTTCCCACCCGGAAAATTTTCCGGGAAGATTTTTATTTTGTGCCGAATAAAAATTTTCTGCAAAACCACCCCGAAGCCATAACCAGATTTTTGCAAGCGCTCAAACAAGCGGAAGATTTTATCAAAAACAGCGAAGACGAAGCCGTTGATATTGTTTCCGGCCGCCTGGGTTTGGACAAAGCATTTGTGACGTCGGTGTGGGGCAATTATCAATTCGGGCTGTTTTTGGATCAGACCATTATCAAAACACTGGAGGATGAGGCGCGATGGGCCATTCAAAATAAACTCACCGATAAAACCGTAGTCCCGAATTATTTTGATTACATTTCCGTTGATGCCTTAAGAATTGCGGCGCCGGAAAAAATGCTGATTAAAAAATAAATGAAATGCAATACAAAAAATTCTCCATTCCTCTTCTTCTGCTGGCGGCCTCTCTCGGCCTGCTTTTGCTTATAGAAAAAACTCCCCTGGCCGGGATGGAATACCACAATACTCTGGCTCATTCTTTTATTTTACTTGCCTTTACCGCCGTTCTCTTTTTCATTTGGTTTTTTTCGTATCAGCGCTTTGTCCGTGATAAGGACTTGCGCTGGTATTTTTTGAGCGTGGCTTTTTTTGTTCGCGGTGTTTTTGCTTTTGCTCACGCCGTCTTAGTGCCGGCCTTTGGCTGGGGCAATGAAGCGCTGTTTGATATTTCCGAACATTATGGCTTGTTTCTCGCTTCGCTTCTTCTTTGGGGGCTGATCATTCCATTTCCCACGCTAGTCAAGGATAAAATCTATCAGGCGCGGTCTAAAATATTTTTAAGTATCAATCTTGTTTTGCTGGCGGGCTTTGCCTCTCTTTTTTTTCTGCCGCATCTGGCGGAAGCGTTGTTTTCCCAAGCCAATTTTTTTATCGTACTGACGGGAATAGGCCTTTTCTCTTTGTCTTTAGTCTTGATTTCGCGTCAAGAAGATAATTTTTTCTTTTCCTCTTTGCCAAAAGCGTTGGTTCTTTTGGCGGCCGCCACTCTGCCACCGCTTTTTTATCAAGAATGGAATTTGACCTGGTGGTATTTCCATCTTTTGGAGCTGTCGGCACTACTACTACTACTACTACTACGGGCGGCGGAAGGGACAAAAAGGCAAATCTCCGAAATCCTTTTTTCCTCGTTTTCCATCCGCACCCGGCTTTTCTTTATCATCGGACTGACGCTTATAGCCATCGTGGTCAACGGCGCCATTGATTTTCGCCTGTCACAAAACCATCTCAAAACCCAGACGATGGATAATCTGGTCCTCATTGCTGATTTGCAGGAAGGGCAGGTACTAAACTGGCTGGATAAACTCAAAGGCAGAACCGTGGATTTTTCTTCGGATGGTTTTATTAACGATAGCTTAAAAAAGATTCTCTCCGGCGATTATCAAGAGCGTGATGTTCTAAGCCGCCATCTTTTAGAAAACAAAATAGTTGTTGATTCGGAGATTGTTGGAATCCATATCATGGATGTAAACGGCAGAGTCGTGGCGAGCAGCCGCGGCAGCGAAGTCGGCATGGAAGATATGGCTCCGCATGATTATGAAATTTTTTTGCAAGCCAAAGGAGCGCGTTACGCCGAGGCCTATTTGTCTGACTTTATGGATGATGTCCATTTCGGAGAGAAAAATCTTTCCATTTTGGCAACTGCTCCTATTATTGACCAGGATAGGCTTGAAAGTAGTTCTGACCAAAAAAAGAGTGAGAATATCGGAGTCATTATGCTGTTTTTTAAAACCAATGAGCTCTTGGACATTCTGACCGGAAAAGCCCAGACAGAATTGGGCGCTCTTTCCACCTGGGCCACCCGGAATAAAACCATGGAAACGTATCTGGTCAATCAAGATAAACTGATGGTCACCGAGTCAAGATTTATTGTCAATGCTCCAATGAAACAGAAAGTGGACACGGTCCCCGTCCGCTTGTGCGGCAAATCCGAGGAGATGGCCGGCGAGTATCTTGATTATCGGCAGATTCCCGTCCTTGGCGCTTCCATGTGTTTTCCCAACGGCTGGACACTGCTGGTGGAAATTGATAAAGACGAAGTGTTGGCATCGTTGGGAGATTATTTACAGCAGAATTTAGTTTCCGGAACCGCCACCTTTTTGCTCATTCTTATCGCCATGTATCTTTTTAGCATCGGCATTATCGCTCCGCTGAAGGAACTTTCCGGCGTAGCGCAAAAGATAGGCAAAGGTGATTTTACGGCCCGCGCGACACTGGTAACCCGCGATGAATTCGGTGAGTTGAGTAGGATTTTTAACCAGATGGCGGAGAATATCCAGAAAGGGAGTGCTGGCTTGGAGGTGAAAGTGAAGGAAGAAGAAACAAGTAGATTGGCAATGTCCAATATTCTTGGGGATCTGGAAGTGGCGAAGAATCAGCTGGTGGAAGAAAAAGCCAAAGATGAAGCGATTTTGGCTTCCATCGGCGACGCGGTTATGGCCTGTAATAAAGATGGCCGGATCATGCTGTTTAATGGTGTGGCCCAGGCGCTGACCGGTTTTTCTTCCAAAGAAGTTATCGGTAACCATTATCGCCAAATTCTTCACTTGATTAAAGAAAGCGACCAGAAGCCCGGTAATGATTTCATTGCCGAAGCCATTAAAACCGGCCGAGGAACAACAATGGCAAACCACACCCTGTTGATTGCTAAAGACGGCCAGAAGATTCCGGTGGCAGACAGCGCCGCGCCGATTAAAGATGCTACAGGCAATCTGATCGGTTGCGTGGTGGTCTTTCGGGATGTGACCCATGAGCGCGATGTTGACAAAGCCAAAACCGAATTTGTCTCGCTGGCTTCCCATCAACTGCGCACGCCCTTAACTTCCATCAATTGGTATGTCGAGATGCTCCAGGCCGGTGACGCAGGCGCTTTGAATGACAAGCAAAAAGAATTTTTGTCAGAGGTGTATAAAGGCAGTAAACGCATGGTCCAGCTGGTGAGTGATCTTTTAAATGTCTCGCGTCTGGAAACCGGACGGCTCAAAATTGAACCAGTTCCCATTGATCTCGTTGCCTTTATTGGCGAAGTCAAAAAAGAACTTGAGCCGCAGATTGTGGGGAAAGGCTGCCACGTGTCCTTGGAGTTTCCCAAAGAAAAAGTCGGTATGGTAAACGCGGATAAAGTTTTATTACGTCAAGTCATTAGTAACCTTCTCACCAACGCCATCCGTTATTCGTCAGGAGCCAAAACTGGTCAGGTCGTCGTCACCCTGGCGGTTAATGCAAAGGAATACACGATATCTGTGGGTGACAATGGAATCGGCATACCCAAAGAAGTCCAGAGCAAGATATTTGAAAAATTTTTCCGCGCCGATAATGCACGGACGGTGGTGGCCGATGGGAACGGCCTGGGCCTCTATCTGGCCAAACAGATCATGGAATCCTCGGGCGGCACCATCGGATTTTCCTCTTCCGTTGGATCAGGCTCGACATTTTATGCTACAATTCCGTTATCAGGCATGAAGTCTAAAACAGGCGAGAAAGGATTGGAAGGATGAAAAAAATATTGGTCATTGATGAAGATACTTCTTTATTAAAAGCATATCAGGAAATGTTTCGAGGGAGTGACGTAACCGTCATAGGGGCCGCGACAGGACAGCAAGGCTTACTGATGGTTCAGTCAGAAAAACCGGATGCTATCCTTCTTGACATCATGCTGCCCGGCGGTATGAATGGGTTTGACGTTTTGGAACAGCTTAAAAAAGATTCTGCCACCAAACAAATTCCCGTGATTGTACTCACCAACCTTGATACGGAAGAAAAGGTTTCCAAAACAATCGGTGCCAGTGGGTACATAGTAAAAGCAAATACGACAAAGGATGAGATAGTGAAATTAGTGATGGATTGTCTACGATCTCCCCATCTGGCTGAGGCATAAAAAACCGTTGCGCCCTGAGAGCTCTTCGACTTGACTCAGTAGGAGTACATTCTCCGTCAGCTGGTGGAACAGTATAAACAACGTCTTCCAATACATTGAGCCGACTGTCGGAATCGAACCGACGACCTACGCTTTACGAAAGCGCCGCTCTACCAACTGAGCTAAGTCGGCGAAGTAGGGATATTGTACCAAAAAGGATAAGCGTTGGTATAATGGGTTAAAGTGAAAATATTTGTTACTGGCCACAAAGGATATCTCGGAAGCGGTTTTTTAGAACGGTACGAACGGTTATACGATGTCATTGGATATGATTTAAAAGACGGTGATGATCTTCTTGACTACGAAAATCTTCAAAATAAGATGGTGGGATGTGAACAGATCATACACCTTGCAGCAATCCCGGGACCGAAAGAAGGAAAATCGTTTGAGGAATATTTTGTTACTAATGTACGGGCGACACTAAATGTTGCTAAGGCAGCGCTATCAAATGGAGTAAAGCGTGTCATTTATGCTAGTTCTACGACGATTTACGGCATAGAAAAAGGTATCCCCTTTACAAACTCCTATCACAGAAGAACAGGCGTTCGTCTCTCAGTATCTTTCAGCGAGCCGATTATCCTGCCGGGATGTAGATCTTTCGTATCATATGAGCAAAGTCATGGCAGAGCAGATTATGGCATGGTACGGCCTCAATAAAAAGATTCAGACAACTGCACTCCGTTTTGGGCCGATAGACAAAGTATTTCTCGGAACCAGTGTAAGTATGAGAAATGCCATCCAGGCAATAAAATTAGCGTTAGATTATGAGGGAGAGTTATGGTATGAAGCGTTTAGTATCGTCGATGAGATTTCTCACATAGACATTTCTAAAGCAAAGCGAATTTTGGGATATTCTCCGGTGAAACCCACGTATGCAAAGAATCAAATTCACTCCACACTTAAAGAAAGAGCACTTGAATCAAAATAATGAGTAAAATCGTTCGGTGGTATTCCTTGAAACCCATCAACTTGGCAAATTGAGCGGGTGAGGGGAAATCGAACCCCCGACTCATCCTTGGGAAGGATGCATCCTACCATTGGACCACACCCGCTTCTCATTTTCGTTTGCGGTAAACTTATCTATAATTTGTTTAAATTGTATTCCGCCTTTCATCCTTTTGAGTGCGATCTCTTTTTTTCTTGCGAGTGAAGGATCCTCGACCTCTTCTTTGTAGATTAACACGAATGGTCTTCTGTGTCTTGTCGATTGTACGAGTCCTCGATTATGATATTCTGTTAATCGTTTTTCTGGATTATTGGATATTCCTATGTAATGTTTACCGTCTTTTATGCTTCTTAAAATATATATGAACATACCTTTTTTGAGCGGGTGACCCCGCATCGCGGGGCGTCCCATCCTTGGGAAGGACGTATTCTGCCATTGAACCACACCCGCGAAAAACGGTTTTAAACCATTTTTATTGTATCACGTTTATGGCAGGATAAAGACGTTACCGGCGTGTATGAGACTTGGATTTACAAGATTATTTGCTTTTGCAATATCAATCCACTTGTAACCATTTCCATACTGGACAACCGCAATATGCCAAAGACTATCTCCGCGTACAACAGTATATGTTTTAGCAGTTTTGACTTCTCCAGGCGTTGGAGAAGCTTCTGTCATAGTGCCTGAAGCGAGTTCTCCGGATGTGGTTGCGACTGCTTTTGCTTCTGGTATTGTAAGGACTTGACCAATTTCTAGAGATTCTGTGTTTGCTAGATTATTCGCTTTTTGGATGTCAGTCCAGTTATAGCCATTTTTATAGTAGAACTCAGCAATGCTCCAGAGTGTGTCTCCTTTGGCAACAGTATGAGTGAGCGGAAGGCTCTTTTGTTCTTCTTGTTGCGTTTGATTTACGGTAGATTGTTCGCGATTACTGGATATATAGTTAAAAATTAGCGTACCAATGACAAGAACTACAGCAAGACCAAGAATAAGCGATACATAAGAATCAGGTGATTGTAGCCGTTTTGTAATATTATTTACCATTAATAAAAATTTCCTCCGTTCTGGGTAGATATACTAGGCAGATTATTTTCTGTTTTTTCTTCCTAGATATTTTGATAATAATATCTTTATTGTTCTTCTCCCGAAACCACTTTTTAAATATATTTCTCTTTTTTTCGCATCAGGTCTATCTAAAAACGCTTCATAAAAGATTAAGCGGTATGGACGAAATGGTTTTGTAGCTAGACTTTCTCCGTTGTTATGTTGTTTAAAGCGTTTGATCAAATCAGTAGTATATCCGATATATAAACTATCATCTTTCTTACTTTTCAAAATATAGACATAATAAAACATAACAAGGCATAAGCCACGTTTATCTTAGCGAATGGAACGTAATACTTTCTTTGAAAGTAAACGTTCCCACGTAATCTCTAAGCTCAATTTGATCAGATCAAATTTCGCTAAGATATTACGTGGCGGGACCGAAGGGACTCGAACCCTCGACCTCCTCCTTGACAGGGAGGCGCTCTAACCAGGCTGAGCTACGATCCCATCAATCTTTCCAATTGGCATTATAATCTAAAATTGAGATTGTCTCAATGGCATGCTACGATTATGGTATGAAACCAATAACGAATGTTGAACTTGCTGAGTTACTACGAAAAGTTGCTGCGGGCTATCAGATACTTAATGAAAATAGATTTAAAATTATCGCGTATGATCGAGCTGCAGATAGTATCGAGCACCTCACGAGTGATGCCAAAGATCTCTGGGATGATGGGAAACTAAACGATATTCCAGGCATCGGTGAGGGTATATCACACTACCTTGATGAGTTATTTCGTACCGGATCTGTTAAACATTTTGATGATGTGTTCAAACGCATACCAGAAGCGGTATTTCCGCTTCTCCGTGTGCCTGGTATCGGTCCAAAGAAAGCCTATCGACTCGTTAAAGAGTTTGGATTTAACAAGGCAGATAGAGTCATTTCAGATCTAACCAAGGTTGCTAAGGATGGAAAAATTGCTTCGCTTGAAGGCTTTGGCGAAAAATCCCAAGAAATTATTTTGTCTTCGATAGCCTTATTTCAAAAAGGCGCTATAAAGGAAAATCGCATGGAACTGTCTATTGCTGACGCTATAGCGCAGGAAGTAATGGACTATCTTCGTAAAATGAAAGAAGTGGAGCGTTTAGATGCGCTGGGGAGTTTACGTCGACAGGTATCTACGATCGGAGATATTGACCTTGCTGTAGCAACAAAAAAACCGGCAGAGGTCATCGCTCATTTCGTGAAATATCCTCATGAGAAGATAATCGATAAAGGACCGCGTGGTGCAACACTCCTTCTTCATAGTGGCCGTCAAGTTGATCTGCGAGTGCAAGATCCGGGTAAGTACGGCGCGATGCTTCAGTATTTTACCGGTTCTAAAAACCACAATATTAAGCTTCGTTCCTATGCGCTTTCCCGGCAATTGAGCCTAAACGAATACGGAATTAAGGAGTTAAAAAATGGAAGTATGCGAACCTTCCAGAATGAGAGAGAATTTTATAACGCAATTGGACTACAGTACATACCACCGGAACTACGGGAAGATAAAGGGGAGATAGAAGTAGCTGAAAACGGAAAACTTCCGAAGCTAGTTGAGCTAAACGATATGAAAGGAGATTTGCATATCCATACCAATTACAACCTTGAACCGTCTCACGATTTGGGAGCTGACTCGTTGGTAACATATCTTGATCGGGCAGAAGAACTTGGATATGAATACATAGGTCTAAGCGATCATAATCCTAGCGCTGGTAATCATACACAGGAGCAAATAGTATCTATCATGAAGCGCAGAAGGGAATATTATGAACAGCAATATTACTCGTGGACAAAAAGTGTTCAAAAACCCTTCGGCAAAACTCAGGGCAAGCGGGTACAAATGTTTATCATGTGTGAGGTAGATATCCTTACCGATGGCGCTATCGCATTACCCAAAGACGCTTTTACATACGTCGACGCGGTGATCGTCTCCATTCACTCAAGCTTTACCCAATCCAAAAAAGATATGACGAAACGAGTGATTCGTGCGTTGACAAGCCACCCAAAGGTACGCATTTTTGGTCATCCGACAGGGAGGCTTCTCGGCAAGAGAGAAGGCGTTGAACTTGATTGGAAAGAGGTATTTGCGGTATGTAAAGAAGGAGATATTGCGCTTGAAATTAATGCTAATCCATCTCGCCTTGATCTTCCTGATACGATCGTCTATGATGCGAGAAACGAAGGATTGTGTTTTACGATCGGTACTGATGCGCATGCGGTCGATCAAATGGATCTCATGCGGTACGGCGTATCTGTTGCTCGCAGGGGGTGGCGTGAGAAACGTGACATTGTAAATACCATGGAGTATAATAAATTTAAGAAATGGTTAATAAAAAGTTAGAAAGTTTGTAAAGTCTATAAAGTTTGTAAAGTATCAAACGATTAATACTTTATGAACTCGGCACTTTATAAACTTATCGACTAGGAAAGTATCTATATGAACATGACCATCTGGATAGTTTTGGGTATACTAGTATTAGTAATCTTGTATCTCTGGTCTCTGTATAACGGCCTTGTGGGACTTAAAACCGCAATTGAAGAGGCATGGAGCCAAATCGATGTACAGCTCAAGCGCCGTGCAGATCTCATTCCAAACCTCATTGAAACCGTTAAAGGGTATGCCAAGCACGAAAAGACAGTTTTTACGGATGTGACAAAGGCGCGAACCGCTATGATGTCTGCCAAAACTCCTGATAAAATGGCGGAGGCAGACAATATGCTCACAAGCGCACTTAAGAGTTTGTTTGCAGTTGCTGAAGCGTATCCCGCGCTTAAAGCCAACGACGGATTTATCCAGCTCCAAAAAGAGCTGTCAGATACGGAAGACAAGGTAGCATATTCCCGGCAATATTATAATTCGACGGTCATGGATTACAATGTCCGGATCCGCGTATTTCCCAATACGCTTATCGCCAAGCAAATGGGCTTTAGCGAAAAGGAATTTTTCGGCGCAACAGACGAAGAACGAAAAGGAGTAAAGGTAAACTTCAATTGACTTCAACGTTGTCATCACGGCCTCCGAGCCGGGATCTAGTAAAAAAAAGACTGGATTCCGGGTCAAGCCCGGAATGGCTGATTAATCTATGAGTATCAACTCTCAAATTCAGTCTAACAAAACCAAAACCTATGTCATCATGACGTTTTTTGTGGTGTTTGTGGTACTTGCCGGGTATGTCCTTGGTCAAGCGCTTGGCTATGGCAATTCGTGGATGTTCATTGCGGTATTTTTTTCAGTCATTTCAAGTTTTGTGAGTTATTATTGGGGCGATAAGCTCGTTCTTGCCATGTCCCGTGCTCGGCCTGCGGATCGAAAGCGGGATTTTGATTTTTTTACAGTTGCCGAAAACCTTGCTATTGCAGCCGGCCTTCCCAAGCCAAAACTCTACGTGATAGATGACACTGCGATGAACGCGTTTGCCACTGGAAGAGATCCCGAGCATGCCATAGTTTGTGCTACGACCGGGATATTGAGTAGGCTCGAGCGACGAGAACTGGAGGGAGTGATCGCGCACGAACTTTCTCATATCAAAAATTTCGACACGAGACTCATGGCGGTGGTCGCTATACTCGTCGGAACCGTCGCATTTCTCGCTGACATGTTTATGCGAAGTCTCTGGTGGGGAGGCCATAGAGATCGAGATAACAATCGGGGACTCGGGCAAATTATGCTCATAGTTGGAATAGTCTTAGCCATTATCACGCCGATTCTGGCTACCCTTATCCAGCTTGCAATCTCTCGCCGGCGAGAATTTCTTGCCGATGCGTCCTCAGCACACCTGACGCGCTATCCGGAAGGGTTAGCGCGTGCGCTTGAAAAGCTTGGGCAAGACAAGGAAGTATTGGAGGCTGCAACCAACGCTACGGCGCATCTCTATATCACCAATCCATTTAAAGGCAAGCAGTTTGCCGCCTGGTTTTCCGGCCTCTTCGACACCCACCCCCCTATCGCCGAGCGTATCAAGATGCTACGATCGATGTAATATGCAATTGCTTGCAATACTTCTAGGCAAGCTTCTATCAATTTTTAGCAAACTACTAAAGTTGGGTGCTGGGGCGACGTGGCCGGGGGAGATAGCGCTTCGTTTGAGTCCAAATATCCTTTCTACATTATTCTCTCAACTTCACAAAGGGGTCATCATCATTGCAGGAACGAACGGTAAAACAACGACAGCGCTTATGATTAAAAAAATATTAGAAGTGCAAGGAGCATCGGTCGTCCATAACGATAGTGGTGCAAATCTTGACAATGGTATTATTTCGGCATTTATCAAACACGCTAGTTGGAGTGGTGTAATCGACGCTGATTGGGGAGTGCTTGAAACAGACGAGAACACATTGCCGATTGTTATTTCGGCATTGTCATTCAGATTACAGCCTGGCTCACCTTCCAGGAGTCAAAGCCCAGCTGGAAGGTGGCCGAAGGACTCCTTCCAGGTGAAGGAAGACAAGAAAGTAATTGTCGTTCTTCTGAACCTTTTTCGCGATCAACTAGACAGATATGGAGAGGTTGATGTGATAGCGGAGAAATGGGAGAGAGCCCTTCGGCTCGCCCCGCTCAGCGGGGCAAGCTCAGGACAAGCGCTAGAGCATAAGGATACAACATTAATTCTCAATGCAGACGATCCGCTTGTAGCACATCTTGGAATAACCAGTAAACATCCGGTAACATATTTTGGAGTCAATGATAAAACGAAATATCTATCAAAAATGGAACACGCCACGGATTCCATTTTCTGTCTTAATTGTGGCGGGCGACTATCGTATGAAGGCATCTATTATTCCCATATTGGTATTTGGAGTTGCACCAAATGCGGAGAAAAACGACCCAACCCTGATGTTTCTGATTGGAAATCGCCGATTCCTGGACTTTATAATCAGTACAATTCGCTTGCCGCAGTAAGCGTTGCAAAGGCGTTGCACATTCAAGATAAGGAAATTAGTTCTTCTCTTGCGTCGTTTCAACCAGCGTTTGGGAGGCAGGAAGAATTTGAAACTAATGGTAAGAAGGTCAAGATTTTCCTTTCAAAAAATCCAGCGGGTTTTAATCAATCGCTCAAAACCGTCTTAGAATTAGGTGCAACGCAATTGCTGTTTGTTCTCAATGATCGAATTCCCGATGGCCGTGATGTTTCCTGGATATGGGATGTGGATTTTGAAATGTTGCCGTTTCATCTAACACCAATTGTCAGTGGTGATCGAGCATATGATTTAGCAGTTCGATTTAAGTATGCTAAACCGTATCATAAACTACCAAAAGGAGCAGTCAGTGAACCCCAGACACCAATTTTAATCTATCCCGATCTTCGGATTGCATTAAAGTTTTGTTTGGATAATCCAAACAAAAACGAAACACTTTATATTTTGGCAACGTATTCAGCAATGCTTGAAGTGAGGAAGATATTGAAAGGAAGAAAGATATTATAAGTTCGTAAAGTTATAAAGTTCATAAAGTTTATAAAGTGAAGTAAAACAGAAAGTTACTAAAGTTTATAAAATAGAATACTAAAATGAAGATAAATAGATTTGAAGACATTATTGCGTGGCAGAAAGCTAAAGAATTAACGATTGAAGTATATAAAAATTTTCAATCGAATCGAGACTTTGGGTTTCGCGACCAAATTCAGAGGGCTTCAGTCTCAATTATGAATAATATCGCTGAGGGTTTTGAAAGAAAAGGAAATAAAGAGTTCAGAAATTTTTTATTTATCTCAAAGGGGTCATCAGCAGAAATTCGCTCTATGCTATATGTAGCACATGATTTACGTTATCTGTCTCAAGCCTCATTTAACAATTTACTTGCTAGAACTGAAGAAATATCACGATTGTTGTCTGGTTTTATCAAGACTTTATAAACTTTATAACTTTAAACTTTATGAACTATTCACTTCGTATCGGTTGGTTGTATCCAGATTTAATGAGTACCTATGGGGATCGGGGAAATATCATCGTTCTGACAAAACGTTGTCAGTGGCGGGGAATAGAAACGCAAGTAAGGCCAGTAACGCTAGAAACGCCAGTAAAAACCTTATTGAGTTGCGATCTTATTTTTATGGGAGGGGCGCAAGACCGGCAGCAAAAGCTTGCAGGAGAGGATTTTCTGAAGCGAAAAGGACCGGTGGTTAAGGAAATGGTTGAGAAAGGGATTCCAGCGCTTTTTGTCTGTGCAGCATACCAATTCGTCGGCCATTACTATAAACCATATCAAGGAGAATCAATTCCCGGTGCTGGTATTTTTGACCTCTATACGGAGCATCCCGGTGATCAAGCGAAAAGACTCATCGGTAATATTATTGCAGAACTTGTCAATCCACGAGAACTTGCCGGTAAAACAATCGTTGGGTTTGAAAATCATGGCGGAAGGACAAAACTCGGTTCCAAAATGAAGCCACTTGCTCGAGTAAAGCACGGTTTTGGGAACAGTGGAGAAGACGGGTATGAGGGCGCTATATATAAAAATTCAATCGGAAGCTACTTCCATGGCCCTCTTCTGCCAAAAAATCCCCATATCGCTGATTGGCTGATTCAAAAAGCACTTGAACAAAAATATCAACAGTCAATTTTCCTAAAGAAACTTGATGATGAATTCGAACAACGGGCACATGAATTAATAAAAAGTAAAATAATTTGGTAGGAATGACCTATGAAAAAGTCATCAAAAGTATCTTTTATCTATTTCGATCTTGGCGGAGTGGTAATAAATAATGAACACACGAAGCAAGGTCTTGCCAAAGAGTTTGGTCTTGAGGAAGTTGCTATTCAAAAGTTTTTTGACGAACATTGGAGAGAAGCATGCCTGGGAACGCTTGACAACAAGTCTTACCTTGCAAGGTTTAAGAAAGTCTTTCAGATACAGCATCAAAAAGAAGATTTTGTGGATTTCATAACTGAGTATCAAGGACATTACCAGGAAACACATGATTTAATACATGACCTAAGTAAAGAATATCGGCTTGGTATACTTTCTAACGCAGAATTGGGAGTTGTTGATACCTTATTACAAAAAGGAAAAATTCCTCGTGTCAATTGGGAAGTGATGATTGAGTCTGCGCAATTAGGCATGGTGAAGCCAGAACATGACATCTATACTTTTGCTCAGAAGAAAGCACGAGTGAGCTCAGGAGAGATACTGTTTATTGATGACCGAACAGAAAATGTCGAAACAGCAATAGCATTTGGTTGGCAGACGGTATTATTCAATTTTTATGACGTAAAAGAATCAATTGAACAAATCAAGGATGTATTAAAGTTGGATTAATAAGATAAGTATCGTTCAGTTAGAATAGATGAGGCTATGTTTAAGTCTTTTAAGACTAGAAATAATAATTCAAGATTAAAAAATGTTTCTTTATCGTTCGACTCCGCGCTTCAAGTAACAAGTAGGAATTTTATCATCAAAACACCCTCCACAAGTATAGTTCGGATATGAACAGTCTTCACCAGTAGAGCGAAATCCGCTTTGCTTTGCCTGATTTTGTTGTTCTAGCGTCACAACAGGCACACCTGCAATGGCATTTGATTCCAATATTCTTGGACACGTAGTTACGCAAATATCTACCATATTTGATGTATATTGTACTATTTTTATATAGTTAAGTCATTTCTCAATTTATTCACTATTAGGATATAATAGGACAAACCATGAAACAATCTAGTTTAACTTCAAATGATATTGACCATATTTCAACATTAGCTCATCTTTTTTTGACCGATGATGAAAAAAGTCTTTTTGCGATACAGCTTTCCGCGATTTTAGATTTTATATCTAAACTTCAAAAAGTCTCGACAACAAATATTGAACCAACGTCTCAAATCACGGGACTACAAAATGTCTTCAGAGAGGATGAAATTGATACGTCAAGAATGTTGTCTCAGAAACAAGCGTTAGCAAATGCTCCTGCTACATATAAAGGATATTTTCAGGTAAAGGCGATATTTGGAGAGTAATTGTTGCTATTGTTCAATTGTTAAATTGTTACCTATGACCATAGACATCAAATCTCTAACCATAATTCAAGCTCTTGAGGGAATGCGCAATAAAAAATTTACTGCTGTGGATCTGGTACAGGGGTGTCTTGCCAACATTAATAAATACAACGATGATTATCATGTATTACTCACGGTTGTCGATGAAGCTGTCTTGCTTACGAAGGCCAAAGAAATTGACAAGACGGATTATTCACTTCCACTTTCCGGTATTCCCATTGTTCTTAAAGATTTATTTTCTACTGACGGACTTCGGACGACGGCTGGTTCTAGGGTCTTGGAGGGTTACACTCCAGTGTATGACGCGACTGTCGTAGCAAAACTTAAATCTGCAGGAGCCATCATTATTGGAAAAGCCAATCAGGATGCATGGGCGCACGGCAGTACCGGCGAGAACTCCGACTTTACCCCAACGGGAAATGCATATAACAAGGATTATGCAGCAGGAGGGTCGTCCAGTGGGTCGGCGGTAGCTGTTGCTCTGGGCATGTGCCTCGCGGCAGCCGGAACGGACACCGGCGGATCTATTCGCGTTCCTGCTTCATGGAACAATTTAGTTGGCTTTAAGCCTACATACGGTCGAGTATCGCGTTACGGAATTATTGCGATGGCTTCTTCGCTCGATTCAATCGGGCATATCACTAAGGATGTCGCGGACAGTGCGTATATGCTTTCTATTACGGCCGGAAAAGATCCGTTTGACGCAACGACCGGGGGAGATCCTATCGGCCGCTTCGTTCCCTCCAGGATGACGCTGAAAGGAGTTCGGATCGGGGTTGCTCCGGAGTATTTAGGAGTCGGAAAGAAAGCGACCAAGGGTATGCATCCGGATCTAGAGGAGCGAATTGAAGCGTCACTCGCCGCTTTAGAAAAATTGGGAGCCACGATAGTCCAAATTTCCCTTCCCTATACGGACGTGGCTCTTGAGACCTACTACATTCTGTGTCCCAGCGAAGTGTCCTCTAACTTAGGCCGCTACGATGGAGTCCGTTATGGGAATGGGCGGGAGAGTTTTGGGGCTGAAGCAAAACGCAGAATCATGATAGGAACGTACTCGCTTTCCTCCGGGTACTATGATGCATACTACAAAACGGCGCAGAAAGTGCGGTCTCTTGTGATCGCTGATTTTGTACAAGCATTTGAAGAAGTCGATGTTGTGTTTGCGCCCGTTACTCCTGGGCCCGCGCCGAAGCTCGGTGAGTACGCAGACGATCCGATATCAGTATATTTGAGTGATATCTATACGGTTCCGGTCAACTTGGCCGGATTGCCTGCTATTGCGCTCCCTTCAGGATTTGTCGATGGATTGCCGGTCGGGATCCAGCTTATCGGGCCGCAGTGGAGTGAAGAGAAGTTATTTTCAATTGGTAATGCATATGAACTACGAACCAATAATCGGCGTTGAGGTCCATGTGGAGCTTGCCACGAAGTCGAAGATGTTTTGCGGCTGTCCGGCGGACCATTTTGGCAAAGAACCGAATAGCGTCACGTGCCCGGTATGTTTGGGGCTACCCGGAGCACTTCCGGTACCAAATAAAAAAGCCGTAGAGTGGACCATTCTTTTGGGGTTGGCTCTGGGCTGCACGATTAGCGAGGAGAGCAAGTTTGACCGGAAACATTATTTCTATCCGGATCTGCCCAAAGGGTACCAAATCAGCCAATACGATCAACCACTTGCTATCAACGGAAAGCTCGGAAATATCCGGATTCGGAGAGTGCATTTAGAAGAAGACACAGGGAAGCTCCAGCACCAAGGCAATGATACGTTCGTTGATTTCAATAGAAGCGGGGTCCCCCTTGCGGAGATTGTCACGGAGCCGGACTTTCGGTCTGTCGACGAAGTAGACCTATTCGTAAAAAAACTCCAGCAGATGGTGCGGTATTTGGGGATTTCCGGCGCAGATATGGAAAAGGGGTCGATGAGGATTGAACCGTCGATTTCTATGACCAATAGTTCAAAATTACCAAAGTATCGGGTGGAGATAAAGAATATCAACTCGTTTAAGTTTGCCAGGAACGCAATCGCATATGAAATAGAGCGCCAGACGGAGATGTTGAAGCGGGGGGAAACACCGACGCAACAGACGCGCGGTTTTGTGGAGTCCAAAGGCATCACGGTCGCCCAGCGCGAGAAAGAAGAAGCCCATGACTATCGGTATTTCCCTGAACCGGATATACCACCTATGAGGTGGGAAAGCTCTCAGCTGTCAGCTATCAGCCGTCTGCTTCCAGAATTACCGGATTTGAAAAGAGAACGATTTATGAGTGAGTACGGATTGAGTGAGTATGATGCGGGGCAACTCGTAGAAACCCGTCAACGTGCTGAATATTTTGAATCGTGTATATCCGAAAAAACGTCTCCAAAAATAATTGCCAATTGGATCATTAATAAGAAGATAGATTTGGAAAAAGTAACACCGGCGCAACTATTGGATCAAATAGTTCAATCGACGCAAAGCACCTCCGTTTCAGACGACGAATTGGGAAAAATCATCAAACAAATATTAGCGGAGAATAATAAAGCAGTAGAGGACTATAAAAATTGGAAAGAACAAGCGCTTGGGTTTTTGGTAGGGCAAGTATTAAGGCAGATCAAAGGAAAAGGCGAAGCCCAGGCCATATCTGTTATAATCAGGCGTTTGATTCAAAGGAGGTGATTGTATGGCAGATGAAGATCAACCAACAACTATTTATACGGAGGATGATATTACTAGATTTCTGGCGAATATTACCGAACCAAGGGAGCGAGCACAAAAAGAAGCTTTTTTTCAAGGATTTGGTGGGCTTGGCGCCGCGATGAATAGGTCGCATGCATTAAGGGAAGGAGTCCCTCAAGCACTATCTGGTGAACCAAGTGAGATTGTTGACCGAATAGTAGAGGGTGTATCTGGGGTCGCAACAGGTATCACCGAATAAATAATACAGCTATGTCTGATTTTGTTCACCTTCATACGCATAGCGAATATTCCCTTTTGGATGGGCTGGGGAAGCTGGATCATCTCATCGAGCGGGCCAAGAGCTTCGGGATGGAGTCGCTCGCGGTAACAGATCACGGGGCGATGTACGGGAGTTTTAAGTTTTATCTGAAAGCCAAAGCAGCCGGAATCAAGCCGATTATTGGTGTGGAGACCTATGTAGCCCGGCGGAGTAGATTTGATAAAGAGACTAAAGTTGACACAGATCCCTACCACCTCGTTCTTCTTGCGAAAAACGAAACCGGCTACCAAAACCTCATGAAGCTCGTAACCCACGCACATCTGGAAGGATATTATTACAAACCCCGGGTTGATTGGGAAATTCTAGAGAAGTATCACACAGAGCTCATCTGTCTT
>Ga0209514_10003365_pt1 | contig 22989 bp, 26 predicted proteins | sample Subgrocontami58m_FD_187452 | JGI IMG/M metagenome (GOLD analysis project Ga0209514, IMG submission 187452) | Subsurface groundwater microbial communities from S. Glens Falls, New York, USA - GMW37 contaminated, 5.8 m (SPAdes) (version 3) | ecosystem: Environmental > Aquatic > Deep subsurface >...
CGCCGGAATACAATCGCTTATGGGCTCAACCCATTAACTGGTCATGGACTCGTCGCGACCTCCATAATTGGGCTGAGAAAAAATCAGCGTGACTATGTTAAATTACTTATCGAACACGCCACTAGTAGAGAACCAATGCAACGTCTCACCGATCCGAAGTTGATATTCGATTTGCTTCGACTGTTGAGTCGCCACTACCTCACGCGTCACGGACAGAAATTGATCCGCTTCACGCGGCGGGAAGACATCCGTCAGCGACTTGCCGAGCAACTCCTGTGGAGGCTTGAATAGCAGATCAGGATTGGTGGGGGCGATCTTGCGATAGACGCCGTCGGCGTCAATGGTCAAGACCACATCGTGCATGGCGGCGAACAAGGCGCGCAATTCAGCCTCGGAGGCGGCAAGTTTTTCCGCGGCTTGTCTGCGCTCGGTGATGTCACTCTGGATCGCCAGAAAGCCGGCGATGTTCCCCTTGTCATCAAGCACGGGGTTGATCGAAGTTTCAATGGTCAGCAGGCGACCCTCTTTCGTTTTGTTGACCATTTCGCCCCGGACTACTTGCTTGCCCAAGATGGTCTGCCAGAGGAGGTCGTAGTCTTCTGGCTTCACCCTCTCGCTCTTCAAAATACGCGGGGTGGTCTTGCCGATAACTTCGGCGGCGGTGTAGCCGTAGAGGTGGGTGAACTCCGGGTTGACGAAGGTGATCAGTCCGTCAGGATCGGTCATGAAAATCACTTCGCCAGAATTGTCTACCGCCTTTTGCAGTTTCACCAACTTTTCTTCCGCCTGTTTGCGCTCGGTGATGTCGCGGACGTTCAATACAATGCCGTTGACGGCTGGCTCTGCCAGTAAGTTTGTGCCGAGGACTTCCACCGTGCGCCATAGTCCATTTTTGTGCAGACTGCGTAATTCGACGCGGGCTTGCGCCGTGCCGGGAATTTCCCTACGGCTGGCGAGGGACTCGAGCGCAATCGGCATATCGTCGGGGTGTACCCATTCGAGAAAATTCCTGCCAATGGCTTCTACCGGCGAATACCCCAGGAGGCGTTCCGCGGAGGGGCTGACGAAGCGGATGACTCCTTCAGCGTCAATGACGATGATCAAGTCGGCGCTATTTTCGATCAGCGCGCGGAATCTTTTCTCGCTTGCCTTCAATTCCAACTCGGCTCGTTTGCGTTCGATGGCATAGCGCAGTAAACGCATGATGATCGCGCCGCTCATCTGCCCCTTGACGATGTAATCCTGCGCGCCGTGCTGTACGGCTTGCAACGCCAGAGCATCATCGTCACTGCCGGTCAGGACGACTACGGGCGTATCGGTGGTGTTGGGGTTCAGGTGGTTAAGCGTTTCCAACCCGGCGCTATCGGGCAAGGAGAGATCGAGCAAGATGACGTCAAAACGTTTCTCGCCCAGCAACTGGATCGCCTGCTGCAATCGAGCCACGTGGGTGACGGTTGTCTGGCCTTTAGGCAGAGTCCGTTGAAGCAAGGCGGCGTCGCCGGGATTGTCTTCCACTAAGAGCAGAGTGATCAGCGAGTTAATGAAAGTACGAGTGTTCACGTTTTCTCCTAATTGCCTCGCGGCAGTTTGACAATCGTCAGCCAAAAATCCTCAATGGATTTAATGACCGTAATAAACTGCTCGAGGTCAACCGGTTTGGTGATGTAACAATTGGCGTGCAAGGTGTAACTGGTGAGAATATCCTGTTCGGCTTTTGAGGTGGTAAGTATGACCACCGGAATATTACTCAACGCCGCATCACCCTTGATCTCTTGCAGCACTTCGTGTCCGTTCTTCTTCGGCAGGTTGAGATCGAGCAGGATCAAATCAGGTCGAACCGCCTCGGCATAAGCCCCTTCGCGGCGCAAGTAAGCAATGGCTTCCATGCCGTCCTTCACAATGCTCATGTGATTGATGATCCGGCTGTCCTTCAGCGCTTCCACCGTCAGGCGCACGTCGCCCGGGTTGTCTTCGACTAATAGAATTTCAATAGGTTGTCCAATGTGTGTGTTCATCATAAGTTCCTTACTCGCTACAAGTTTTTTCTCCCACGAAGTTCACGAAGGAACACTAAAAATTCTTCGTGCAACTTCGTGCTCTTCGTGGGCAAAGAAGAAAACTACGTCATCTAAATTCTTTGTTCCTTTACCTCGGGCAGCGTGAAGTAAAACGTCGAACCCTTGCCAAGTTGTGAGTCGACCCAGATGCGCCCGCCATGCCGCTCGATGATCTTCTTGCATATCGCCAAGCCAATGCCGGTGCCGGGATAGTCATCGCGCGTGTGCAAGCGTTGAAAAATGACGAAGATGCGCTCGGCAAATTGCGGATCAATGCCAATGCCGTTGTCGCGAATGGAAAACTTGTAGACCTTCGAGGTCTTCGCGCTCTTTGCGACCTCGAAGGTCTCACTAGCCGAGATATGTACGCGTGGTATTTCCCGCCCACAAAATTTAATGGCGTTGCCGATCAGGTTTTGAAAAAGTTGATGAAGCTGTGTCGGGTCTGCCATTACCACGGGCAATTCATCGCACGTGATGAGCGCGCCGCTTTCCTCAACGGCGACTTGCAGATCGATCATCACCTGCCCGATCACTTCGGCGGCATCTGTCGCCGTCAGTTCTTTGCCGCGCGTGCCGACTCGGCTATAGGCTAAGAGATCGTGCAGCAACACTTGCATGCGGGTCGCGCCGTCGTAAGCGAAGCGGATGAACTCATCGGCGTCAGCATCGAGCTTGCCCGTGTAACGCTTGGTCAGCAATTGCATATAGCTGGTCACCATACGCAGCGGCTCCTGCAGGTCGTGCGAAGCCACGTAAGCAAACTGTTCCAAATCAGCATTGGAACGCGCCAGTTCTTCGGCGTACTTCGCCAACGTCTCTTCGGCGTGTTTGCGTTCGGTGATGTCCTGCGCCGTACCGACTGCTCGAACCGGTCTGCCGCTCTGGTCAAAAATGATCTCGCCCTCGCCGCGAACAAAGCGGATGCCGCCATCGCGGGTGATGACGCGCACGTCCAACGCATTCTGCTTTTCCCCGGATATTGCCGCGCCGATCCAGCGGCTCATTGCCTCTCTATCTTCTGGATGCAGAAGCATGATCAGCGAGTCGGCTACTGGCACAAATGACTGTGGTGAGACATCATAGATGCGGAACATTTCATCAGACCATGTCACTTTGCCGGTTGTTAAATTTGCTTCCCAACTGCCAATGTGAGCGATGCGCTGCGATTCAGATAAAAGATGTTCCTTCTCTTGCAGCGCCAAGGTGCGTTCTTCGACCCGCCGCTCGAGTTCGGTTGCCCAGGCGCGCGTTTCGGCGTACAGCCGCGCGTTCTCCAGCGCGATGGCAGTCTGGTTGGCGAAGATGGTCATTGGCGGCACATCCGATTCGCTGAGACCCTCGCCCGTGATCGTCAACGTGCCCACGATCTCGCCACTGACATGCAGCGGCACATAGATTGCCTGTCGAATCCCAAGCGCTGCTGCCAATGGACTCGCCAAATGGCGCAGGAGCGGCGGCACCGCCTCGGCGATAGACTCGGTGGCGGGATCACAGAAGACGGGTTTGCCTTCACTGATGAGACGGTGAAAGAAGCCTCCCGGCGCAAGAGGGTAGCGGAAGTTTTTTGCCGAGAGACCGGTCAATTTCTCTGCCGCTTCCAGCACGCCGGAATTCCAAGTCAAGTAAGTACTGACCATCTGGCGGCGGTCTTCGGTTAAAGTAAAAACTGAGGCGTGGTAGCCCAGTCGATCCACTTCGTCGCCTACGATGCGATAAATCTCCTGCGGTGTGCGGGCGCGCTGCACGGCTTGCGCCGCGTCACTCAGCGCAAACAGCAAACGATGTCCGCGTGCCGTTTCTCCTAGCGACGTTTGCAAATTGCCCGCCATCTCATTGAAAGCATTTGCCAACTGACCGATTTCATCCTGAGCGATCGCCTGACGCTTGATCCGATAATCCAGATTCCCTTTGCCGATCTCTTCGGCGCCGCGCGCCAGCTGCCGCACCGGCTGGGCGATGCTACGCGCCAAGGCGAGGGCGAGGGCAACGGCGACGAGCATCGCCAACACGCCGATGAAAATGATCGTCGCCCCAAAGGCGCGCGCCGGGGCATAAGCTTCGGCTTGATCCATTTTGACGATCAGGCACAGTTCGCGCTCGGACAGCCAACGATAGACGATGAGTGACGGAACGCCGCGATAATCATCGGCGGCGATCACGCCGTCGGCGCGGGTGGAGAGGCAGCTGTTGACTGCTGGAGTGTGGATGCCGCGTTGAAGCACCGCCGGGTCGGGTACCAAGCGCGGTTGCGTGACGAATAGGTTGGAGGTGTTCACCAGAAAGGCATCGTCGGACTGATGCAGCCCGCTATGCAGATTAATAATCGTGTTCATTTCCTTCAGATTCATTCGTCCGGCGAGAACACCCAACAGTGTGCCATCGGCGGCGCGAACCGGTACCGAGACGGTCATAGCTGGCACCCGCAGCGTCACCGAGTAGTAAATGTTCTGTACGTACACGCCCGTCTTGCCGCCGATAAAATAGGGACGGTCTTCTTTGAACCTGCCTTCCTCATTGGCATCGGTGGAGGTGATGACTTGGGCTGTGTCCGGATCGATCACCATAAAAGATAAAAAGTGTTTGTCCTGTCCTGCCCATTGACCTAGATAGGCAAGTATCTCGTCGTGTTCGGCGCGCATTTCTGCGGTCTCTGGTTGTAGGCGATGCGCCTGCAAATGTTTTGCCAGAGCCGGGTTCGTTGCCAGCGTGGCGATATCGGATTTGCCTTCCTCCACCCAGCGGTTGAGGGCGGTTTGCTTTTCCAAGGCGGTGGACAGTAAATCAGAAACCGCCGCCTGTTCGAGCGCGGCGCGCCCGTTCTGATACGATGCCGCGCCCACCACTGCCACCAGCACAACGGCGAAGAGGACGAAGACTAGGGTGAGTTTGGTGGTGATTGTTAAACGTAGTTTCATTTGATGTTCAGTGCCAACGTGATACGTGATGCGTGATACGTGAATCACGCATCACGCATCACGTATCACGAGTTACTTGCCGTAAATCTCTTTAATAAATTGCAGTGTATACACTTGCGACACATCCACTGTCTGCGTTAACACTTTCTGCTCACGCAGTGTTTTTTCCATCCCGCCCCAAATCTCCGGCTTCATCCAGCCAATGAAATCTTCGCCGGTGTTGATCAGCGGTAGGGCGGCGGTCATTTTGGCATTTTCAAGTGAGGCATCAGCCGTCGCATTATATTTTTGCACCAACGCGCCCACTTGCGATGGATTCTCAACGGCATACGTCCAACCTTGCAGGGTGGCGCGCAAGAAACGCTTCACCAGCTGCGGGTCTTTGGTGATCACGTCGTCGGTGGTGAAAATGGTATCGGCATAAAAGTGGATGCCGTAATCGTCGGGATAGATGGTGTTGAGCTTGTATCCAGCTTGTTGGACGGTGACCGAAAAGTTAGTGAGATAGGAGCTCCACACTGGAGGTTGCCCGGAAGCAAACGCCGCGACTTCGGATAGGAGATTCACTTCAGTATATTGGTCGGAACGGATACCGATGCGTGCCATCATCGCATGGAAGACAGCCGCGGTCTGAGGCGTGATACGAATCGCCTTCCCCACAAAATCCTGCGGACGGTTGACGCCCGAACTCGCCAGCGCGATGAAGACGAGCGGGCTGCGACGGTAGAGCGTGGCAATTGCACGTAATGGTTTGCCATTAGCCCGCGCGAGAATTAATTCATCAGCGCCGGCATCGCCAAACTGGGCTGTGCCGCTCGCCACTGGTGTCAGATAGTCCACATTCGGTCCACCTTCACGGAAGGTGACGGACAACCCTTCGGCGGCATAATATCCCTTTTGATCGGCGGCGTAGAATCCGGCGAATTCGGCATTGTGCGTCCAGAGGAGTTGTACGGTGATCGGCGTCAGGGCGCGAGTCGGCGTCAGCGTTGTGCAGGCTGAAAGGAGAGAGATCAGCAATAGGTTTATAAACACTTTGTGAGCGTAAAGTTTTGTTTTCATTTTTTCACCTCATCGTTCTTGCATTTCCGTTTAATCACCTCTGCCAGTTGGTCAATCTCGGCCGATGTTTTATCTAAAAATAAATCTGCGCCCATATCCAAACATCGTTGGCGCACTTGCGGGTAGGGAAAGGCGGTCAAGACAATGACAAAGGGCGGCTTGGGAAATTTTTTAATTGCCTCCAACGCCGTCAAGCCGCTGCCGGGCATTCGAACATCTAAAATCAATACATCGGGTTTTGTTCGCCGCACTTCTTTAATTGTTTGTTGGGCGTCCGCGGCTTGCCCCACGATCTTGGCGTTCTCGATCTCGCCAATGAGGGTCACTAACCGTTCGCGCATCACCGCCGAGTCGTCGGCGATGAATACTTTGAGAGGTTGAGAGTCCATGTAGATTGACTCTACGCTCTAATTGAGTTGAGAGGCTATCAGGGAAAGGCGCGGAATTGTGTAGGGGAAAGGGAAGCGGGGTGTAGGGGAATCCCTACAAGAACCCCACCCGTCGCTACGCGACACCCTCCCCATTTGCGCCGAATGATTTTTATTTTGACAGTTTGTTGATGGCGCAAATGGGGAGGGCTGGGGGTGGGGTCACTCCACCAACCCCTGCTGCAGGGCGTAGCGCACGATCTCGGCGGTGTTTTTGAGATTCAATTTTTCCAAAATGCGCGCGCGGTAAGTGCTGATCGTTTTATCGCTCAACCTCAGCTGCGCGGCGATCTCCATCACCGTCTTTCCTTTGGCGAGCAAGCGCAGCACTTCATACTCACGATCCGAAAGCGATTCGTGCGGCAGATGTCCTGCCTCATCGCTCAACAAAGCGGCGAGCGACTCGGCAAATGTCTCACTAACATATTTGCCGCCGCCGTGCGCTTTGCGAATCGCCTCGATCAATTCTTCGGGGGCGCGGTCTTTCGTCAAATATCCCGCCGCGCCCGATCTCAAAGCGCGTTCGGCATATTGCGCTTCGGGATGCGCGCTCAAGATCAGCACGCGCACATTCGGTTGCGTTTGGCGAATCTGTTTGAGAACTTCTAAGCCGTTGAGGTCGGGCAAGGCGATGTCTAACAGGATCACGTCGCACTCATTCGCCACAACGGCGCGTAAGGCTTCCGCACCCGAGGCGGCTTCAGCGACGATGACCATATCCAACGTGTCACCGAGGATGTCTTTCAATCCGCGCCGCACGACGGCGTGATCATCGGCAATCAGAATTCGAATCATTTAGAACTCATCTCTAAACTTCACATTTGCGCCAACAAATAATGGCACAAGCGAAATACAACAGGGACAGATAATTGCTAGCCTTATGTTCCCAACGAATGAGTAGACGGCGAAAACGATTGATCCATGAATGTGTCACCTCAACCACCCAACGACGCGCTTTGCGACGACCCGCTTGACGCTTGCGTTTTTTTTAGCGTTCGCTTTGTCTGGTACATGAACCATATAACCCAGCGTTTCAGCGACAGTTGTGCTCGGCGCGCCACTGTAGGCTTTATCCAAGCACAGATGTTGCGGCAAGTCGGTCGGGTTAGGTCGTTCGATAACGATTGCCTCCAATGTTGGCTCGAGCAATTTGCCGTCCGGCGTATTGGCACCACTCACCACCAATGCCAACGGAATGCCGTGCTCGTCCACCAACAAACTTCGCTTCGTCCCGGTTTTGGCACGATCGGTCGGATTCGCCCCAGTTTTCAGCCCGCCCAGAGGCGCTTTGGTCATCGTGCCGTCGGCCGCTTGCCATTTCCAGGCGATGCCTTTCAATTCATCATAGTCAATCAAGCCCGCTTGCCACATCCGTTTAAAGACCCCCGTGCGAACCCACTTTTGGAAGTAACGGTGCGTCGTCTTCCCCGATCCATACTCTTTCGGCAATGCATTCCACTGACAGCCTGTCCGCAACACATACAAGATCCCGCTCATCAACATCCGTCGTTCCGCAGGTGGCCGTCCCCCCACATGCTTTCGGTTTTTCCCGCGCCCTCGATAACGCGACTTGGCTTTCGGCAACAACGGCTCAATCTTCAACCACATACTATCGGACAATTCCCAACTGTTCACATCAGCGTAATGCGTCACTGGATTTTCACTCATCGAGCGGTTTCCTCCGCATCGAATTATCCCGCATCTGTAGGTTTAGAGATAGGTTCTTAGGAATCCTCACCGTGACGATTGTTCCATTGTGACTCTCGACTGAGACGCTTCCATTGAAATAAACGACTCGCTCGCGGGCGCCGATCAACCCTAACGATTTTGGATCGTTGATCTGATCGGCGGTGATGCCGACTCCGTCATCTTTCACCGTCAACTTGATTTCAGCTTCGTCTGCCTCTAACCACACCTCAACCTGCTTCGCCTGCGCGTGCCGCGTGATGTTGGTCAGCGCCTCTTGGAAGATGCGGAAGATCGCCGTCGTCCGATCTCGATCTAATGTGAGTTCTTGCGGCAAATTTAATTTACAGACGACATCCGAGCGTTTAGTGAATTCACTTGCTTGCCACTCCATCGCGGCGATCAAACCCAAATCGTCTAATAAGCCGGGGCGAAGATCCGAAGCGATGCGCCGCATAAGTTGAAGCGACTCATTGATCATGGTCGCCATGCCCTGCGCTTTCTCATGGAGGGCATTGGCTTCGGGCGGCAAGCGTTTGGTGAGCCATGCCAAATCCATCTTGAGCGCGGTCAAGCTCTGTCCCAGTTCATCGTGTATCTCGCGGGCAATGGTTGCGCGCTCATTTTCGCGGGCAGTTTGCAAATAGTGAGCGAGGGCGCGCAGTTGTTCGCGTGAACGATTGAGTTCGTCTTCGGCGTGCTTGCGCGCAGTGATGTCAACCGAGATTCCTCCCACAGCCTCAACTTGCCCAAGCGCATCACGCAGGGGAAACTTGACAGTGAACAAATGATGCGGCTCGACTACTTCTTCAAACGCGAGTGAAGCGCCAGTCTCGATCACTTTTTGATTGTCTGCATCAAATTTGCGCGCTATCTCTGCGGGAAATACCTGATCGAGCCGGCAGCCTAGCGCATCCGCGCGCGGCTTGCCTGTGTCATTTTCCCAGCGTCTATTAACCAAGCGCAGTTGTCTGTCGGCGTCGGTAACATAGATAGACACAGGCGAATTCTCTAATAAATTACTGAGGAACTGTTCATTCTCCCGCAGTGCATCCTCTGCCTGCTTGCGTTCGGTGATGTCTTGCACCGCGCCATAGAAATGCACTATCTTCCCGGTTGATTCATCGCGTACAGATTTCCCGAAATTATAAAGCCAGCGTATCTCGCCATCTTTTCGCACGATACGATGTGTAATAGCCTTCACTTCTTCGCCAGCCAAATCGCGACGGTCGCGCTCTTCCAATATAGGGTGATCGTCGGGGTGAACAATGGAGCGTATTCCATTTTTAAATTCTGAGTCAGTGGGTAAATAGCCTGTAATTTTAAAGAAGGCCTCAGTCGTCCACTCGCGTGTAAATGTTCCATCTGGCTCCAAGCGGAAGGAGTAGGCATAATCTGAAGTTAGGCTTGAAATGGTGCGATAGCGTTCTTCGCTCTCGCGCAATTTCTCATCCGCTTGCTTGCGCTCAGTGATGTTACGGGAGGTGCCTTCGACGGCGATCAGGTTACCGTCATCGTCAAAGATCGGCACATTGTGCTGTTCGGTCCAGATGATTGCGCCGTCCTTGCATACCAAGCGCAAGGTGAGGGCAATGGCGAACTTGTTGCCTTCGCGTGTGGCAGCTTCCAGCAAATGCCGGTCGTCGGGATGCACTATTTTGAAGCCGAGGTCAGGGTCAGCATAGTGCTCTTCTGGGGTGTAGCCAGTGAAGGCGGTGGACGCTGGACTGACGTACTCATAACCGGGAGTTGGGTGAAAGCAGTAACGGTAGATGATGTCTTGCGCGTTCTCAGCCAAGCGGTGAAAGCGCGCCTCACTCTTACGCAACACTTCTTCCATCTGCTTGCGCTCGGCGACTTCCTGTTCCGCTTGTGCCAGTGCTTGGCACGTAGTGTTGAGAAAGTGCAAGTTTAAACTACCCACTCCGATGAACAACGCGGTGTAAGTGGCCCATTGAGTGATCGTCACGGTGTAATCCGGTGGCGGCAACAGTCCGGCGTTTTCGGCAACGATCAAAGTTGCGACTGCCAACGAACACAGCGCGGTCATTATGAGCATGCCGCTCAAGTCAAACAAAGCCCCTGCCATAATGATGAGGAGTATATATATCGCCGTGGTGGGAGTGCGGATCGTTCCCAACATTGCGGTACCTAAAGTGATAGCGACTAGCGCAACTGCCAACAACCCACCGCCCGCCAAGCCAACGCGACCTTGATGTGTCCAATAGTACAAGATGAGACCCACAGCCAGCACCGTGAAATCCACTCCGAGTACCGCCCATGGCGTTCTGCCGCCTATCAAGCCGCCGAGAATTATGAACAACAAGATCAACATGGCAGTCTGCCAAATTGAAACAAGCAAACCCGCGCGGCGCGTCTTCACTGCGTCGTCGGCGAACAGCGGCGGCTCTAGCCAACGTTTGATATGGCGCATCATCAAATCATCTCCTTACACTGCGGCACTACATTTGTGGAAGTCCATGGTGAAATTAGAAAGCCATCGCGCCGAGGTTCTCGTGGGACCCAACAAGTGCCCAGCCAGAATCCGCACATTCGCCAGCCATCCGAGCAAAGCCAATAACGCGATGCCGCCCGCCGTGACAGCACACATTTGCGGTTTTAGTGTGGACGCGATCTTTGAGGTGACTCAGCTTGAAGAGATATCATGATATGCCGTGTGCGGCTCGTCCGGTTCTTTTTGGAGAGTGCTAAGAAATTTCGAGACGGCTTCCCCGTGAGCGGCTGACCGGCGATGGCAGCATAGCCAAATGTGCGCGCTACGCCAATCGCGCCCAGCACATCCAGCTTATCGGCGTCGACCATGATCATCGCTTCCAGCGTGCGCGGTTTTTCAGTTCCGCGAAAACGGTGCGCGCGGGTGCAGTGCAACACCGCTTCGATTCGATCTTCACCCCATCCTTCTTCTCCCAAAACTTTCTTAGCAAACGCCGCCACGTCTTCGTAATGAGTCAAACGTCTATCAGGGTTATCGGGCGCAGCGTCGGTGGCGTCGTGTAGCAATGCCGCCGCGCGCACGATATCCATATCCGCGCCTTCAGCCTTCGCAAGTCGTTTCGCGAGCGCTAACATGCGCAAGATGTGTTCGAAGTCGTGAATGGGGTCGGCGTTGGCATCCCAAACTCGAGATTGTTCAAGGGTGATCATGATGGCTTACGACGCATCACAAATATCGTTACGCCAACGGCTCCTACCATCAGCAATAATCCCAAAGACCCGCCCACAAGACAGCCCATACTCAAAAACGCGCCAGAGGCTTCTTCAGGCGAGAGGCCTAAGAATGGAGTAGGCGTGGGGGTGGGAGTTATGGTTGCGGTCGGTTGCGGCGTGGAAGTAGTCGTCAACGCGCGCACAGTGGCAATACGGGCCGTAGCCGAGCCAGCCGTTTGCGTGCGAATGAAATTATTGGTAGGCGCTAGCGCCGTAGTGGTTAGGGCAGAGTTTGTAAACTGCGCCTGCAAGGTCGGCGCTCGTGCTGTGCTGGTTAAGACAGAAGCTGTAAATTGTGCCTGCCGGGCGGTTGCAGTCAATACTGATTGCTGCGTAAGGGTAGGGTTAGGGGTAAAGGAGGGCGTGGGTGAAATCGGTCTGCCCTGCACGGCAGCGATAATCTGCGTCGTCACCTCACCCGTGGCAGGGGCCACCGCATCAAATTGCGACATGTAAAACGCGAAATAACCCGACGTGGGATTGCCGGTAATATAAAAAATACGATGATCATTTACGCGCACATCGGAGAGGCAAAGTGAAGAGGAGCCGTAATTCTTGACTTGAATTGTGTCAGTGCCACTTCCTTTGAAATAACGAATGACATTGATGGTGGCGGTATAAGGCGAAGTTTGTCCATCGATCTTGGTCACGGCCCCTTCAATCACAATTGGCGCCGCGTTAACACGTTCGGCAACAGTGTATTGCGGCAAGCCACCAGGTGGTGGCGTACAGGCCAAAGCGGTTGAAGGAAAAGCAAACAGGGTAACGACCAGGGTTATGAGGAGAACCAAACGTAGAACAGCCATGTGAAGCTCCTTCAAGTTGAAGTTAGTTGAGAGTCATCGCCCTCCTACTTAATCGCATTTTATACCTTATGTGCAACTTTTCTCAGACCTTGAAGAGCATATATATCAGCATGCGCCACACGTAGCTACTTCTCATCTTTTAGCTTGCCCTTCATGCCGTTCCCCTTGCGTTATTATTTTTTGACAACAGCTCTTTCAACCCCTCATTCGCCAGCATCGCTTCGGCTAACAATTTCTTCAGCCACCCGTTTTCGCCTTCTAACGATTTCAGGCGTTTTGCTTCATCAACTTGTAAACTCCCAGATTGCTTACGCCAACGATAAAATGTTTTCTCTGAGGTCGCTTTGCGCCGGCAAAAATCCATCACGGATTCAGTGCTGGCTTCGGCTTCATGCAAGATCACCACTCCCTCTTCTTAAAGAGTTCTCGCTCCTTTCATGTCTGGCGAGATACTCTCATTTTGCTCGGTGCTAATTTTTACTTCAGGTCACGCTGTTTGACTTCGCCAATCTTGTAGCGGCGCATCCGAGTCATTGATCACTTGCAACAGGTTGTCTCCCAAGTATTGCGAGACCAACACCCGCCAGACGCCTATCCGACTGTCAGTATCAGAATGAGCATATATTCGTCACGGGGGATGGGCGACCTGTTCCATTTCATGCTGGAGATCAAACAGGGTTTGCGATGAACATGACAGCAACCGGACTGGGATCCTGGATTTGTGTATCTGTAGCAGCACGAATGCAATGATGGCTCGTGCAAATAAAAATCGGTGAAGGGCAGGCAACGTTGTCTCCATTTCTCAATCCGCGGCACGGTTCACGTCTGAACCAGAATACCTTTACAATTTTATAGTATGACAGGTAGCCGCCAACCATGTACTATCGGGGTGACTAATCCAAAACATGATAAGGAGGCTACCTGCCATGTCAGTTTACTCCGCTGTGGTTCCATCCGCTAGTGTTACTTGGCCCGATCCAATTGAAACGGTGTGGCAAATGTTAGTTACTCAGGACACCCTGTCGGGTTACCAACGCCCCGACTTGGGCTTAGCCGACCGACTCTTCATCGGTGCCGTCGTCAACCTGTCGCCAGAACGACGACCATGGGGCAGCATTACTTGGCTAGCCGACATCTTTGCCACCAGCCGTCCGACTTTGTATGCCATCGGTGAACGCTGGCGAAGTCTCTCAGCCGCTCAACCTAGCGGGCGTCCACTACAGATCACCGCTCCGCTCGCGAGGCCCTCGATTGAACCGACGGTGACTGTCACCGCCAATCGGCGGGCGCGGATGATCTTAACCCTACTCATGCCCGGTGGTGTGAGTGGGCGTAGCATTGATGACTGCCTGCGTGTTGCTTTTGACCAGGGACAATCCACTGGTTTCGTTTCGGAACTATTGCATCGGGCCGGTCAACAGGCTGGCGAGATATTAAAAAAGATTGACCACACGCCGCTCGGAGCAGTGGTGCTGGCTCGCGACGAACTGTTCACGGGGCGCGACCCCAACCTGTTGTTGGTTGAACCGCACACACTGGTCATCACTGGTCTCTATGCCGCCGCCGACCGTGACGCCGACACCTGGGGTTGTGCCCTCTTGTTCACCCAAGACCGCCAGGTGCAGATTACAGGTTTAGCCGAGGATGGTTGCACTCCATATGCCGCTTCCTGTCGCGCGACAGGTCTGGATACCGCCATCCAGAAAGATGTTTGGCATCCATTGGCCGATACGGGGCAGGTCATCCGCGATGTGGAACGAGACGGACTGCGGGCGATGATGGCCGCCGACAAACTCGAAAAGCGATTGAGGAATCATTGGAATGAAGCGACCTTTGCCGAGTGGGTTCTCGTCACGGAACAGGTGGACGACTTGCTGGCTCAGAGTAGCCGACTTCGTTTTTGGCGCGACTGTCTGTGGGATGCAGTTGAAGTCGTGGATCGACGCCGTGGCGAAATCCGCGATCGGGCGATCAACCAATGGCTACTGACCGAAACAATGAAGGCACTGCGTCAACTGAGTCATCCACGAATTCGGAAACTGGTCGAGCGACTGGATGAGCAGAGTGCGAACTGGCTAACCTTTTTGGATAGTTTAGCTATCCCCTTAGCCGAATGGCAGGTTCGACTGAGCGAGCACTTTCCTGACCCGGCTCAGGCGGATCGCTTTCAGTCCGACGTCGCGCGGCTGTGGCGTTGGGAACACACTCAGCGCAGCGGGCAGACTCGCTGGCGCCCGATGACAGTCACGGCGCGACAACGAGTCACTGAGTGGATAGCGAACGACCTGAGGGTTCAACGCTTAGCCGAAGACCTGCTGACCTTATTGGAACGGACGGTGCGTACCAGTTGCGCGGCGGAAACAATCAACAGTGTCTTGCGTCCTTACTTGAACAATCGGCGTGAATGTACTGATCTTCTCAGCCGACAACTTTTTCTGAATCTGTTCGCGCTCTGGTTTAATATGCATCGCTTCGAGCGTGGTCCTCGTCAAGGCAAAAGCCCATATGAACTGGCGGGGATTAACGTGGGGACGAATGATTGGTTGACGGTATTAGGTTTTCCCCCGGACTAATCTCACGTCCGGAATCGATCACGATCAACTTAGCCTAGCAAAAGCTGGGAGTGTTTTCTTTGTCTTCAAGCGCCGAGAGGTAGAAAAATTTGTAAAGGTGTTTGTAGCTCGTTTACCGGGTTTCGTGAACCGTGCCCAATCCGCTATATAGCCGAGGGAGCATGTGAAGTTGAAGGAGTAAAGTCCATTCTTCAAGGCGTTGCGGATTTTGCAGAGCAGGATTAGTGCATTCGTATTTTTCCGGGCAAAGCGGTTCTTGACTCGACGGAAAAGAGGCTTACAATTTTTTTCATGGACAGGCGTTGGGTAGCTTGTAAGGCCATCTCAAAGCCATGAATTCTATTTGATTCTATTTGAGTGATCATCGGAAGTACCCGTAATAGTGCAGGGTGACAATGGACACAAAACAGTGGAAGCGGACGGTAGGAGTCGGCTTGTTGATCGCAAGTCTGGTGGGTTTATTGAATCTAGGTTGCGGACTGGGACAGTTATTGGGACCAACCGTTACACCTACGCCAACGGCGACAGCAATTGCCACAAACACTCCGACTAACACGTCAACCGGCACACCAACCAAGACTGCAACTGCCACGCCTACGCACACACCGACACCAACATCTACAGAGACGCCCACCGCGACTCCTAGCTTGACCGCCACCAATACTGCTTTGCCTCCAGCGGGCGCAGTCGCAGGTCGGGCTTTGTATAGTAATCGAACGCCTGCATCCAATATCGTAATTAGACTACTCGTGGTCACCGCGCAAGATGGAGGCAAAGTGTATTTCACAATGACTGGCTATTCGGCCACCACCGGTTCAGACGGGCGCTTCACGATTTATGGCGTGCCGCCGGGGAAGTATATGACTTATGCTGCTACAGGGGCCTTGGTGCCGCAACCGGGTGCCAGCGGGTATCAGCCTTCCGGTGCGGTCACCTACGATGTGGGGCCGGGCCAGACAGTTGACACTGGCACCATAAATGTTCGATAGCCTTCGTTAGTTTAGTGCGGTCACTTGTCGGTGTGGCAATTGTGCAAGGGGCAAAACCATGAACACTCATCGACTGATGAACTCTGCTTCTCGACGACTGATGCAAAACATACTCTTGCCGATTGGAGCGCATATCGGAGCGGTACACTGAATCACCACAAATCGTTGCAGCCGATAATTGCTTTCACGCTGATCGCGCTACTCGTGTCACTGGCAATTGCTTGCAGTTCGGTGCAGGGGTTGTTTGCCACGCCGACACCCACGGTGAGCAATACTCCCATGCGCACGCTAACGCCGACTCTGACCAACACGGCGACACCAACGCTCACTCCCACGCTGACGCATACGTCCACGCCAACCACTACGGCCACCCAGACTTTGACACCCACTGCAACGGCCACCCCGACAATCGCGGTGGTCTTGGTTGGTGTAGGCCAACAGGCTGGCATCGCTCAAGGCGTTTATCTCATGGTGAGACAGGTTGGGGATAGCTCGCTCCAAATTCAGTGGGTCAACAACCGAGTCGACTCGTTCCTGCTGGAATTCACAAAAATCAACGTAGCATCCGGCGGCCGAGCCTATGTGGCAATTAGCCCCTTCGTGCCAGGAGCTAGGGTCAGTGTCGCGCCCAATGGAACCTTTACCATTTGGGTTCAGTTTCCGGCGGCAGCCAAGCCGCTGGCGGGGTGCATTCTGCTCTATGACAGCTGGCCGATCATTGACCTGAGCCGTTAGTGCAATGAGTCACTCCGTCCGTTCCCATCCTCCTACGGATATCTGGCCAGCCATTGTACTCGGTTGCTTGGGACTGGATTTATTTGGTCTATGCTGCGTTGGGCTGGTTTTGGGGTTGTGGCTTGGAGGTGACACAATCCTTGAGGTAGCCGAGATGATAGGGTCAGCTACATCAAGCGTAACGCCGACTTTCGCGCCGAGCGATTCTCCGACACCCAGCGCCACGGCAACTGCGACTCACACACCGACACCGACAAGTATCCCTGTGCCCTCGGCAACTCACACGGCTACCGCGACTTTAACACCGACAGCCAGCCCGACTTACACTCGTCTCCCGCCGACGGTTACAGCGACCAAATCCTCAACACCGGCCCCGGTCTCTGAACCCATTGTTGACGTGTTCTCTGACTACCGTGCGGGAAACTGGGAAATCTATGCCAAGCTCCCAAACGGGAGTGTGCTCAACTTGACCAACCACCCAGCAAACGACGGGCATCCTTTCCTGTCACCTGATCACAGGAACGTGTCTTTCAACTCCGATCGTGACGGTAACTTCGAGATCTACACGGTCAATTCGGATGGAACCAATCTGGTCCGTCTGACGAACAATCCGGGTGCAGATACTTGGGCGGCTTGGTCGCCGGACGGAACGAAGATCGCCTTCCAAACCAACCGCGATGGCAATGACGAAATCTATGTAATGAATGCCGATGGATCAAATCAGGTTAACGTATCGAATCACCCAGCACGGGATATGTTCCCTCGTTGGTATGGGGCACTGGTCGATTTTGCCTCGTGGCGCGATGGGCAAATGGTAGGTTATGTCGTGAACCCTGATGGTTCTGGGTTGCAGCGCAGATGAAATCTGATCCGCATAGAAAGGTATGCAATGGACTCTCATATTTTGCCTCGACGATTGATCGCCCTGACGCTAGTCCTACTCCTTGTTCTGCTCACCATCGCTTGTAGCGCAGTGCAGGGCTTGCTCGCTACACCAACGCCCACGCCAACAACTACCCCGACGAGTACGCAAACGCCAACTAGTACACCAACAGATACACCAACTGCAACTACATCACCATTTGGTCGCCTAGTTGGAACAGTTACTCGAGATTCCTGCTACCGCAATTTTTTAGCACCTGTACGACTCGTAAGCACAACATCTGATGGAGGGAAACTCGAATTCAACAAATCATTGCAACTTTATGGCTTATCTTTTTCTGGCTCGTTTGAATTTCAGGTTAAGCCGGGAACCTATGTGCTATCGGATAGTTTTACCACTACTTTGCTTCTCGCCCTTGTCGAAATGCCTGAAGTGTTCACACTTAGCAACAGTTTCTTTACTCCTGATCATCTTGTTGAATATAGTGAAATCCAGAGGGATTCCAAGACGCGTTTCTTTTTTCAAGAAATAGATGGTAAGAGAAAAGAGGGAGGCTGGCTGGCAGCACAGGATGGCCGTTTTATTATATTCAGCATACGAGCGGGGCAAATACTGGAGATCAAGGAAACAGTAGCATGTAGATAGGTTTGTCAAAATTAGTGGCTCTGGTGCTTGGAGCGTTATGAACTCACCCGCCGCGCTGGTTACGCAAAGCGTTGGGCGGCTCGCAACATTGGAAGCGCCTCATCGTTCAGGGCGCGGCGAGCGAGTCTGCGCGGGTGATGAAGAAGGGGTTATGAAAGGACGGGCGAGCTCTGACCGTACAGGCCGCGAAATTCGGGGGCGAGTCGCCGCGTTCCAGTCAGCAGCCTAAACACGCGTACGCTGCCAACCACGCCACATACGCGAACTTTTCCAAAATTGGTTGGCAATGGAGAGGAGCATAAAATGATCTCCCGCAACTTATCACAGCAAATTACGGGCCTGATATTGACCGTACTGTTCCTGCTTGGGTGCAGCATACTACCATTCACACAACCTACTGCTACACAAGTACCGTCCACGATCATGCCGACATTGATACCGGTCCCACCGATGGTCACGCCAGTCCTACCCACAGCCTCACCAATCCCGCCAACAATCACTCCGGCTCCAACGAGTACGCCTCAGGTTGTCGAACTGGGGACAACAGTAACAGATGGAAAATGGGAAGTCACATGCTTATCAACTCGGCGTGTTGAAAGTGCCATGGTCTTACCAGATCTCAAAGGTGGTCTTTTGCTCCCAGGTACTTTTGTACCTAAGGGAAACAATAGTCTCCTACTTGTATTCTGTGCGATCAGGAATATGACCTCCAGCACGGCTACTTATACTTTGGCAGATTTGCGCTTGACATCTATTCCTCAAGGTGGTGCCAGTGTACTTGGTGTTGATGTAGCCAATACTGCCCCATCGCTCCAAGGTCTGATGGTTGAGGACGGATGGGCACTCCTGTCAGAACCCATGAAGTCAGGTGTAGGTTTGACTATATTCTACATATCTGTGGACGGAAAGGCATCTGAACATCCCATTTCTGTTGCTCCGGGAAAGAAACAGGAGAGGGTATTTCTTACGTGGCTGAGTGGTACGCTCACAGATCTAACAATTCAGTTCCAAAGTTGTCCGCCTTTTCGCCTGGGCAGGTAAGCTAATGATGTCTTCATTTGGCGCGTGGTCCCGGTTTCGGACGTGGTCGGCGTGCTGTAGCGTTTGGTGCCATGTCGTTGCAATCAAGCGATGCGGCACCCAGAACGAAAGGAGTCCAAAATGAAATGCTGCAAGTTGCCCCCATCTTTCATTGTTGTCACTTGTCCGGTCCTGCTGTTCTCGGTCAGTTGTAGTGTGTTTGCGACTCCCACACCCGTGCCACCTACGTCAACCCCTGTTCCACAAATCAAAATTGTGGGTGTCGAGCGTGTCAAATCTTTCGGCGCGCCTGGGGCGACTGCTCGCGCTCGTCCAGGGTATGACATCCTCCTAATTGGTATTGATACCAAAGAGAAGTTGTCGCCGCTAGGAGCAGATTTAATTTTAGTGGACGATGGCGGCAATCGCTACACCAATATGGGTTTTTTCCAAGGGAAGTACATCTTCGAGGTACCAGAAACTGCAAAAAAACTGACACTTGTTGTGAAAGGTACGATTAACGTACCTGTCCCTTGAGGGAAAGGAGTAAAGTCAAATGAACCACAAATCCCTTGCCATTATCGTGATAGGGCTGATTCTATTGGTAGTCACATATGTAGCATTCAATGCTCTTTACAATGGAATTGCCCCCACAGGCTCTGAACTGAACGCAATCGCTGCAACGGGTAGCCGACAGGATGCATTGAAACTAATTGAACGCTCCCAACAGGGTCGTCTTCAATTCGCGGGTCAGTTCGGGCGTGTCGGCGTGCTACACGTTCTGCGTCATGCCGTTTGCAGTCGAGAGGTGACTTCGATTGCAGGCGGATGACGAGCGCAAAACGAGGACTGAAATGAAAAAGACCATTTTGCTATTGCTTGGCTTGCTTATCGTAACTGTCGGTTGTCTGCCTGCGCCAACGCAAGTTTCGCCAACAGTCACGCCGGCTCCGTCACTGCCTACACCGGTTCCGCCAACTGCAACCGCTATTCCCACTCCAACACTTATACCAATGCCTGCCAATGAAGCAATCGTGCCAGTAAACTTGAAAGAACCGATCATCGTAGTCAATCGCCAGATAAAGTTCACTATCATGGAAGCGAAAAACCTCGGTAACGCAGTAGGCGCATATGGCGGGACAATCAGTATCAAACTCGAAGATCGAGACACTCACTATTTGCTGGCACTGAAGATTCTGGCGGAGAATCAGACGGACAAAGATATCCTATTTCTGGATTTGGGTGCACAGGTTTGCCGCAATGCAAAGGAAGCCGTCTGTGTGATTGTGCAAGATGACAATGGGCGCGAACTCAAAATGGCTGGCTTCGCCAATGGAGAGACTTCTACGCCAGCAGGGGTCTATTGGTGGGACGCATCGAAATCCTTTGTGCTCTTCAAAGCAGGAAACAGGCAATTCCACTACTTCGCATTTGTTGCGCCCAATAAATTGACACGGTTTACTTTTTACCTACACCCTGGGATTAACCCGTGAACAATGTTCGCAGCGTCAAAAACAAGAAGGCACGAGCGGCAGACACATACACGCCGACTACGCCACGTACGCGGCTTTTTGGCACAGCGGGTTGGCGAGAGAGTAAGGATTTCATATTGGAACGTACCGTTACAGGGGCTTCAGCGTTATGTGCAATCCTTCTTCAAAAGATTGCGGTCCAACTTGACTATGGGTGCTAGCAGTCCCTAATGATCGATGAAGTATAAAGACACACATGCGACGATTTAACAATCTTCATATAGCCGAAGAGACGCAGCAAGTTTTCGAACTTACTACCAACATCGCAAGCACCTTGATTCTCCGCACATTCCTGTTGTGCGTGCTTGGTGCGATCATAGTTGTCATGAACCTGAGACTAGGGACCGACAACGGCGTTTGTCTAGGATTGGGGTTCCTGCTCATTCTCATTAGCTTGAGTCAACTCATACTGCCCTGGGTCAACCATACGGTTCGCTTCGACTGGGAAAAAGAGAACCTGATCATAGTCGATCAGCACTTCATTTCGCTTGGCAAATGGCTTCCCGTATCCCGTGCTACAGAAATCCGTTTTACCTCCATCGCAAGTATCACCGAGGATGAAGATTACGGTATCACGGGTCTAAGGCAGTCTTTCATTAATGTTCACACAAAAAATGACGGTGTCATCCAACTATCCTTCGGGAAACAGGAATCCTTGGCATGGTATGCCATGCGTCAACTTAGCATGCATTTCCAACTTGCACCCCAGCCGCCCACGCCAATTCCTGACGGCAGTGCCAAAACTGCCGAACCGATTTCTCAAGCGCACCCCTCCCCTGTGGTGGTCATCACCTCTGACAGCGAAAGAGCCTTCGCGCGTAGTAAGAGACGGGTTGTCGGTACTGCTGGCGCTGTTGGAGGCATGCTTGGTAGTGCAATTGGTTTCTGTGTTGGAGGATTTGTAGCCGGCCTTTTCGGCGCTTTGGTGGGGAGTCTCATCTTTTCTGGTTTGGCGTTACTTGCGCTATACCTCAAGGACGAACTTTCGAAGTCGGTAGCACAAGGCACCAAGCAGAACTCGGCAGTCCGACCAGAATTGCCCAGGCACAACCCCACACTAGCAACAGCAAGTAATGAGCTTGCTACGAGCAAGACCATAGCAAATGTAACGGAGGCACAAGTCGTAAATATGCAAATTGAAGAGTTGCCCACTAAGCCTCCAAGCAACACCCGGCAAAGAGGCATAGCATTAGTCGTAGCAACCACCGTCTTCGTCACTTTCGGTGCGTTGTCGTGTTTGGCTGGCATGGCAGGAACCGTATTAATGCTCGCTGCAAGTACTAGCGCAGGACGGTCTTCCATGATCGAGAACCTGACTTATTCAGTATTTTGCTGTCTCACCCGTTTGGTATTCTGGGTTTGTTGTTAGCGAGTGCTGGTGGGTTGATCTGGTATTTCGGGCGAACAAGGTAGACCGCCGAAACCGAGTCTGTCTTTGGTCCGCAACTCCGTTCTTTCCGGTTGGATGATGGAATGTGTCAAACCTTTTTGTGACATCTCGTCCGAGTAGTGCCGTTGGCACCGGATGGAGGACAAATGAACTGTCAGAGATTCTCTCAAGTGGTATTCAAGTTGACGCTGGTTACCATATTCATGATATCAACAGTAGGTTGTAGCATGATACAAGAGTTATTTGCCACACCAACACCCACGCCCACGCCGACATCCACGCTAACGCGGACACCTATTGCTACATCCATCCCGCCGACAGCAACCCCAACACTACTTCCGACTCCTACGTCTCGGAAAACCATCGCGATCGTGAAGGTCAGCCCGGAAGTCTTGAAGGAACTCGCCTCTTGGGACAAAAGGATCGTGTTCTTCACTCCCATCAAGAATCCCATCACCAGCCTGAACGGACTATCGTATGAGGAGATCGCGATGTGGGGTGCGGAGCTGTTTGAGAGGTACAAACAACTCTTTCGTATCGTGGGCGAGCCGAAGGAAAAGGGACGCGTCATTGGAGATGCCAACAACATTTTTATGAATAACTCAGAGCTGCGTCTATTCATCACATGGGATACGTTCGAGAAAGGAGTTGTGGGAACTGGTGATGGCATCAAGATCCTCTTTGAGCAGAAATAATCCATACTCAGTCAGGAGGGCGTTCTCAAAGTCCATTGACAAGTGAAAGAAAGTGACCTCCATCAGTTATGATTTGCGTTCGCAAAAACCAAATCAACTGAGGAAGATCAAAATGGACTATAGCACATCCACCTTTGAATTTAGCTGTGATACGGAAGGATTAATCTTTGATCTCGATAGTTTGTATGCGCATTTCGAATCATTGACAGACAGTCGTAAGCGTCGCGGGTTGCGTCATCCGTTGCCCGTGATTCTGGTCGCGATGACGTTGGGCAAGATGGCGGGTGAAGATAAACCGAAAGGGATTGCGGAATGGGCTCGCTTGCGAGCCGACCTTTTCAT
>Ga0209514_10003366_pt1 | contig 22987 bp, 21 predicted proteins | sample Subgrocontami58m_FD_187452 | JGI IMG/M metagenome (GOLD analysis project Ga0209514, IMG submission 187452) | Subsurface groundwater microbial communities from S. Glens Falls, New York, USA - GMW37 contaminated, 5.8 m (SPAdes) (version 3) | ecosystem: Environmental > Aquatic > Deep subsurface >...
CGGCGCCCGCGTCCGGATCGGCCACGATCCGATCGCAATCCACCCCGGGCTCTCGTACGTCGTCTACTCCGCCGCGATCCGCGACGACAACCCCGAGCTCCGCCGCGCGAAGGAGCTGGGCGTCCCGACCCTCAAGTACGCCCAGATGCTCGGCCGCCTCGTGAACGAAAAGGAGGGGATCGCCGTCGCGGGCTGCCACGGGAAGACCACCACGACCGGCATGATCGCCCACGTCCTCTCCGCCGGCGGCCTCGACCCAACCTACGTCATCGGAGGCAACGTCCCCTGCCTCGGCGGCTCCTCCCGCATCGGCCAGGGGCGCTACTTCGTCGCCGAGGCGTGCGAGTACGACCGCTCCTTCCACAACTTCTCCCCGAAGGTCGCCGTCGTGAACAACATCGACGCCGACCACCTCGACTACTACCGCGACCTCGAAGAGATCATCGAGAGCTTCGCGAGATTCGCCTCCACCGTGGCGGAGGACGGCCTGCTCGTCGTCTCCGCCGACGACGACAAAGCCCTCCGCGCGGCCCGCGCCGCGAAGGCGCCAGTGGAGACCTTCGGCCAGTCCCCCGACGCGGGGTGGCGCGCGACCGACGTCCGCGTCGTCGACGGGCGGTGGGAGTTCGAGGCGATCGAGCGCGGGGCCCTGTTCGCGAGCATCCGCCTCCGCGTCCCCGGTCGCCACAACGTGTCGAACGCCCTCGCCGCCTGCGCCGTGGCGCGGTGGACCGGCGTCGAGCCGGTGACCGCCGCCCAGGCCCTCTCCACGTTCGGCGGCGCCTCCCGCCGGATCGAGCGCCTGGCCGACGTCGGCGGCGTGACCGTCTTCGACGACTACGCGCACCACCCGACGGAGATCCGCGCGGTGCTGCGCACGCTCCACGAGATGTTCCCGGGCCGCCCGCTCTGGGCCGTCTTCCAGCCGCACCAGCACTCCCGCACGCGCGCGCTCCTCGGGGAGTTCGCGGAGGCGCTCACGCTCGCCGATCGCGTCTTCCTCCCCGACATCTACTCCGCGCGCGACACCGAGGAGGACCGGAAGGCGGTCTCGTCGGCCGATCTCGCCGCGCTCGTCGAGGCGCGCGGCGGCCGAGCCGAGTACGTCGGCCCGCTCACCGAGGCCGCGGCCCGGGTCGCGACGAAGCTTCGTCCCGGAACCGTGGTCGTGACGATGGGGGCAGGGGACGTCTGGCGGACGGCGCACCAGATCGCCGCGTCCCTCGCCGAGCCGGCCCCCGCGCCGCAGGCGGTGTGAGATGTCGATCGACCTGTCGGAAATCCTGAAACGGAACGAGCCGCTGGCCCGGCACACGACGTTCGGCATCGGCGGGCCCGCGCGCCTCTTCTACGAGCCGCGCACGGAGGAGGAGGCGATCGAGGTCGTCCGCGCCTGCCGCCGCGATGGGACGCCGCTCTTCGTCCTCGGCGGAGGAACGAACCTCCTCGTGCGTGACGAGGGGGTCGACGGCGCCGTCGTCTCCCTCCGCAAGATGAAAGCGATCCGCTTCGACGGGCGGCGCGCCCGCGTCGAGGCCGGCGCGAGCTTCCCGCGTCTGGTGAGCGACGGCGTCGAGCGCCGCTGCGGAGGCACGGAGGGGCTCGTCGGCATCCCCGGCACCGTGGGAGGCGCCCTCGTCATGAACGCGGGGGGGAAGTACACGGAGATCTGCCAGTTCGTCGAGCGGGTCCGCATCGTCGACCGCGACGGCGCCGCGCGCACCCTCTCGCGTGACGAGGCGGGCTTCGCCTACCGTGCCTCCCGCCTCGCGGAGCACGTCGTCCTCGGCGCCGACCTCGCCTTCCCCGAAGGGGACCTCGAGGGGCAGCGGGCTCGCCTGCGGCAGATCATCCTCGAGAAGAGCCGCTCGCAGCCGCTCGCAGCGAAGAGCGCCGGCTGCATCTTCAAGAACCCCGCCCCGCGCATCGCGGCGGGGCGCCTGATCGACGAGGCCGGCTTCAAGGGAATGATCCTCGGCGGGGCGCTCGTCTCGCCGGTCCACGCGAATTTTCTGGTCAACCGCCGCGGCGCGCGCGCCTCGGACGTCCTCGGCCTCATCCACGACATCAAGACGCGGGTGCGCGAGCGGAACGGAGTCGACCTGGAGCTCGAGATCAAGGTCTGGCCCAGCGAGGCCTGACGGAGACGACGATGGGAACGATGCTCACGGCCCCGGCGAGGCGGCAGGACCTCCTCGACCGCCTGCGGGAGAAGACGCTCCGCGTCGCGGTGCTGCTCGGCGGGGTCTCCTCCGAACGCGAGGTCTCCCTCCGCTCGGGCAAGGCGGTCGCCGACGCGCTCGAGACCGCGGGGTTCCCCGTGACTCGGGTCGACGTGCAGGACGAGGCGCTCACCGGACTCGCGCCCGAGGCGATCGACGCGGCCTTCCTCGCCCTCCACGGCCGCTACGGCGAGGACGGCGGCGTGCAGGCCGCCCTCGAGGCGCGCGGGGTCGTCTACACCGGTTCGGGCGTCGAGGCGAGCCACCTCGCGATGGACAAGGTCCTCGCGAAGGAGCGTTTCCGCGCGGCGGGGGTGCCGACGGCCGACTGGCAGGTCGTCACCTCGGCGACGCGGACGTTCGGCGTGATCCTCCCCGCGGTCGTGAAGCCTGCGACCGAGGGTTCCTCGGTCGGCGTGACCGTGGTGCGCGAGGCGAGGCAGCTCGTCGCCGCGGTCCGCACGGCGCTCGCGTACGGCGGGCGCGCGCTCCTCGAGCGGTTCGTCAAGGGCCGCGAGCTGACGGTCGGCATCCTGGGGGGGAGGCGCCTCCCCGTGATCGAGATGCGCCCGAAGCGGGAGTTCTTCGACTACGAGGCGAAGTACCAGGACGACCGGACCGAGTACATCGTCGACCCGCCGTTGACGCCCGGGGAGCGCCGCGCGGTCCAGGAGGCCGCCTGGGCCGCCCACGAGACGCTCGGCTGCCGCGGGATGTCCCGCGTCGACGTCATCCTGGGCGAGGACGGCCCGCAGGTCCTGGAGGTGAACACGATTCCGGGCCTCACGGAGCGGAGCCTGCTGCCGAAGGCGGCCCGGGCCGCGGGGATCGACTTCCCCGCCCTGTGCGCCGAGATCCTCCGCCTTGCCATCTCGGCCTGAAGTCGGCCTCCCAGGAACGTCGATATACCGAAGGGGAAGATACTCCGTCCCCCGGTTTCCCGGAATGAGCGAGGTCCATGCGAGACTCGACGGACGCGGACGGCGAGCGCGGCAGCGTCGCGATCGCCTTCTCCGCCGCGATGCGCGTCGTGGTCCCTTCGGCGTTCATCGTCGGGATCGCTTGGCTCCTGATCATCGTCCACAGGCGCGTGTACGACGGGATGCTGCTCGAGAGCAGCTACCAGGTGGAGATCGCCTCGCTCGACGTCCCGTTCGACCCCGATTGGGCGCGCCCCGCGGCCGACGACCCCGTTCCGGCGGCATTCCCGTTCCGCGGCAAGGTCGGCGTCCTCACGACGCCCGATTTCCCGAAGCGGCTCGCGGCCTACTACGAATCGTCGCCCTGGGTGGACCACGTGGACAAGATCGAGGTGCGCCTCCCGAACCAGGTCCGCGTCCGCGTCGTCGTGCGCGAGCCCGTCGTCGCGGTCGCCTGGGAGGACACGCACTACCTCGTCGACAAGCGGGGCGTGAGGCTGCCGGGCGCGTACAGCGACCTGTCGCAGGTCCCCTACGAGCTGTTCCGCGTCACGGGGGTGGTGGCGACGCTGCCGCGCCCCGGCGAACGGTGGAACGACCCGGGAATCCCCGCAGGCGTCGCCGTCGCCGCTGCGCTCCGCGACGCTGGAGTGGACGGGGCGGTCGGCACGGACGTGATCGACGTCTCGAACGTCGACGGCCGGCTCGATCCGAACCGGAGCGAGATCGTCCTGCGCACGCGCGATTTGACCTCCATCGAGTGGGGGCGCTCGCCGTGGACGAAGAAATATGGCGAGCCGAGCATGGACCAGAAGCTGGAGAACCTGCGGCTTGCGCTGTCGGCCGCGCCGGGGCTGCGCGGCGTGAAGCGCCTGAAGCTGCAGTTCGACCGGCCGTACATGGCGTACCGGTAGTGCGCCGAGGGGCGAAGGGCGATGTCCAGAAGACCGCAGATCACGCCTCGCCCCTCGACCCTCGCCGCTCCCGTCCCATGTCTCCTCCGCTCGATCCCTGTTGCTTCCCCCGCAGCCGGGGAATATCCTTGGGGAGAAGCGGCCGCCGGGGCCGCGCACAGGCAGCTCATGGTGGTATATCTGATCTGGCTCGGCCTCCTCTCGTTCGTACTCGGGTGCGTCGCATCGGAGGTCCTCCCGCTCGCGTGGTTCACACCCTCCCTCCTGCCGACGGTCCTCGTGGAGGCGGAGCTGGCCTTCCTCCTCGTGGTCTGGCCGCTCCTCCTGCCGAAGGTGCTGTCGGAGGCGAACCCGGAGGGCGGGTTGCTTCGCGACGTCCGAACCGTCGCGCTCCAGATCGCGGCGCTCGCGATCTTCGCGCTCCCGCTCGGGCTCCTCTGCGCGGCGGCGGCCGACGCGCGCGCGGGGGCGTGCCTGGCGATGCAGGCCTTCCCCGCGGGGATCGCGGCAGGAGTCGGCATGCTGGCGGCGGCGGCGCGGCGCACGGGACGCGACCCGCGCAGGGTCTACTACCTCGCGCTCCTCGCCCTCTCGGCGGGCATCCCGCTCGCAGAGTTCGTCCTGCGCGAGGTCGCCTCGTGGAGGGGTCCGTCGCTCGCGGCCTGCTCGCCGTTCTACGCCCCGATTGCGGGAGGCGCGCCGGCCGCCGCGCTCGTGGGCCTCTTCCTCCTCTCCGCGGCGGTCTGTGCGCTATGGCCGCAGCCCTCCTCCTCGCGCTCCTGACCTCGCCGGCCGCCGCGCTCGACCTCGAGGCCCGCCCGCTCGGCGACGAATACCGCCCCGGCCGCTGGACGCCGATCCGCCTCGTCGTCTCGACAGGCGCGGAGCCGTTCGACGGCGAGGTCGTCCTCCGCCTCGAGGCTGCGCAGGTCCACCGCGTGCCGCTCCACCTCCCCGCGAACGCGCATCGCGAGGTCGTCGTCGGCGTGCTGCCGTTTTCGCCGGCGGAGCGGATCGAGGTGGAGGCCGGAGCCGTCCGCCTCACGCTCGCCCTGCGCGCGGCGCCGGGGCCGCTTCTCGGTGCGGAGAAGGCGCTCGTCGCCGACGCGCGTCGCGAGCGCGGCGCCTCCGTCGCGGAGCTGGGCGACGAGGACGCCTCTCTCTGGGAGGGGTTCGACGAGGTGCTCGTCTCGCGCGCGACGGCGGAGCGGCGGTGGGGCCTTGGGATCGGCGGCGACCACGCGTGGTTGCACCCGTCCGACGCGCCGTGGGGGATTGCGTGGGGAGAGGGTGCCTCGACCCGACGCCCCGGCCTCCCGTCGGTGCGAGCCGACTGGGTCGAGCGCCTCCCGCCCTCGCCCTGGGGCCCGCACGCGAGGGCGCGGGTGCTCGGGCTCCTCGGCGCCTGCGTCGCGATCCTCGGCGTCGGCGCGGTGGCGGGGAGGCGCCGGGCCGCTGGAGGGCGCGTCGTCGCCTACGTCCTCGCGAGCGCGGCGGCCTGCGCTGTCGTCGCGCCGTTCTCGGCGCCGCAGACGGCGGTCACGGCGAGCGCCTTCGAGGGGCGCACCCCGGGTGCAAGATGGCAGGTGCGCGGTCTCGGCTGCGCGAGCCGCGGGTCGGATGGCGAGGTCTCCCTCGCGCTCCCCGGCGTCCCGCGACCGATCTTCTCCAGCCTTATGCAGGCGCAGGAGGCCTCGTGGGGGATCTTGTGGGGCGAGACGAACCGCCTCGTGTTCCCCTCGCGCGCGGCGGGGGAGGGGTGTTGGTTCGAGTGGCAGGTGGAGGCGAAGCCGCCGGGCAAGATCGTCGCGACCGCGGATGGCGGCGCGGCGAACGAGACGTCGTGGACGCTGGCCCCGGCCGTGCTCGTCGTCGATGGGAAGGCGACCTCGCGCGCCGCGTTGCCCTCGGGCGAAACGATCGCTCCTGGAGATGCGGAGGGGTTGCCGGAGGGGCTGACGAAGGCGCTCGTGACCTCTCTCGATCACGACTGGCGCCGCGGCAAGCTGTTCCTCGGGCGCATCCAGGGCGCGCTCCCGGGGCTGCCGGACGTCGATGTGGTGGACGGCCGCCTCTGGCTCTGGGTCCGCCCCTGATCCCATTCCCTATAGCGGCCGCGCTCCACTGAAGGGACTTCCGACACCTCCCTTCCTGTCGAGACGACTCGATCCCGCCCGAACCCGTTGCGCCGCAGCAGGACGGAGCGAATCCGCCCGAATCGCCACACCTGGCACGCGCTTGGCTCTACTCTCCTCCGATTGGAGGTGCACGATGGAGCCGGGCAGCGGGCTTCGAATCCAGGACCTCCCGCTCGAGCTTCGGCCTCGCGAGAGGCTGCTCTCGGCGGGGGAGGCGGGCCTCGACGACGCGGGGCTGATCGCCGTGCTGCTCGGCACGGGGACGCGCGGGGTCTCGGCTCTCGACCTGGCGCGTGGGCTGCTCGCGACGGCGGGCGGGCTGCAGGGGCTCTCGACGTGGACACCTGGGCAGATCGTGCGGCACGCCGGGGTGGGGGCGGCGCGAGGGGCGCGCATTGCGGCGGCGATTGCGGTCTCGCGGCGTCTGGACGGGGGCGGGTGGACGCCGGGCGTCTCGCTGGACGGAACGGCGAAGGTGATCCGCCACTACCGCGCGGCATTCCGCGGACATCGTCAGGAGTGCCTGGCGGTCGTGCTGCTGGATACGAGGCACCGTCTGCTGCGGGACGTGGTGGTCGCGACGGGAGGGCTGACGCAGTGCATGGTGGAACCGCGAGAGGTATTCGGGCTGGCGCTGCGCGAGGGGGCGGCGGGGGTGGTGTGCGTGCACAACCATCCGAGCGGGGACCCGACGCCGAGCGCGGATGACGTGATGCTGACGAGGAGGTTGGAGCAGGCGGGGATCGTGGTGGGCGTGCCGCTCCTGGACCACGTGATCGTCGGAGAAGGCGGGGCGTACAGTTTCGCGGAGCGCGGACTGATCGGGGCCGAATTCGCAAGTTTCAATGCGCAATGAGCATGTAAGGGCCAGGGAACCAATTTCCAACGCAAGGCGCAAGTCGCAGGGGGTGATCCCATGGATGCGCACAGTTCTTCGGCGAGCGGCGGGGCACGACGGACATACGACCTTGAAGAGCGGACGGGGAGGTTCGCGGACGAAGTGATCGATCTGGCGAAGAAGATTCCGGTGAACCTGATCACGAAGCGGCTGATCCCGCAGCTCGTCGCGGCAGGAACGAGCGTCAACGGCAACTACGGCGAGGCCCAGGAGGCGGAGTCGCGGAAGGACTTCCGGCACAAGCTCAAGGTCTGCAACAAGGAGGCGCGAGAGTCGAAGCAGTACCTCAAGCGGATCAAACGCGCGTGCCCCGAGCTGGCGACGGAGGTGGACCGCCTGTGGAAGGAGGCTCACGAGCTGAACCTGATCTTCTCCGCGAGCATCCGTACGCTCGACGCCAAGGACGCGGCGGGGCCGCCCGTGGACGTCGAATAGCGTGACCCGATTTCGACCTTCCCGAGACCTTCTCTTCCTTTTCCCTTACATGCACATTGCACATTGAGTCTTGCATATTGTATTCTCCCAGCATGATCGACGCCGAATTCCTCCAACTCCTCGCCTGCCCCCTCTGCCTCTCGCCCCTGAAGCCGGAGGGCGACAAGCTCCATTGCACCGATCCGCAGTGCAACCTCCGCTACGCCGTCCGCGACGAGATCCCCATCATGCTGATCGACGAGGCCGAACGTCCCTGCCCCTCGTGCGGCGCAGCGCGCGTGTTCGAGCCCGACAAGGACCAGGTCCGCTGCGAAAAGTGCAGCGCCACCTTCCAGAAGCGGCGGTAGCAGAACCGTCATGGACAAAAACATCCTCAAGGCCGTCGGCCTCTGGGCCCTGCTCGCGGTGCCGGTCCTCGTCTTCGTGTCTCCGCGCCTCTTCCCCCCCGTCCCCGCGTCGCCCGCGGCCTCGACGCCACCGATCACCACGCCGGCGAATGGCACCCAGCCGCCCGATCCCGGTCCCGGCCCAGCGCCCGGCCCCGCGCCCATCCCCAACAACCTCCCGACCGTCACCCGCGAGATGTCCAACGGCCACATCCGCGCCATCTTCACCACCAAGGGCGCCAGCCTCCTCTCCCTCCAGCTCCTCGACTACAAGGAACGGTACCTGCCCAAGAAGAAGGACCCGACTGGCTCCCTCCCCCTGGAGCTTCTCTACGAGGCAGAGGCTGGCCACCGCACCTTCCTCCTCCGCATCCGCGAAGGGGAGAAGGACCCGATTGACGAGGGCAACTGGGTCGCCAAGAGCGAGCCGGGCGTCATGCCGGTCGAATTCCAGTGGACCGGCTCCGGCGGCCTCACCATCGTGAAGCGGTTCACGTTCTCCGGCGAGACCCCCTACGGGATCCGGATGGAGATGGAGATCTCCAACCCGAACGCGAAGTCGCCCTACACCTTCGAGCTGGAGTCGGCCTCCGGGATCGCCCCCGAGAACGATCAGGCCACCGACCTCCTCGGGCTCATCGCCCGCGCCGAGCGGAACGACGACGGGTCGAGGAAGGCCATCTCCGCCGTCGGCTCCGAGGCGACGATCCGCAACCTGAAGGACAACAAGGAGGTGGTCAAGACGGTCGAGGATGTCGGGCCCGGCTGGAGCGCCGTCGCGAACCGCTATTTCGTCGCAGCGCTGATCCCCCTGATGGACTCCGGGAACAAGTTCCCCTTCCAGCAGTTCGTGTTCCAGGGGATGAGGGACCAGAAGCTGCAGGCGGAGCTGGAGCGGTTCGATCCGCCGATGTCCGAGGCCGATGCTAAGGTCGATCCCGCGTACGCCATGGACCAGGAGAGGCTGAGGCAAGAGCGCCTCAACGCCGCCTCCCGCGTCCAGATCCTCGGCCTCTACCGGACCACGCCGATCAACCTCGAGAACGGGAAGATCTGGAAGTGGAGCGGCCTGCTCTACGCGGGGCCGAAGTCGGAGGAGGAGCTCGGGAAGCTCTCCGACTACGGTCTCGAGCGTTCGCTCGACTTCGGCATGTGGGGGTTCATCTCCCGCGCGCTGCTCGGCATCCTCGGCGTCCTCAGGAAGATCTGCGGGAACTGGGGCTGGGCAATCGTCGTCCTGACCGTCCTGGTGCGCTGCTGCATCTTCCCGCTGAACCGGAAGGCGCAGATCTCCGCGCAGAAGATGTCCAAGCTGCAGCCGAAGCTGATGGAGATCAAGCAGCGGTACGAGAAGGACAAGGAGAAGCTCAGCCAGGAGATGATGAAGCTCTACAAGGATCAGGGCGTCAACCCGGTCGGAGGCTGCGTCCCTGTCCTCCTGCAGCTCCCGATCCTCTATGGCCTGTACAACGCGCTCCAGATGACTCTCGACCTGCGGCAGCAGCCGTTCGCGGGGTGGATCCGCGACCTCTCGCAGCCCGACATGCTCGCGGAGTGGCACTTCGGGGGAGTCCCCTGCTTCTGCGGCGCGCCGATGCTCCGCACGGAGTGGTTCAACCTGCTGCCGCTCGTGATGATGGCGACGTGGTTCGTCCAGAGCCTCACCTACCCGAAGCCGTCCGACCCGCAGGCGGCGCAGACCCAGAAGATGATGATGTGGATGCCGCTCCTGTTCGGCATGATGATGTTCAACACCCCGAGCGGCCTCATCCTCTACTGGATGACGAGCACGTTCCTCGGGATCATCGAGCAGCAGATCATCCGCCGCGTCTTCCTGCCCAGGGCGTGATGGATACCATCGTCGCCTGCTCCACCGCACCCGGCCCCGCGCTTCGCGCCGTCGTGCGGCCGTCGGGGCGAAGGTTCGCGTATGCGAGCCGACCAACGCATGCTCCAGCAGTGCGTATGATCAGTTGCATTTCATTCAACGGAGGTACCCCACGATGAACCGCATCCTCGCGACGATCCTCTGCCTCGCCCTGGCCCCGTTCGCCTTGGCCGGCGATGACGAGGACAAGCAGGCCGAGAAGGAGATGAAGGCGCTCCGCGACCGGATCATGAAGCGCGTCACCGAGCAGCTCGACAAGGAATTCGACCGGATCCGCGCCGAAGTCAAGGCGCTCATCGACCAGGAGCTCGGCACCGGCGACGAGAAGAAGGAACCGAAGGCGGAGCCGAAGGAGGAGAAGCACCCCAAGAAGCAGCCGAAGGACGACGGCTCCGAGAAGACGGACCCCAAGGAAAAGAAGCCCGGCTACATGGGCGTGCAGCTCGGCACGGACCTCGAGGGCCACGCCTCGGTGCAGGGCGTCTTCCCCGATTCCCCGGCCGAGGAGGCCGGCCTCAAGGAAGGGGACATCTTCGTGAAGATCGGCGGCAAGGAGATCGACACCGTCCAGTCGCTGATCGAAGCGGTCCAGGCGGCGGGCGCGGGATCGACGCTCAAGTTCACCGTGCGCCGCGGCGCCGACGAGATCGAAGTGAAGGTGAAGCTGGCCGCGCGTCCCGAGGATCCGGGCGAGGAGCCGCCCGACGACGAGAACGGCGGACACGAGAAGTAGTCCCTATTTGCGGAGGTGGACTCGATGAAAACCCTGACGACGCTCCTCCTGGCGGCCGCGTTGTTCGCAGCCGTCGGGTGCGGCAAGACCCCGCCGCCGGCGGCTCCGGCACCGGCGCCCGCGCCGGCCGCGAGCACCGCGGCGAAGGAGAAGGACCCGGTCTGCGGGATGGACGTGGCGGCCAACGCGCCTCTCTCCATGAAGGAGGGCGCGAAGACCTACCACTTCTGTTCGCAGGGTTGCCTGGACAAGTTCAAGGCCGACCCGAAGAAGTACGCGAAGTAGGGAATCCGCCGCATGCGCCAGCTCCTGGGCCTCCTGGTTTTCTGCGCCGCCCTTCCCCTCGCGGGGGAGGACGTGCCGACGATCGAGCAGGCCACGGGGCTGGCGATGCAAGGCGACCTGGAGGGGGCCCGCGCGGCGCTCGACGCCGACCTCGCGGCGACCCCTGGGAATGCGCGCATCCTCTATCAGCGCGCGCTGGTGCTCTACGCGATGGGGGAGCTCGACCCGGCGCTCGCGGACCTCTCGAAGGCGATCGAGATCGACCCGCGCTTCCTCGGCGCACATCGGCTGCGCGGGGCCTTGATGCACCGATGGAACCGCTTCCCCGACGCCATCGCGGAGTACGACCACGTCCTGGAGCTGGCGCCTGGCGACGGCGAGTGCTACGCGGGGCGAATGGCTGCGAGGTTCGCCTCGGGGGACCTCGTGGGCGGGCTCGCGGACTATCGCGCGGCGCTCGTCGACTCGGCCTCCGCGGATGCGTTCCGTCGGCTGGTTGGGGCGCGGATCGGCCCGTCGTTCCGGAAGGAGATGGCGTCCCTCGAATCGGCGCCGGACGCTTCCTCGGCCTCAAACCGCGTCGCGCGGGCGGAGAGGCTCCTCACGGGGATCGTCGACGCTGTCTTCCCGGTGCTCCCCTCGCTCGACGAGGCGGCGAAGCTCGCGAAGGACGCGGAGGAGCAGGCGAAGAAGGCCGGCGACGCTTCGCTGGGCGTGGGGGCGGCGGTGCTGCTGGGCCGCGCGCTCGAGCACCCGCTCGTCCTGTCCAAGCTGAAGAAGGAGGAGCAGCAGGACCGGATCCGCGACGCGCGCGCGGCGTACCTGCGGGCGATCGAGGCGGACGGGAAGAACCCCGCGGGATATGTCGCGTGGGCGGAGTCGTTCCTCGCATCGCAACGGCTTCTCGGTGCGGGCGCGGACCCGTTCGGTGGCGCGCTCGACTACATGGGCGAGGCGCAGGACCTGCTGGAGTCGGCGCTGAAGGACTGCGGCGAGACGGCGGAGATGCACCGGTTGCTCGGGTCGGTGCTGGAGGCGAAGGGGAACCTCGACCTGGCGGAGGGGGAGTACGAGAAGGCGATCGCGCTCGACCCGAAGGGGCACGTCGGGTATGCGTGCATCGCGGGGCTCCATTTGCGCCGCGAGAACGCGCCGGAGAAGGCGCTCGCTGCGCTCGACCGCGAGGTGGCGGCGTGCGGCGCGGACGACGAGGCCTCGCTCGCGCGCGCGTTCTGCCTGATTCGCCTCGGCAAGAAGGACGACGCCGCGGCGGTCCTGCGCGAGGTGCTTCCGCGCGTGGCGCTCTCCCATCCCATCGCCCCCGACGGCGACCTTGCGCAGCTCCTCAAGGACGCCGGGCTTCTGCACTAGACCTCACGATCGGGGGCACTTCATGGGCTTGATGCGCGACCTCTTCGGCCCGAGCCGCGGGGAGATCTGGCGGCAACTCGCGGAGGAGATCGGGGCCGACTACGTGGATGGGGGATTCTGGAAAGGGGACAAGGTGCAGGCCTCGGAGGGGCAGTGGACGATCACGCTCGACACGTTCACGGAGTCTTCGGGGAAGCACTCGCAGACGTACACGCGGATGCGGGCGCCGTACGTGAACGCGGACGGGTTCCAGTTCAGCATCCATCGCGAGGGGTTCTTCAGCGGGGTCGGGCGCTTCTTTGGGATGCAGGACCTCGAGATGGGGGACCCGCAGTTCGACGAGGACTTCGTGCTCCAGGGGAACAACGAGGCGAAGGTGCGCGAGCTCCTGCAGGACGACGAGGTGCGACGGCTGTTGCAGGCGCAGCCGCGCGTGCACATCCACGTGCGCGACAGCGAGGGGTGGTTCGGCGCGACGTTCCCCGACGGGGTGGACGAGCTCTACTTCCGCGCCGCGGGGGTGATCCGCGACGTGGAGCAGTTGAAGGCGCTCTACGCGCTCTTCTCGGCGGTCCTGAACCGTCTGTGCGCCATGGGCTCGGCGTACGACTCCCGCCCGGGAGTCGAGCTCTAGGCAGTCCGCCGAGAACGCCGAAGACGCCGAGGAGGTGGTCGCCTCCCCACGGCCGGTTTCCACCGCATGCCTCGCGCCGAGACGCACCGCTTGTGTGCTCCGTCTTTCACCCGTACAATTCCGATGGGGGGCGGATGAACCGGAAGTCCGACTGGCTGCGCGTGGCCGAGGCGGAGTTGAAGACCGCGCAGGATCTTCACCGGATCGGGCACTACAGTTGGGCGTGCTTCACGGCTCAGGAGTCCGCCGAGAAGGCGTTCAAGGCGGTGCTTCTGCACACCTCGTCGCGCCCGACAACGCACGACATGGTCGACTTGCTCAAGACCATCGTGACCAAAGTCAAGGTGCCCGGGGACGTCGTGCAGGCAGCGAACGTCCTCAATCGTTACTACGTGGCGACACGGTATCCGGACTCGTTCTCGTCAGGGGCGCCTGCCGAGAAGTACAGCGAACGTGACGCGAAGGAGGCGACCGAGCCTGCCAAACTTATCTACGAGTTCTGCAGCGCCACCCTCGGCGCCGCCGGGCCATCCGCCCCTTGAGGCGTACCTGGCGCGCCTCTGGCGCGAGCACGCGGACGACCTCGAGTTCGTCGCGCTCTTCGGATCGCGCGCGCGAGGCGATGCGTTCGAAGACAGCGACTACGACCTCCTCATCGGTCTCCGCGCCGACGACGGCCTGCGGTTCCCGGACCGCATCGGCGTCTTCATGGACACCGAGTCCGGCAAGGTGCAGGTCTTTCCCTATCCGCTCTCAGAGCTCGCGCAAATGGAGGAGGACTCGAAGCGCTCTCCGTCGGCATCGCGCTCTTCGACCGCGGCGCCTGGGCGGCGATGAAGTTGCGCTTCGACCAGCGCGTGGCAGGGGGACGACTCAGGCGTCACGCATGGGGATGGGAGTTGGTCGGAGGCGCGAACGAATGAGGAGCGCATGACCGCGCTCAGCTCGCTGGCCCCGCACCCGGGGGCGCCGACGCTGGGCGATCGGGCGACAGGGAACAGTCACGCTCCCTGTCGGAGGAAGCGCTACGATGTTGCGAGGCCGAAGTCCTCGGGGAGTCGTCTTCGCAGGCGCTGAGCGATGGGACGCTGGCGCTCGATTTCCCTTTCGAACTCCTCATCAATGTTCGCCGCAACGACCTCATCGTAGGTGAACCCGACTTGGCCGGGCTCGCGAACGGGGACCGACAGCGAGAACTCTCCTGCGAGGCGTCTGGCGAGCTGGCTCGTGCTACGGGCCAGTGCCGCGACCAGGTATCGCGCTTGGGGGAGATCGTTCGCCCTCTCCACGAGCGCGGACGACAGCTCACGATGGCACCACGGCCTGTCCACGGATGCGAGGAGGGCGGACATAGCGAGCACGGACCTGGGCGTCTTCGATCGTAGAGCCCTCCGTGCGAGGGGTATCGCTCGCTCCGGCGCATGTTCGAGTAGCAGCACTGCGAGTTGATCGTCGAACGGGTTGCCTACGTAACCCTCGACCTTCTCGACTGCGGCAAACGCCTCGATCAATTCGAGGGCGCGAGTTCGTTCGAACCCTCGCTCCAGCAGGTAGCGGGCCGTCGCCCAGGCGGGATACGGGTGGTGTTTTCGCGGGTCGAGGCGCGGGAGCAGGGCCTCGATTGCAGTCCGGTTCGATGGAAGCAGGGCGCCAAGCGCCTCCACGGCGGCGCCGGTCGTCGAGTCCACGGGGCCCTCGATCAAGTGCTCGCAGGCAGCCGTCGCGTCGTTGACAGGCAGCAGGGAGACCGCCGGGCGGAGGGGCGGGATCGAGCCCCATGACCCGGCGCGCGAAAAAGAACGGACTGATGATCGCTCCGACCTGGTCATGAAAATCGACATCGAGAACCTCGTTCCCCGGCCCCGTCAGGCAGAGGCCGATGCCGTGATACCGGTAGCTCCACCCGGGGAGGCCGGGAACGAATCCCCACCGCTCTTCGACACCTTTCAGGTGCGTCAGATGAACGTGCATGAGCCAACTCTGACGCACGCGCTGGCGGCAGAGACAAACGACGAGCCAGCCAAGCCACAGTGGCGCAGTCATTCGGGGCTCTTTTCCGCGTAGGGCGCTCTCCAAGGCGCCGATGATCGCATCCTGGTCGACCGCGGAGTCGCCTGGGTAGGGATTCATGCCGGCCGACGGCGAACGCATCTCGCAGTCCTCACAATCCGCCGGATGATAGTACGCTGCTCATGACCCTCGAGTCTCGAACTCGCCGAAGTCGCGGAGCCACGATTCACCGGTTCGGTGTCTTCAGTGTCTTCAGTGGACCCGCACCCGGAACCCGCTCACGACGCTTGACGCCCGGCGCCTATCCGGTATGCTACCGTGATTCCACTGGGTGTTTCGGCATGAAGTGCCCCTTCTGCAAGAAAGACAACGACCGCGTGATCGACTCCCGCGCCGCCGGGAACGGCCACACGATCCGTCGTCGCCGCCTCTGCCTCGCCTGCAAGCGCCGCTACACCACCTACGAGCGCGCCGAGGAGCGGCCCCTCCGCGTCATCAAGAAGGACGGCTCCCGCCAGCCCTTCGCCCGCGGCAAGATCCTCGCCGGCCTCGAGCGCGCCTGCGAAAAGCGCCCCGTCTCCCTCGCACAGCTCGAGGAGATCGTCGACCGCATCGAGATGGAAATCTACGAGCAGTGCGACCGCGAGGTTACCTCCAAAGTGATCGGCGGACTCGTCATGAAGGAGCTGCGCGACCTCGACCAAGTCGCCTACGTCCGGTTCGCGAGCGTCTACCGCGCGTTCAAGGACGTCAGCGAATTCATCACCGAGCTCCAGCCGATGCTCAAGTGACCGTGCGCAAGATCGACCACGTCAAGAAGCGCGACGGCCGGATCGTCCCCTACGACGAGACGAAGATCGCCGGCGCCATCTTCAAGGCCGCCCAGGCCGTCGGCGGAGAGGACCGCTACCTCGCCACCGAGCTCGCACGCGTCGTCACCATGTTCCTCGAGCGCTACTACGCCAAGGATGTCCCCGAAATCGAGGACATTCACGACATGGTCGAGAAGGTCCTCATCGAGACCGGCCACGCGCGCACGGCCAAGGCGTACATCCTGCACCGCGTGAACAAGGCCCGCAGCCGGGACAAGACGACCGAGGCCGCACCCACCACGCTCCTCGTCACCGACCCCTCGAACCGCGAGGCGATCCAGCCGTGGGACCGCGACCGCCTCCGCAAGGCCCTCGAGCGCGAAGGCGCATGTCCCGCCGCCCTCGCCCCCGAAGTCGCTCGCGTCGTCGAGGAACGCCTCCTCGCCAGCGGCCTCCGCCGCGTCGCCCCGGCCCTCATCCGCGAATTCGCCGCGAATCTCCTCTTCGAGCGAGGCCTCCTCGCCGCCACCGCGCAGCACCACGACTCCGACGCCGTCTTCGAGGCCGTCTTCCGCCCCGTGGACGGCGGAGTCCGGACCCCATCCGTCGTCGCCCGCGAGATCGGCGAGCGCGCCCTCGCGCGCTTCGCCCGCGAGCAGGTCTTCCTCCCCGATGTCGTCTCCGCCCACCAGGACGCGCGCATCCACATCTGGCCCCTCGACGAGGCGCTGCGCGTCGAGTCGCTCCCCGTCCCCGCGGGAGGCGACCCCGCCGAGCGCGTCGCATGGATCGCCGAGCACGCCGCGGGAGGCCTCCTCGTCACCGCCGCGGGCGACCCCGAGCGTCTGCGCGACGCCCTCGCCGCGACGCGCCACGCCGGACATGTCGTCCGCATCCCCGCCGGGACGTCCGCCGACACGACGCTCGCCCTTGCTCGGGCGCTCGGCGACGTCGCCGCCGTCGAGGTCACCCTCTCGCCCGCCGAATTCGCCCAGGGCCTCGCCGGCGTCCGCCTCCTCTTCGAGCGCGCCACGCCGCTCCCGCCGCTCGCCCAGGGCGCCGCCCTCAACCTCCCACGCATCGCCATCGAGGCGGGCGCCGACGGCACGCAGCGCTTCTTCCTGCTCCTCGACGCCCTCATCGCCATCGCGGTCCGAGCCCACCTCGACCGACGAGACCTCCTCCGCCGCCTGTCGGGCGCCCCCGGCCTCCCGCTCTCCGGCCTCTGCGTACCCGGCCGCACGGGCCTCGCCGAGCCGTTCCCCGAGGGGATGTCGTACGCCGTCGCGCCGTGCGGCCTCGCCGAAGCGGTCCGCATCCTCGCCGGCCGCGAGATGCACGAGACCGAGGAGGCCCACGCCCTCGGCGTCCGCATCGCCGCCTGGATCGAATTCCGCCTCCGCGAGGAGTCGCAGCGCCACCGCATCCGCCTCGTCCTCTCCGCCGATGCACCGCAGGCCGCGACGGAGCGCCTCTCCGCCGCGAACGGCGGCCGAGGGTGCCTCGCGGGCGCGCGCCTCCGCCGCGGATCGACCGACGACCCGCGGACGCTCGGCCGCATCGAGGGGCGGCTGCACCCGCTCCTCTCGGGCGCGCGGCTGCGCCTCGACGGACCGCCTGAGGACGTCAGAAACCTCCTCGGCTGGCTTCACAGCGAGACCTCCGCGTCGGGCGTCGAGTGGACGGCCTCCGCATGAGCCGGATCGAGGGGACGGTGATGCGACGCACGGGATCGACATTCGCGGTCGAAACGAAAGACGGGACCTTGGAGTGCAGCCTCTCGGGGAAGATGCGCTACGACCGAAAGATGACGGTCGCCCCCGCGGTCGTCGGCGACGTCGTCGAGGTGACCGTCGGCGAGGGGGGCACTGCGGTGATCGAGAGCGTCCGCCCGCGCAAGAGCCGCCTCTCACGCCCCGACACGCACGACGGGAAGCGCGAGGCGGTGATCGTCGCGAACGCGGAGACCCTCCTCGTCGTCCAGGCGTTCTCGTCGCCGGACTTCGACGCGCACCTGATCGACCGCTCGATCGTCATGGCGACGATGGGGGAGCTCGAGGCGGCCATCTGCGTGAACAAGTGCGACCTCCCCGCGGCGTCCGAGGTGGAGCAGGCCATCGGCGTCTACCGCTCCCTCGGCTTTCGAATCGTGCGGACCAGCGCACGGACGGGGGAGGGGGTGCCCGCGCTGCGGGACCTCCTCGCGGGGCGCACGACGGTGCTGTTCGGCCCGTCGGGGGTCGGCAAGTCGAGCCTGCTGAACGCGCTCGACCCGGAGCTCGCGCTCAAGGTCGGCGAGGTGAGCGCGCGGACGCAGGAGGGAAAGCACACGACCACGTGGGCGGAGCGGATTCCCCTCGCCGGGGGAGGGTACGTCGTGGACACGCCGGGCGTGGAGGTCTTCGGCTTCTGGGATGTCGCCGAGGCCGACCTCGTTCGGTGCTTCCCCGAGTTCGCGGAGCGGATCGGGGGGTGCAAGTTCAACGACTGTTTCCATGATGCCGAGCCCGGGTGCCGGATCCGGGAAGGGGTGGGCTCCGAGATCGACTCGGGGCGCTACCAGAGCTATCTCAAGATGCTGCGGGCCCTGCGGAAGGGACGCCGCTGAAATGACGATATAAGAATATACCGCGATCCAGGGCACACGGGACGGCAAGTCACAACCGGGGCGAGGAGACGCACTTGCAACTACACAAGCTCGAGCTGCACGGCTTCAAGTCGTTCGCGGACCGGACCGAATTCGCGTTCGATCCCGGAATCACCGGCCTGGTCGGGCCGAACGGGTGCGGAAAGTCGAACGTCGTCGACGCGGTGAAGTGGGGTCTGGGGAACCAGAGCCCGAAGAACCTCCGCGGCGAGGAGATGCTCGACGTCATCTTCAACGGGTCGGCGACCCGGCCCGCGTCGGGGTTCGCGGAGGTCAGCCTCACCTTCACGAACGAGGACCGCCGGCTGCCGATCGACTATAGCGAGGTGACCGTCACGCGGCGCCTGTACCGATCGGGCGAGAGCGAGTACCTCCTCAACAAGCAGGCGTGCCGGCTGAAGGACATCCGGGAGTTGTTCCTCGACACGGGCGTCGGCGTGCAGTCCTATTCGATCATCGAGCAGGGGAAGATCGACATCCTCATCCAGTCGAGCCCGAAGGAGCGGCGCGCGGTCTTCGAGGAGGCCGCGGGGATCTCGAAATACAAGGCGCGGCGGAAGGAGGCGGAGGGGAAGCTCGAGCGCGTGCGGCAGGACCTCCTCCGCATCGGCGACATCCTCCGCGAGCTGGGGCGGGAGATCCGCTCGCTCAAGATCCAGGCGGGCCGCGCGGCGCGCTGGGTCACCCTGCAGCGGCAGTGGAAGGAGAAGAAGCTCGGCCTGGCGCGGATCCAGTTCCGCGCGCTCTCCGGCCAGCGCGCGGCCACCCTCGCGCGGATCGACGACCTGGAGCAGATCCAGGCGGCGACGCAGAAGCGCCTGCGCGTGGCGGGCGAGGACATCGTCCTCCACGAGGCGAAGCTCTCCGAGCTGTCGGCGCGCGCGTCGGTCGTCGAGTCCGCCCGCGCGGCCGCCGAGGCACGCGCACGCGGGTTGGAAGACCGGCAGCGCAGCGAGACGCAGCGGATCCAGGAGCTCGGGGAGGAGGGACGCCGCCTGGCGCAGGACGAGCAGCACGCCCGCACCGAGATCGCGAGCCTCACCGCGCTCCGCGCAAAGAACGCCGAGGAACTTCGCAAGGTCCAGGAGGAGCTGACGCAGGCGACCGAGGACCTCGCCCGCGAGGAGCAGCTCCTCGCCGAGTTCGCCCGCGGCTGCGCGGAGCTCGTGCGGGCGGTCGAGGCGAAAAAGGGGGAGGCGTACGACGTCGTCCGCCGGCAGGCCGGCTACCAGAACGAGCTGACCGAGGTTGCGAGCGACCGGCGAAACCTCGTCGCGCGCCGGGCCCGCGTCGAGCAGCGCGCCGCGGAGGTCGCCTTGGAGCTGGCCGCGCTGGCCGCGAAGTCGGGCGCCGTGCAGGGGCAGATCGGCCTGGCGCAGGGGGAGCTCGCCGGCCGCCAATCGCAGCTCGAGGTGGAGGAGGCGGGCCTCTCGCGCGCGTCCGACGACCTCGTCGTGCGGCAGCGGAACGTCGCGGAGCTGCGCGAGGAGCTGGCGAAGAAGACCTCGCGACGGGACCTCCTCGTCGACCTGGAGCGGCACCACGAGGGGATGGGCTCCGCGGTGAAGGCGGTGCTGGCGCGCGAGCTGCCGGGCGTCCGCGGAGTGCTCGCGGACTTCCTGGAGGTGCCCGCGGACGCGGTCGCGATGGTCGAGGCGGTCCTCGGCGAGCGCGCCCAGATCGTCGTCTGCGCGCGCGCGGAGGACGCCCTCGAGGTGGTCGCCTTCGCCCGTTCGCTCGGCCAAGGCCGCGTCTCCGCGATGGCGGCGGACGCGGCGCTCCTCCTTGCGGCGCCGATGGGCGGGCCGCGCGTGTCGGACTTCGTGCGGTGCGACGACTCGGTCGCGCCGGTCGTCGAGCAGCTCCTGGGCCGCTACCGCGTCGTCGACTCGCTCGACGAGGCGATCGCGCAGCTCCGCGCGGGGCTGTCGACGGGGCCGTGGGTCACCCGGGCGGGAGAGGTCGTCGAGCGCGAGGGGGTGCTCTCGGCGGGCACGCAGGCGGGGAACGCCGGGATCATCGGGCGCCGGACCGAGCTGCGGGCGCTGGGGGAGCAGGTCGCCTCGCTCGAGGTGAACCTCACCGTCGAGGAGGCCGCGCGGGCCTCGGCCGCGGCTGCGAAGGCGGGGCACGAGGCGGCGCTGAAGACGCTCCGCACAGCTATCTACGAGTCGAACGTCGTCCTCATGGAGCGGAAGGGGGAGGCGGAGGGGATCGCGCGGCGCGAGGCGGCCCTGCGCGACGAGCGGGAGGTCGGGGCGATCGACCTCGCCGACATCGCGAAGGAGCTGGGGCTCCTGGACGAGCGGGAGGCGGGGGCGCGGAAGGTGCTCGCGGAGCTCGACGCGCTGCACGCCTCGATCGTCGCGGAGATCGCGCGGCAGACGGAGGAGCTGTCGAAGGCGGACGAGCGGCGCCAGGGGATGCAGCAGCGCGTCACGGAGCTGAAGATCGCAAAGGCGAAGGCGGCGCAGCAGTCGGACCACCTGGTGGCCACGGCGGAGCGCCTGGCGCGGGAGGAGGGGGCGGCGCGGGAGAAGCTCGCCGACTTCCACAAGCGCGCGCAGGACCTGGCGGACCGGCGCGCGCGGGCGCAGGCGGAGCTGGAGCAGGTCGCGCGCGAGTTCGCGGCCGCGCGGGACGAGCTGGGCGCGCGGGAGCGCGAGGCGGGGGAGATCCTCGTCGCGAAGGACGCGGTCCACGGCGCGCTGAAGGACGTGAAGGACCGCTACGGCTCCATCGAGCGCGAGATCGCCGCGCGGGCGGGCGCGGTGCAGGAGCTGCGGATGGAGGAGAGCGGGCAGCGGATCAACCTCGAGAACCTGCGGCAGCGGGTGCGTGAGGACCTCGGGATGGACCTGGAGGCGCCCGAGACGAGCGACACGGTCGACCCCGCGGCTGCGGAGCTGGCGGCCCTCGCAGCGGAGACGGAGGATGGAACGACGGTCCCCGCCGAGGCTGGTTCCCCTGCGGCGGGCGAGGAGACTCCCGCGCCGGCGCCGGCTCCGGCCGACGACCCGGCCGCGATGCAGGCCGAGATCGACGAGATGAAGCGGAAGCTCGACTCGATGGGGAACGTGAACATGGCGGCCCTCGACGAACTGAAGGAGCGACAGGGGCGCAACGAGGTCCTGACGCGGCAGGAGAAGGACCTTCAGGATGCGCTGCGCGAGCTGGAGGAGCTGATCCGCAAGCTGAACCACGAGAGCCGCGACCGCTTCGAGGCGACGCTGAAGCTGGTGCGCGAGAACTTCAACGGCCTTTTCCGCAAGCTGTTCGGCGGCGGGAAGGCGGACCTCGTGCTGGAGGAGGGGGTGGACATCCTCGAGACGGGGATCGAGATCGTCGCACGGCCCCCTGGGAAGGAGCTGAACTCGATCTCGCTCCTCTCGGGCGGCGAGAAGGCGCTGACGACGCTGGCGCTGGTGCTGTCGATCTTCCTGCTGAAGCCGAGCCCGTTCTGCGTGCTGGACGAGGTGGACGCGCCTCTTGACGAGAAGAACATCGATCGCTTCCTTGGGCTCCTCCAGGAGTTCGCGAGCGAGACGCAGTTCCTCGTCATCACGCACAACAAGCGGACGATGGCGATGACGCGGATCCTGTACGGGGTGACGATGCAGGAGCTGGGCGTCTCGCGGAAGATCAGCGTGAAGATGGTCGACGAGGTCGACCCGCTGCTCCAGAATGCCCCCGGCGCGCCGAACGGGTATGCGAGGTAGGGGAGTCGCAGCTTGTCCGGTTGATGGGATGCGAGTAGGATGCCGGTCATGAAGCGCGACGCCAACCGGGACTGCTACCTCTCGCTCGACCAGCGGAAGTACGCCAACAAGTACGTCGTCATCGTCGATGGCAAGCTCATCGGTGCGGGCAAGGACGTCGAGAAGTACGTAAGGAAGGCCTGGAAGATGTATCCGGGGAAGACTCCCTTCGTGGCGCGGATGCGTGATCCCCGAAAACTCTACATCTATCTGGTGCGCTGAGTGGACCGCGAGGTTTCATTCGACTACGAGCGCTTCCTCACGCCGGTGGGCTTCGTCTGGGTCCCCATAGCTTCAGTCGAAGTCTTCCACGGGAACCACGGAATCGAGCTCGACTTCGTGGTCGATTCGGGAGCGGACTTGACCATGGTTCCGCTCAGGATTGGACATCTCCTTCAACTCAAGCGCGGGACTCGTCGGGACGGCAAGCTCAGCGGCATCGCTGGCGGGGTGTCCTACACGCTTCACAGGGTCACGCTGGGCATTGGCCCATTCCGCATCTCCAGCCGTCTCGCCTGGGCGGACGACGACGATGTTCCTCTCCTTCTGGGCCGCGTGGAAGCGCTCGATCGATTCGTGATCACCCTCGATGGCAGGCGACGGCGAGTCACGTTCCGACAGGCGTAGCCCGGCGCCTCGCAATGAGCAGGCTCGTTCCCTCGCCACTGTTGCCCTCGCGGACATCCCGCTCCCCGTTGCCCCATCCCTGCCCGGCTGGTAGCATGCACCCGCGCCAGAGACCCGCGCACGGAGGATGGCATGGGGGAGGAGTCCACCCGCCGCAGGATCCTGATCATCGTGGTCGTCGTTGCCCTGATCGGACTTCGGTGTCACGGCCGCTGGGGGAATTCGGGGAGCAGACGGTGGGGGAGATCCAGCGCTTGATGGCGCGCTTCTTCAAGGAGTGCTTTGGATCTACTTCGCGCTGGCCCCGCG
>Ga0209514_10003373_pt1 | contig 22959 bp, 16 predicted proteins | sample Subgrocontami58m_FD_187452 | JGI IMG/M metagenome (GOLD analysis project Ga0209514, IMG submission 187452) | Subsurface groundwater microbial communities from S. Glens Falls, New York, USA - GMW37 contaminated, 5.8 m (SPAdes) (version 3) | ecosystem: Environmental > Aquatic > Deep subsurface >...
CTTTGTGTTGCCGCGATTTCAATCGCCGCAACATCGGCTATACTATTCCTATCCTGTATCAGGAGGGTTCTCGTGCAAACACTCCGCATCACACAGTTTACCGAACGCCAAGCCAATAGCTCGCTGGAGGGAAAGCTATGAAAAATTTTGATCGCAAATATCTCATTGCGGCTGTTTTTCTAAGCGCCACAACTTTTGTTGTCAGTATATGGCTGTTCCCCGAATGGACGTTATCGGGTCGAGCATTGGTGGGTTTGGCTGTTGCGGTGATCATCGGTGTGGTTGGATTCTTAGCCGCCGCGCGTCAAGCGTTTGAGAAACCATCAGCGCCGATCCCCAATTTCAAACTTCAACCCGAACCAAAACCCTCACTCGAAGAAGTACCCGCTGTCCTCGTTATTGAAAAACCTGCCAAACATCGCCTTCGTTTAAAACAAACCGCTGGAACCGATCCGGATACTTACAACGCGGAGATTAACTTCGATGAAGATGGTCAAGCCCCTCGCTCGGTAGATGTCAAATTCAGTTTTAAACTCTTCGAGCAAGACCACAAAGATTTGCGTTGGTATCTGGAAGATTTTTTGCAGTACCCGCTTGACCCCGCGCCAAAGGTCGCCGAACGCGTTGAAAAACGTATCAGCGAGATTGGCGCGGAGTTGTTTAAAGCGGTCTTTCAGGCAAACGACGACGCACGCGATCTGTGGGCGACTTTGCGTGATAAGTTAGACGATACGCGGGTAGAGATCATCACCGAAATTAAACAAGCGACGGCAATCCCTTGGGAGTTGATTCGCGACCCCAAGACCGATGTGCCATTGGCACTGCGCGCTCAAGCATTTGTGCGCGCCCAACCTAACCCCGCACAAAAAGCAATACTGCCCAAAGAAGAAAAGAAAATTCGCATCTTGCTCGTCATCTGTCGCCCTGGCAAAGCGGATGATGTGCCGTTTCGCTCGGTGGCGAGTCGACTCATCAAAGGGTTGAGCGAGAGTGATCGCGAAACATTTCAACTGGATGTATTGCGCCCGCCCACGTTTGACCAGTTAGCTAAAGTGCTGCGTGAAGCCAAAGCCGAAGGCACGCCGTATCACGTCGTGCATTTTGACGGGCATGGGATGTATCTCGAATCGAAAGAAGGCATTTTGCCCTCTCAAATTTTGCGCGGGCTGATGCCGATGATGCTCACGGGCGAGCATTCGGGTTCGCATGGCTATTTGGTATTTGAGAATCCTAAACTCCCGTTTCGAGTAAATTTAAGTAGTCAAAACCGAATTATCAGCCAGCGAAGTGTAGAGCGCAGTCGGCAAACGCAAACACGACAAGATCGTTTCCAATAACGATGGCAGAGGCGCGAGATACTTGGAGACGTTCCCTTCCATACTTACACAGTTGAGAGTGATCTCCATTCGTGCAATTGCTTTCAAGAGTGCTAGCGCGGTCGGATGCTCCGTCGCCTGCTTTGGCAATCCGGCATATAACCCAGTCATCACTTCACGTCGCGCTTTCAACTCGCGTTCCATCTGCGCTTCAATCACAGTAAGCACGCGCACCCCCAACATTAATAGATTCGTCAAGCCGATGATTTGATCATCGTTCCGCACATACAACGGACTGATCCCCAAGGGTTCATCTTTCAGTAAATGATAGTGCCGCTCACCGCGCCACCCCTGACGATACCGCGCCGCTGATTCGCTCAAGGACATGATCGCCACCGGCGCGTTCGTGACCTGCACTCGCCAACCTAACTGTTCTTTGGCTCGTGTCAGAACTTCTTCTTCACGTTGCACATCTGCCACATAATAACGGCGACTCATCTCAGTGGTCATGGGGCGATTCGCCCCACCGCGTCCTCGTCCCACATAATGTGTTTCTTCTCGCTCTTCAAGGCGATGCGTCACCCGCAACAGTCCTACCACATCGTGCTGCGCGATTACTTCTTGCTCCGCTTCATTCAACCGTGCTTCATCCAGAAAACATCGCTTACCGCGTCCCGCCTCCGGGGTTAACTTCCGTATTTTTTCTTCAGTTGTTGCCAGCCGTTTCTCCAATTGTTTCTGCTGTTGTACCGCTAGCGTTTCGGAATAAATGAGTTGCACCCGCTCCGTCCAACTCACTTCACGCCAACCCCCCTCTACCTTGATTTTTGCCTTGTTTTCTCGGTCAAATTCATAACCCGCTACTTCCGGTTTATCCGCCCTCGCCTTGACCGCTGCCGCGATCCATTCCGCTTTTTTTGTCTGCGTCTCGCCGGTGTTAGGCAATGTCGTCAAATAATAATCTCGATGCCAAGCGATCTCCGCCCGCGTTGCCAGCGCCGCCATCTTGCTATCGCCAACAAACATTAATCGTCTCCCATTCAACATCGCTCGCACTCGTCGGCTCAGTGGTAAATATAACGGGTCGTCCGCCAAGTTTCCCGCCACCACGTCACTGGCTAACAAACTGCTACTGGCTTGCACGACTGCCGTCATGATTTTCAATTGGGCTAAATCCGGACGATGATCTTTGCTATAGCCGTGCTGCATCACTCCCGTCTCTTCAACTCGGTGATAACCCGCAGCCGTTGTGCTATCCATCCACACCCCGGTCCACTCCAATGAATCATCTTCGACTTCATATACGTTGACCTGCCGCTGCCACAAGGCTGTTTCGAAGGCTTCCCAACGTTCACGATGACTCAATCGTTTCAACACACTTCCTAAACGGTCATCATTCAAGTCCCGCTCGGCGATGGGCTGTTGGATTAATTTTTCCAGCACCTCCCGATGACGCCTGACCCATTCTTGCACATGGCTTTTGGCATGATCCCCTTGAGATAAAATGAAGGTCAGCCACACCGTTAGCAACCAGCCACCACTCAGCCCTTCGTGGTGTCCGTGGTCTTTTACTTCACGGTCATACAATTCCGGCACTCCCATTTGAATCAGGGTGCCAATCAGTAATGGAATGTCATCTATTCGTGTCGAAGTTATGGTGAGGGCTGGGGGTGTCATGCACTCCAGCATAACTCACCTAATTCAACTTTGACCCTAAAAATTTGCTCGAAACGAGAGTAGAAGAGCCTATATCCATCCTTACTTTCAATCACATCTTTTAGAAACCGGACTCGGGCTAGCGCTTCCTTGTATGTAAGCCCGCTTGTATCGTAAAACCCACTTTGTTTGCGAAGTATCTCCGCCAACTCCCCGATTTGCTTAATATACTGCGTTTCTGCTTGGGAAATTTTTTGGTTGCTGATACTGACAGCTTCTTCACCAGCATCTTCCTTTTGGCGTATATAGTAATCAAGAATGACAGGAAACTTTTCAATCACCGTAGCGACAGCCTTGTGATGATCTTGTGCGGTTGGTTGGCGCGGCAAAACTGAGAGAAAGTAGTTGTTGATTTGGGCCCGCAATTGCTCGTTTAGAATAGCACTGGGAATCGTTTGGAAACTATCGTACAAGTCTGACCGATTGATCCACGTTTCATCTTTAGTCAATATGTCCTTCGGCGTCAGGAGTATATAATCGCCCATATACCAGGGTAAGTCGAACCGGTCACTTTCCCAAGTTTCGGTGTCATAGTTAAACCGGACTTTGTTGACTGCGACTTTTCTCCTAAGCCTCTTGTGAATGTACTGTACTGCAAACTTCTGAGTGTACTCAAGCAGAAACTCCTTGATCAGATTGGTTGTAAAGTCGCTAATTTTATCGCGACCAATTCCATCTTTGATCAGGCAAAGTTTTTCCAGATGGCTGCTGTGGGTGATTTTCTCGTTGCCGAAGTTGGAGAAGACGGCATGCAAATTCTTGTGCAACGCAACAGCGAAATCGTCTTTGAGACCAAGACCTTTGTTGCCCACTCGAGAAAAGCCGAGCCAGCTCTGTCTTACTTCCGGAAAGACATACCAAGAGCGTATTAGACCGCTGCCAATTTGGGCGGTGGCGGACTTGTCGCGAAGGAACTTCATATACCGCAGAATGCCCTTGTGCAATTCTTGGTATTCATGCTTCTTGCTGTTAAAGAGAAGGAACGGGTCAATGAATAGCGGAAGATCATTGATCAGCGAGATATTGAACGCGCCGTATTTGTCCAAGTCTTCAAAAGTGACTTTGAAGAAGTTTGAGAAGTAGATATCTATGTTACCCATATTGGCCGCCAAGCAGGAGAGTGGTGCGCTTCTGCTAATGAGTGAGCCTGTAAATCTGAAAGTTGCGAAACTGAGCGTGTGTTCCGAATGTGTGAAGATAAACCATCCCCTTGTTTCCGAAAGTCTTGTCACGAACATTAATATGCAGTTTGCCGTTGACCCAAACCTTTATTTGCGAATTAATAATATCGAGCCTGATGTTTGTCCACGCATCTTTTGTGTCGCTAATGATGATCTGATTTTCACCGCCAATTACTTGCCGTGCGCGATAGAGTTCTACAGTACCCCGTCTGCGGAGATAGATTAAATATCCAAACTGAATATCATCATGAAATCCTCTAACTCTAAAACCTGCCCATCTTGACGCATCGCCACCATCATCAATGATACGCAAGTCACATTCAATGCCACAATTATAGAGTTCTTGGATTGGCGGGCTGTGGAAAGTTGTTGCATAGTTTTCGCCAACCCCAATAACTTCATTGGCAACTACAGCTAGCGGTTGCTTGCCAGTGAGATGGAAAGACACTGCCTGGACAAATCTCCATTTATTGAGGGCATCGGATATTTCCTGATGCGTGCCGCTCAAATTCAATTGGTAAATTAATGAGCGATTGTATGGTTGTTTAGGCTTTCGAGAAACACGTTGGCTGTGCGTGATCTCTGGTTTGGCTTCCTCTATTAGCCTCCGTACTTCGCTCAGTAATTTGTCAGTTTGGCCTTCACTCACTATAACAATCTGGTTGGCAATGTAAATTTTGTCTCGGGCAACAATGTCGCCACCAACCGTCAAATCCTGACCGGCAGTGATGTTCATAGAGCCTTGTTGACTCGGAGGGTTATCTTGTGTGGTCATCTGTAACGAATTGATATTGAAGAAAGCATCCAATTATTCTTAAATAAAACGAGATCGTTTTCGCCAACCATTGCAAACCAGCAGAACTTTTACCACGGCTGCGACATCCGCTCCAATACATCTTTGCGCGATAACACACGTGAGCAAAGTTCCCAACGGTTTGCCTCAGGTTGGATCGTGGCTTGATAACGCAATTCAAAAACGTCTTGTGCTTGCGAGCGTAGATGGATATAGCGATCCATCATTTCATCTAGCTTCTCCGCTGTTTCAATCCAATCATCTTCTATGGTGTCGGGCAAGCCGCCAAAAATATCGAAGCGATCTCGAAAACGGCGCGACACCACATCATAGACGCGCTCATCTTGTGTGTCGTGATACACCAGGTTCAGCATGTCCACAGTTTTACGCGCTTGCCCAAAACGTTTAATCCGTCCCAAGCGTTGTTCCAAGCGAGATGGGTTCCAAGGCAAATCTACATTGATCAATGTGCCTAAAGTTTGCAGGTTCAAACCTTCGCAAGCGGCATCGGTTGCCACGACCAAACGCAGTTCACGTTTTTTGACTGCCGCTTTAATTTCTTCGCGGTCGACCGATGCAAACTGGCTGTCGCGAAATAAACCGCTTTTGCCCACACCGGCATAAACAGCAACACCCTCTGCCGGCAAAATTTTTGATAATTCTGAGGCAACCCAAAAGGCAGTGTCGTAATATTGGCTAAAGACAATGCACCCATGCTCTAACCACGTTTTGCCCTCTACGCGTTGCTCAGTTAAAAAATACTTGACTGCCGCCAACTTAGGGTCACGCGCTTCAGGACGGGATAATTCTTCAACAATGATTCGTAGATTTTCGGCTTCGACCAGAGTTAACCCGTCTAAAGCATCTTGCAAGCGATCCGCGTCTTCTTCGTCATCTAGCATTTCACGCTGAAGCATTTTGGCGGCAGTGGATCGCCCCGAAGCGAAACTGGAGCAGATGCGTTGCAACAACATGGATTTCATAAAGCCGGCGGCGCGTGTGCGTTGGCGCAGTGCTTCTGTGAACTTTTCTGCCGCCTCATATGCAACATTGAACGGATGGTTAGTCAGCAATCCATGCCCCATAAAATTTAGCCCGGCGTAAGTATGAGAGGTGGCACTTGGGCTTGGATGAATTTCTACACCCACACGGTCGAGCAAACCTTGCTCTTCCAAAGTTGTGCGCCGTCGCAAGACCGTGTGCCGCAAAACAGGATTATTCTCTTTAAAAAAACTGGAGTCTAAAGTTTGGCTGACAGATTGTTGACCGAAAAAATCTAAAGAAGCAAAACCCCGATCACAAAAAAAACGCTTCTCGTCCAAGCCCACTTGCTGGCGCAGCGCCGCAAAGACCAGGTTTTCGCGTGCAGGGGGCAAGGGGTTACGTAATAATTCCCACGCCTCATGTGCATCTACCGGGGATAACTCGCCTTTGACAAACGGTAAAGCCCGATCCCAATTTGCCCAGTAACCGGCGATCTCACGCCCAAGAACAAAATCTACATTACCGTTGAGAATTTTGAGTAAGTCCCATAATTCCGAGACGTTAGTTTGAATGGGGGTAGCCGTGCCAAGAAGTAGATTTTTAGTGCGCGCACTGATCTGGAGCATGAAATCCAATAAATTATTGGGCTCTCCTTGCTCTTCACCCAACACCCCGCGCCGCCGCGCTTTATGCGCTTCATCCAAAATGACTGTGCCAAAACGACACTTCAACAATTCTTCTCGTTCAGTAGAGTGCTGTATCAGTAGTCCAGTCGATATGATGGCAATACGGAACGGGCAGCGGGCAATATCCTCTGCACCGCGTGTTTTGATAATGTGTCCATTGGGATCGATCCACTCTTTGCGCATGGAGTGCCAGACCGCACTCGGAATCCCCAAGCGATCTTTGAGTTCCACTTGCCATTGCAAAGTTAAGGTAGAAGGGCAAAAAATAACAACGGGACCATCATCCAGCAAAGCCGAGAGCATGGCGCTGGCGGCAAGCGATAATGTTTTGCCCAAGCCCACTTCATCGGCGAGCAATAACCGGGCTTGCCCATAGACTTCGCGGTGTTCCAAGAACATGGTAACAAACGACCGCTGCCATGGTTGGAGTTGTTCGCCGCCGCGGTAGATGGGGGTTTCAGCCAGTGCAGCAGCAGGCAGGTCGGCAGCGGGCAGTTCGTTGAAGCGCACTTCGATGCGATCTGAAATGCGTTTAACTTCTTCCACAATCGCGTCGGGCAAGGGGTAGGCATCGCGCCACAGCGCTTCAAATTCTTCTTCTACCCACGCTACGCCTTCAGGCGAAGTGTCCTCCCACAAAATTTCGTAATTATTGACGAAGGCGTTTTTAGTTTCGTTGATCGAGCCCAGAAAACAGGTTTTGCCCTCAGCGGTTTCAATGACACCTGCTTTGCCATGCACAAAAATTTTGTCGCGGGGCACCACACGCACTTGCACGTTGCCCTGCCGTAACAAGTCATACAAGCGGCGATAGCGATCGCGTTGGAGTAAGGCTTCGATCTCTATCGGTGAATCATTCCAGCGTTCTTTCAAGGCGGTTTCGCGAGCCACTTTCGAGACGGCAATATCTGCCGCGTCTAATTCGCTGTTACATAAGATACGCACTTCCGGAATGTGGGCGATCTCTTCGCCGACGAGCTCAAAGATAGAACTACGGAAGTAACCCGCAATACGTTTATACGATGTGGCGCGACTGAGCTTTTCTTTGAGGAAGACTTGATCGAGCCGTTGGCGGCGAGAAGAAAAGCGATTCAGACTCATGCGGGACCCTCGAGGGTTACAAACGTTGATTAAGTATCAGTTCGCCTAACACCCGTGCAGCACGTGCTTCTTCTGGGCGGAGACCTTCTAGTTTTTTCGCCAGATAACCGGCGAGTTCGACCAGCAATTCGCGTTGCGCTTGATCGTAATAATCGTGTATGTTGAGCGCGAGATGCGCTAACACTTCATCGCCATCTTTTTCTTTTACCAATTCCATCATGGCATACAACAAAGCGCGGAGCGCGGTGTCGTTCATTTCCGAACGGCTGAGCTCAACGGCGCTCTTAAGACGGGCGGCGTTGGCTTTCTCGCTCGCCATCCAAGGTTTAGAATTTTCGACCTTGAAGGCTTTGGCAAAGTTTTGATAGTTGTCCAGCGTCTTTTGCCCGCGCGCTTCGAGTTCAATCATCTTTAAATAAAAACGCTCGGTCGCTTGCAGCCGATCCCAATGCGCTTTGGCAATGCCCAACGGCACTAAACTTTGATTCGCCACGCTCACCGCAAACTCGATCAACTCATCTACTAAGGTCGGTTGCCCTTTCACTCGCGGGCGCGCCGCCTCGGCCGCCATATCTCTACCATTGATGATGGCATAACGTGTTAGCACGCGCAACGCGGCGGCGTACCCCGCCATTTGCAGGTCGGCATCTTCAAACAGATTCTCATCGCGCGCGGCACCACGCGCACTTTGGTTAAGCCCAGTGAGTGCCTGCACTTGTGTTTCCACTTCATCTTTAATCTCCCACGCCAGATCATCGCGCGTGGCTTTGAGCGTGCCTTGCCGCTTACGCAAGACGAGCATAACCGTGCCTTTGACATAACTACCTTCACGCAAAGCACTATCAGTCTCAGTTACCACATACCACGCCGCTGTCACTTGCAAGCCAGCAGCCCATACAATGTTGGTCATGTCACCCCAGATGGAGCCAGACTGATGCGTGAACATGATCACTTGGATGCCATTGGCGGGCATGTGCTGCGCCATCGCTGTATAAGCACTGATCATGCCTTGCCGAAAGTCCTCGTCTTCGCCTTTGATGGCGAGGGCGCGACGGCTATCCCACACCCAACCGGCGAACTCCGGCGGAGGATTTTTGCGCAGCCAGGCGATGAAAAACTCTAAAATCTCCTCATATTTCACTGCGTCACCATACGGCGGGTCAGTGACATACAAGTCGTTTGTTGCGTTCAATGCAACTACGGGATGGCAATTAGTAGATATGGAAATATCCGAAAAAGGAAAACTCTTGTAAACCGGGGCGATTTGATTTTCCACGTAACGACTTGACCGTGTCCCCCACGCGAAAAGTGTGTTTAGCGCCTGGTTGTAAAACGTGTTGTTTACAGAGTCGCCACCAGGCGCTGGATTCCATGGGCTTAATTTAGAGCTCCAATTGATTACTTGACTGACGCATACTTTCAAAGCTGCTGACTGAGCATATTTGTTTACTAGCCCTGCCACCAACAACTGCCTGGGGTTGAACAGATGATGCCAGTGCGTCCAGCCACGCTCCCAAATCGGCTGACGAGTGTTGTAGCCAGTTTCAATCCGCATGTCGGGGATCCAGCCATTGGCTTGCCACTCGACCAAATGCGTGGCGATAAAGGTTTGCACCTTACGCTCACGCTCCATGTCGTCCTCAGTCACGGCGCGAAATTCGTACTCTTCACCCTTACCCTTCTTTTTGGTCCTCATCCATTGGATGGCGTATAAACGTTCCTGATAGACATCATCGGGGCGCGGGATAAAATCGCTCTCTTCCCACAGGCGCAGGCGGTTCATACTGTCGCTGCCGGATGTGGCGTTATCCCCGCGCAGCGTGGAGATTTTGGTGCGGTATTCCACGCCCGCTACGGTGTGGATAAGATACGGATCGCCACCGCGCCCGTCGGTGCGCACCGAACCAGTTTTGGACGCGTTTACCAACTCATCTCCAATTACTCCAGTGCGTAAAGTTACAAAATATCGTTGATGAACAGTATCCGGTTTTAATTCAGCTACTACACGATAACCTTTGCTGATAATGCGACTTGGCAAGAGTGGTACGCGCCAACCCGTCTGCGGGCAGATTACTTCTACGCAATAGAGATACGCCTTACCACGCCAGCCATTCCCATCGTCTTCTACACGCAGCGCATCAATTTCAGCCTGCACTTTGCGTACAAGCTCTTTTTGGGCTTGGGTCAGTTCGGCGCGGGCTTCGGGCGAGCCGCCCACAATGTTCAACGCACCCCATGTGAGCATACAGGCTACCGGGTTGAGGTCGCTAGCATACACATCACAGCCGAGACGGGCGGCTTCAAAAGGAATCTGCCCGGAGCCACAAAATGTGTCAGCAAGTTGCGGGCGCCTACCAAAGCGCATCACGCCCAATTGTTCCAACAGTTCAGGGTAGGAATGAGCATCTGTCCCGAGGTGGGCATTCACTGCATCCCAAATATGAGCGTGGACAGTTTCTATAACTTCCTCTGGCCGTTGAGCTTCGCCTACACGTTCTCGGTAAGATGTTTTAGGAAGTAGTCGTGCTTCGAGTCGCCGCCGTTTTAGTTCAGGAATGTCGTCGCGCCAAGTGATTTTTACTTTCTTGTACTCAGGCTTTGACCAATCTATCGGTGAAGAATTAGGAAGAGTCTCCGAAGGTTCAACCATGAAATAATCATCAATGGCGGCAATAGAGAGCTTTTCCAGAATTTCCTTTGGCTGAGGCCGACGTTTCCAACGAACAACAAATGATTCGTCGTCCATTGCCATCAACATCTCGAAGATTTCCAAATCGCGCGCTAGATCTTGAGTGGCAGGGAGCAAACAACCGAGGATGACGGCTTTATTGAGAATAAGCGGCTTGCGCCCTTTCCAATAACTACCAAGGGCAGTAAGCGTTTTGCCGACATTCGCCATCTGCTCTTTGTAAGATTCAGCAGAAAGTTTTTGAACCGGAAAAATTTTTTCGATCAGCGCCGGCTCGTCTTTGAGGGAGAAAGGTATAACAGAAGTCATGAAGAGATCTCAAAAAGCGGAAGGGCAGCTAAGGAAGTTTCATCGGTCGGTCGGCGCCGCTTTTTATGAAGCGGTGGCGCATCGCCGTCAGAAAGGGCGGCATACAACGCGCGACGCCAGCCACGTTCGCTATCTTCGGGCAAACCCGCTTCGGCTACGGTCATCGAAAAAAGCCACCACCGTTCTTCGGGGCGCAAAGCTAGCCAACGGCTGCAAATCACTGGCAGTTCTTCGGGCTTCGCCTTTTCGGCTGCCCACGCCAACACGCATAACTCTTTGCCCAATAAACGATCCACAAAATTCTCGCCCGTCTTCCAACGGCTCGTGGTTAGCCGCTGAAGTTTAAGGCGCTCATTGAAATCTCGGCGCGCGGTCTCCGCCAACGCTGCCCACTGCGAGCGCGGCATAGACACCCGCTCTTCTTCTACAGGGATGCCGCCTTCGCCGCCGCGATACCCATAATGTTCCACAATACGCACGGGCATAGTCTTGGCGGCAGGGATTTCCACGCGAAACACATAAGCCCCAAACGTGTCGGGCGCGCCAAAATCTATCGTCTTATATTTCGCGGCGGCTTTACTTGTCACTGCTCTACTTCTCCGGTTTGCAATTCCATGCCTAAGGCGTCGGCAAACTCTTTCAAGTCGTGCCCCGAAGCAAAATCGGCTTTACCAAAATTCATCGTGACAGGTGTATCGGGTGGGAATTGCGTCAAGACACTTTTTAAAATCTCTTCAATGTAACTCGCCGTCACTTTAAATTCGCCTATCATCACTTGAACTCCCTGTGAACCTTGCCCAATCGTTAGCCTCACGTTTTCAAAAGACACGTTCTTCTCTTTCGCCAAATTTAAACCGCTAAAGGTTTTCGTGCGCGAATCAAGTTTTTTGCCGCCGCGCTGATTCACTAAAGACGCTGGCGCGGTTTCGCGCAGTGCCACGCCCTTCTTGCCTTTCGCCGGAAAACGGAAATCGGCTTTCGCCTCAATCCCGTCTGCTTCGGCGAATACTTGCATCATCACGTCGCCATCGCCGATCAACACTGGCTGCCCCTCGTAAGGGGTGCCGTCGCGGGGCGCGCTGCCATCCAACGTGTAGCGCAACTTGCCTCGGGGCGCCACCATTAATTTTACTTGGCGTTTGCCCCCGCCTTCAATTTGCTGATTGCGAATAATCAACTTATTCGCCCACGTCACCGGCGCGCCCGTTTCATTTTGCCCCGAGGGATCGCGCACCAAAAAATAAACGCGCAAAGCTTGCGTCACCAAAAACTGATCGGTCAAGGTGGGGCTTTGTTCCGACACCGCCCCATCTTCGGCATAATGAATTTTCGGCGCGGGTCCGGCGTTCATCGAGTTCACTCGTAAGCGCACCTGCCCGTCATCATCCGGTTCGGTCTCGGCAAAAATCTGCGCCGCAGTCTTTTTCTTCTGCGGCTTCTTGGTCACATAGCCGTTGCCCAATTCTTCCCATAACCCTCGGTTGCAAGCAATGGTCTTCAAAGTTTCTAAACCCTTAGGCGGCAACCACGGCATCCCTGGTTGCTCGGCTAAGCGATCCACCATATCCGTCCAGCGGGCATCGCTTTGATTCTCCGGGAACAACAAATCATCCGCTTTAGAATGAATCTCGTCAAACGCCGCATCCACATCCAAATGCAGCTTGAGCGGATTACTCGTCAGCGTCTTTTCAATTTGCTCTTCACCATTAAATGGTTTCTTGGCATCGCGCGTCATCTCCAAAGGTTTATTAACCAATTCGGCTGATCTGCCCGGGCGGTGAATCGGGAACAACACCTTATCAAACAAATTCAGCACGGTCGAAGTAAAGTCCTGCTCATACTGTTGTTGCTTGCGTTCCAACTCATCGCGTTGGGGGTGCGCGGCTGGAATACGCGCCTCCGCCTTCTGCACCGCAAAGACTTGGCGCGCCGCTTTATCAATACTTCCCATTTGCGTTTTATCGCCTGTCAAAATGCACAGATTATTTTTCTGCGTCAGGCTTTCAAAAAAGCGTTGCACTTCATCTGCCGGTAACTTCGCCTCGGGACTCACAATCAATAACACCCGTGAGCGGCGCACGCGATCTGCCACTTCTTCCAATTTGGGCAAAGGCAACACCTCATCATAAGCGGCTTTGCGCACCGGCTTAAACATTTCGCTCAAGCGAGTCTGGATCAATTTGTCCACCTGCGGCTCAGGCGCATCCTTCGCTAAACTTTGCAGCAACTTCGTCAAATTTTCTTGACGGTCAAAGTAATAACGGAATTCGGGCGTGTGATGCAAATACCACGCCGAACTTTCCAAAGCGTCGAACGCCGTCAAAAATTCTGATGGCTTACGCAGCGGCGTAGTCAAACACTCTGCCAACTCTTCGCGTGTCAAACCTTTCACCGCATTCACAGCCGTAGATAAGCTGGCGGTGAGCAACAAAGCTCCCACCTGCGCGGTGGCATCACCACCCGTAGCCAGATCAATTAATTGCACATGCGCCGAAGAATTCACATCCCATAAATCCTTTGCCATCACATCACGCATCTCAGAAATTTCTGCCAACTTCTCGCGCACTTCCGAAATGGATAGATCGAAGTGTTGAGGACCCATCAAAAAAACATCATTGCCCGCCCGCGCCCACACCGAGCGCAGCAAGCGCGAGATCAATTCCATCAAGCCACGGGTCTGTTTAAATTGTTCGTTCTCCTTAAACAACGCCACAAAATTTTTGAGACGCGGGTGAAACGGGTAGGTCTGAGCAATCTCATCGGCAATGGCTTCTGCCCCTCGGCTGGCTACTTTGGCTTTGCTCGCTTCATCTAGGGTTTGCCCATACATAGCGGCAATGTCATTGATGACTTCTTTGGAAGGCAACTTCTTGAAGAGGCGCTTGCGCAGAATATCGTAAACTTCGTTGCCGGCTAAATCAACCGGCGTGATCGTTCTTTCTTGGCGCCCCAATTCCTTCCGCGCATCTTCCAGCGCACGATTGATCAAGCGTGTACCCGATTCATACGTCGCCGCCAAATCTGCTACCACCACGCATACGTTTGCCTTTTTGCTGGCGGCAGTCAACATATTGGCAAAAGCGCGGGTGGCAATATCGCCCACCGTGCCATTCCCAACTTTTTGTGTATCCAAGTAATGGAAATAAGGCGGCATCTCATCCAACAGAATCAAAATCGGCTCGCCACCATCAAATAATTTAATCCATTCACGCTCATCTGGGGCTTTCGGTCCCCCCACCCAAAAATCGCGGAACAACTCTGCCTTGCCTAATTGTTGAGCGATCTCGCCCCAGAAGAAATGTGTAGGGTTGTTCCGTCCGTTGAAGGCAACGACTCGTGCGGTGTCAAAGTTTTTGATGTATGGCACTTCGGGGCAATACTGGGTGCGCAAGCTTGGCGACGATGCTAACAGCCCGACACCAATCATCAAGTGTGTCTTGCCGCCACCCATGGCTTGTTTAAGATGAAAGACTGCTTGATTAGATTTGCCGGCCAAACGCGCCAAACCTTCGGTGATCAAAGTTCGCATACCTTGGGTGATATGCGTTTTGGCGAAGTAAGCATCGCCATTACCTTCCAGCCTGATTAATTCGTCCAACTGTTCAATCTGATCGCTAACGCGGATGTCTAAGGCATTGTCTTGTAGTTCGCAGGCGTCTTTTACTGAGATAAGCATATTCAATCTCCCAAGCCAAGTTTTTTTATTGAAAACGCAACGAGCCGCCACGCAAATTTGCGGACGGCTCGGAGTGGGAGAGGCTACTACCCCCGTTCACCATCGCAAGTGCGCTGGCTTTCTATCGTCAAAGGATAGTTTAACTTTATGCGGCGATTCCTGCAAACCCCATTTTCAGGCAATCCCTCATCCTATTTAGGAGAAAAATATGCTTCAGCCATCATCTGCAATATGTTTGGAAGATATTTCCAAACACTTCAAGCCGCTTCGCGCTTGCAAACACATCGCTGGACCCTTGAGTTTGCGCTACCAGCTGTGCCAAGAGGACGGTCAACACATCAGTCAAGCACAGTTGGGGCAACTATTAGGCAAGTATAGTCGGCGGAACTACACGCGTGCCACAGTATGTATTTGGGAACGCATTGAGCGAGGAAAATCTTTGCCGAAGAAATATGCAATGACAGACGAGGCGCGCGATGCGTATCGTCAATTACTGGCGGAACTCACGTTGGTTGCCACAAAAAACGAAATACATCTCAAGGCATCGATGGGGAAACGAGCGTGGAAGTTTGAGGCACGCAAACGTTGCAAGCACTGTGGACGACCTTTCAAACCTAAGTCGTTGCGCACAGCCCGATGTGGACGATGTAAAAGATGAAACATACTTATGATGCTTGACTTCGCCGATCTTGCGGCGGCACGTAAGACTCGTTGATCACTCGCAAGCGGTTATGTCCCAAGTGCCGCGAGACCTGCGCCCGCGCTGCCTGATCGCTCACACCCTCACTCATCAATTTAGCGTGCAGGTCTTGCGCGTTCCGTTTACGAAAAGCATGAGTCCCCAACGGCTCAATGTTCAGCGCGCGGCACGCCCGGCGAATATCTTCGCGCACATGATTGGCTAAGCTCCGGCGATTATCGAAAATATGCCCGGTAGAGTTTTGCCGAGCGCGCTCATGTAGTTCGCGCATCAAGGGTAATTCTTCTTCGCCAAACTCCATCGTAACCCGTGACCGACCACCTTTAGCATGATTGCGATTAGGATGCGCGCTGTCACGGTTCAACGAAATGCGCCGCGCCACAATATCAATGTCATCGCCCTTGAGATATAGCGCTTCGCTGATCCGCAAGCCGGTTGCGATCATCAATCGAATCACTAACACTGCCACGACGGCATACTTGCGCGATCCGTGTTCGATGATAAATTCCAAAATAGATTTCGATGCTTCAGGCGTGTAGGCCTCGGTAGAAGTAGACGCATGGAAGCCGCGCTTGCCACCCCGCTCAAGCGGCGGCAGCCACTCCGGGGCATCCGCCGGCTTCAGATGCAACGCACGCATTGCCTTATCTATTTTTCGTAACGCCGCCTGATATTTCCCCAAGGTGCCGCCTCGGCATTTCTCGCGCAACTTCTGCTGCACGAATTGCTCGCACATCTCTGGCGTGATGTCAGTAGGCGTGCGGCATTGATGCTTCCCTTTCAGATAGCGAGCGAAGCGGAAAGCAACCGCCGTATAATCTTGCATCGTCGAAATGCCAAAGATGAATCCCCCATCATCCCCTCGCTGTTTCGCTTGGTGACGCGAGTGTTCAGCACGGAACACACCTTTCAGAATGAGCAGCAGTTGATGACCGAGCGAACTGCGCGGGTTGAATTGCAATTTGGGACGTGGTGAGAGAGAGGGACTCATGCAAGGATCCTTATGGCGGGCAAGAAGGCGGGAACGTACACAGCGCGCAGGCGCACTACGTGAGCGGCGACGGCGGTCTGGTGTCTCCGCCTTCTGTCGTTTCCTATAACGGGATAAGATTGAAAAAAAAATTTAGACTGCCCGTTGAGGTGGCGTTGAAGCCACACGCGCTCTAAGAGCGCAACGCAACTTTGAGGTGGGCAACGCGACTTGGGAGAAAGTTGCCAAGGTCCCAAGGGCAAAGGGTGCAGCAGCTCCAAGAGCCGCCCACCCTAATCGCTCTACAACCGGCTCATAGCCACGTTGTAGAGAAGTGCGGAATTGCGCCAAGCGCAATTGATGTACTCCAAGTATAGCTAATTGAGGAGTCACAAGTCAAGGTGCAAAAATGTACTGGCGGTTTATGGCGTCCACATATCGTGTGTGACACAAAAATTGACTCTATTCTTTAATCTTCGGATACAAGCAATCAGTCTAAAATAAAAATGCTTCACATCGTTGCCACGACATGAAGCAAATTTTACTGCGCGATATCGGCGCGCGGTTGCCAAGTATTATAACCGCCAGCCCGATTCGCGTCTCACGGAGATGCGATGCTTTTCTATATCAACACAAGTGAACACGAATTCGGAAAGTGGCGCGATTCTTTTTTTCAAAACACACCGTTAGGTCCCCTCCTTCCTCCAAACAGTAGATTGATACTCGGCGCACCCCAACTTTCAATATCCCGGTTTCGGGAACCCGAAATTATCGTCCCCGCGAAGCGACTCAATGAGCAGAGCCAGAACGCCTCCGCCAACGTCTCGGAACAAGATCCCTGGGTCATAAAGGCGGCAGCCAAGATGGAGAATTATATTGAGACGATCAACGCCTTGTCGATTTTAATCAAGCCAATCGGGTTAGGCCAACGCGTTCTTGTTTCTGTAGTTGAGGATGATCAGGATATGAGTCGAATAGCACAGACGATAGCCGACCAAATCTGCGAGCGGTGGACCGACACCCTCTTGCAAGCCGAAAACACGCCGCCAATCATCAATAGGGATAAATTTTATGTCACTATCAAAAGCATCGATTCTTTTAAAGATAAGTTGACAAGTTTCGCGGACAACTTTCAGCCTTATGAAAATATTCGCGAAATACACGCCGATGAGTGGAATGTCGGAAGAGCGCGGGTGAGAAATGCGGAGTGGAACACTTTCCTTCCTAAGATAAAAAACTTTGGATCTCACCTACCGCTAACAGTTGACAACGAAGCCTACAGGCAAGAAACATCGCGCGCGTGGGTTCTGACAGTTAACTTAGTTGAAGTATATTCCAATGCCGTGCTCAGATTTGAAATTAATGTCGGCATTACCCATGCGGGTACACCAGACAATTTGCATTGGATGGTATGGGATTATCCCAAAGCGTTCTCAGCGGAATACGAAAGTGTTTTACAAAAATTTCTGTATCAGTATCAGCGATGGAAGATAGAGAAAGTAGAACCTAGCGCAAATGCCGACGCGGCAAATGGAACAGCCGATGTGCTATCAAAGAAATCCGACAAAGGAGGGAAAAAGAAAGAGTCCGGAAGACATCGCGACCCTGATTACGAGTGGGCACGGGAGCAGGTGTACAACTTAGGCAGACCACGGAAGGAGGTGTACAAAGAGTGGCTCGAACGAAACAACAGCGATCGGGCTACAAGACTGTCAGACGCGAAAGACTCGTTCGACAAACTGTTACGCGACAAACCAAAGGGGACTTAATCGGCGAGGGGAATAATCCTTTTTATCCTTGCCTACAAAACTAGGGGGATTTAATCAACGAGGGAAATAATATTTTTATCCTTTTCTTTCCCTTAGCCTTTGTTATTAAATCAACGATCAGGAAAACCTGATCGTTTTATTTTTAAGGAGAAACCATGTCCAGCCAACTTCGTTTATCAATTTTCTTATCTCAGAAAGAACTGCAGGCGTTAGCTAAACTATCTGAAAGCCAGAAGCGTCCGGTGCGCGATCAAGCGTCTTATCTCATCGTTACCCAACTGATCCAAGAAGGATTACTCCCCGAACCAACACTAACGCCCCCTATTCAAAACACTCAACAAGGAGATCAACAGCCATGACCATAAATACAAAAGGCACGCCTGGTAGCGTGCCCTCAACAGAGCAAGACGAAGTGTCTCACCCAATTTCCAATCTTAATAATAGCACACCCCCACAAGACCTCGCTCTAGTCCTTTCATTACAGCACTATGTAATGCTGAAGAATTCAGCGATCTCTGATGACGTAATCCGCGAGCGCGGCTACCGCACGATCTACAACGCGAGCGATCTCGCCGGTTACAACATCCCCGCAGCGCAACGGTGCGCCCCGTGTTTGCTTCTGCCATTGCACACGACAGACGGGCAGATCGCCTTTCATGTTTTGCGCCCTGATAGCCCGCGAATGTTGGAGGACAGAAAAGGCAATCGCAAGATCATCAAATACGAAACGCCCAAGGGTGAATCGATTCGCCTCGACTGCTCCCCACGCTGTAGAGCGCAGCTGGGCGATCCGAGTGTGCCACTTTGGATCACTGAAGGCCAGAAAAAAGCCGATGCGCTCGCCAGCGCCGGGCAGTGTGCGATTGCTTTACTCGGTGTGTGGAATTACATCACAAAGAAAATTGATAAAAAGGGGCGTGTGAAATTTGACGTTGACTGGGAGTGTATCGAGGTTAAAGGGCGCATCGTGTACATTGTTTTTGACTCCGATGTGATGACCAAACCTCAAGTGCGGGAAGCCCTCGACCATCTCACCGAGAAGCTGCAGCGCAAGGGCGCGCAAGTTTCACCGATTACTTTGCTCCCGATGATTGGTAAGGGCAAGATGGGCGTTGACGATTGGCTAGCCGCAGGACGCACGATCAAGGAGATCGAAGAACTAAAAGACTCATTACCGGTGCAAGCCAAAGCCCCGCCCGATGACTTTACTTTGCTTGATGAAGCCCCGCCGGTGATCGCCCGTCCTCTTGCGTTGATTAAAGGACAAGCATACGCGGCGGCATGGCTTTATGGTCAACGCTTGATGAGGCATCGCAAAGACTCAAAAGGCAACGTGACATTGCTAGCAACACCAGAATTAAAAGGCGAGCGCAATCGATTCATTGTTCGATCCGACGGAATGATCTTCGGTGATGACGGATTAAACGCGCGCGGTGTGTTACCCCTCTCGCAATTAGGATTCGATCTCGCGTTGCCCGATGCGCCAATCACACAAGTTGACAAACTATGGTCAAAGCATGGTGTGAGCAAATATTGCGAGGGCGCGCGCCCCGATCCGTGTGATGTGTTTAGTCGAATGGTAGATGTAATCGATTCATTCGTGGATTTTGAAACATCTATTGCCGATCAGAAGACGATGTGCGAAATCATCGCGTGCTATTGCCTCTCCACCTGGATGATCGAGTCGTCGAGCGTTGCCGGCTATCTCTGGGCATGGGGAGAATCGGGATGCGGCAAGACTCAATTGCTTTTAACGATCTGCGAACTGAGTCACTTGGGAACTTCTGTCACTTCTAACTTGTCATCGGCGACCGCGCGCGATCTGTGCGAGCTGGGCGCGGTGATTGGCTTTGACGATGCAGAGAAGTTAAGCGACCCAAAGAAAACTGATCCCGATGTGCAAGCCTTGTTACTCTCATCAAACCGACGCGGCGCAAGTGTGCCGCTCAAAGAACAAAGCTCCGATGGTAAATGGACAACGCGATTAGTTAATGCCTTCTCTCCAAAAATTTTCAGCGCGATTAGTCAGCCTTTTGAGACTCTGTCAAATCGCGCAATTGTTGTTCCACTCACGCGCACAGATGATCGCAAGCGTGCTAACTCCGATCCCCTCGAGGCGCGCCAATGGGCGCACGACCGACGGACTCTCATTGATGACCTCTGGGCTTTGGCACTTGCTCACCTCGCTGAAATTGTGAACTACGACTCGCAAGTGGGAGAGCGATCCAAATTGATCGCCCGCGATTTACAACCATTTCGCGGATTGTTATCCATTGCGGCCTGGCTTGATGACCGAGGAGTTAATGGCTTATGGGAACGCATGGAGTCATTTGCTTCGACGCGCTATCAAAACGAGCGCGGCGATCTGGAGCGAGCGAACCATACGAAAGTTTTGGCAACCGCGCTGATCGAATTGGCAGCACAGGAACCTGACAATGAAGAATGGCGATTCACAACGCAGACAATCACAGAGAAGATCAACGCATTGATCGAGACAGGCGAATTAGATATGAGCGAACAAAAAAAAGAATCAGTCGGCAGGAAAATAAAAAAGATGCGCCTTGAAAGTGACAAGAGCGCACGTCCTCGAGCGTGGAAGTTAACACTTGCAAGAGTCAATCGTTTGGCGAAAGCGTATCAAGTGACCTTGCCAGAGTCACTAAAAAAGCGGAACGATGAAAAATTGACCATATACACCCCCCATCCGGATCATCTGGATCATCTGGCAAAAGTGGATCATCTGGAGGGCGAAAAGCTACCAGATGATCCAGATATACCAGATGATCCAGATACTGGGAGACTGTCTAATCATCGAATTTTGCAAAAAAAGTGTAGCTACTGCGGTCATACCGATTTTTGGCAAAGGGCAGATGGTGAATTGGTGTGCGAGTCTTGTCATCCGAACCCCGTCAAAACTAGCGAATAGCAAATGACTTGTGGACTTTCCTGACGCGATGCAAAGTATTTGAGGTGCCAAGATGACAGAAAAAAAACTAACCGACCCTATTCATGCACAGGACACGCGGCGCGATGTGATCGCCGATGACCCTGCCAGTATGCAAGAGTTGATTATCCTCTTGGTCACTATTGCGAAACGAGCATCACAAACTAAAAACGAAAGCGAGGCAAAAACAAATTGAGAGCTGCTATCTACGTCCGCGTAAGCAGTGATGAGCAAGTGCAAGGCTTTAGTCTTGAAGCACAGCTCAAAGCGTGTCGCGAATTGGCGAAAGCTAAAGGGTGGGAAGTGGTGATCATCTACACTGACGCGGGCTACTCTGCGCGCAGTGATAAACGCCCGGACTTCAAGAAGATGATCGCCGATGCACAAGATCACAAGTTTGATGTGATCATCGTTCACAAGTTTGATCGCTTCTCACGCAATCGCGCCGATGCAGTGAACTACAAAAATCTTTTGCGCGTGTTAGGCATCATCGTTCATTCGGTGAGTGAACCGCTTGACTCTAACGATCCTTCGGGAGTGATTACCGAGGGCATACTTGAAGTCATGGCAGAGTATTATTCGATCAACCTCTCACGCGAAACGCAGAAGGGCAAGCGGGCAAGAGCGGAGGCGGGCTATCAGAACAACGCGATCCCGTTTGGCTATGTGAAGGATAAAGGCAAAGAGACAATCGCGCAGATCGATCTAGAAAAAATCAAAGGCTACCGTCTCGCGGTCAAGCTTGCCCTCGAGGGCGAACCAGATCGCCACATCGCTTATGCTTTGAACTTGGAGGGATACCGAACAACAAAAGGCAGACCATTTAGCAAAGACACAATTGCGGCGATGTTGCAGAGTCGTTTTTACGTGGGTGAAGTGTCTTATCACCGGCGGCAATGGCACAAGGGTAAACACGAAGCAGCGATAGACCTTGCAACGTGGGAACGTGTCCAAACGAAACGGCAAGCCCGCGCAGTGAGACCTAATAAAGCTAACCTTGCGACTCGCGTCTATCCCCTCACGTCCGTTTTATATTGCGCGTTGTGTGGCAGTGGTATGAGAGGCGCGGGGAAGGCGACTCGTTACTATCGTGACACTGGAAAAGATCGCGGTATCATCTGCGATCAGTGCATGGTCAAGGCAGAACTGTTAGAGAATCAATTCGCCGACTTCATCGCTGATCTAAGTTTGCCTGATGACTGGCGCGCGAAGGCAATAGCGATGTTAGGCAGCGACTCAAACGAAGTAGAGCGCATCGAAGCGCAACGGCGCACGCTGGACAATGAGCTAAAACGAGCAAAGCATTTATTCATTGCTGGCGATCTAACGGAGACAGAATATAATCAAGAGAAGTTTCGCATCACAACCAGTATGAGCAATCTCATCATGCCAACCTTGCCCGATCTTGATTCTGCCGCGTCTTTGTTGGGAAGTAACTTTCGTGAGATATGGCGAGTCGCTACTGGCGAGGAGCGAAAGAAATTAGTAAGCGTGTTAGTTGCGCGTGCGTGGGTAAAAGGTAAACGCATTGACTCAATCGAACCGCGTGCGGGTGCTTATTATGTGTTAGCTAACGCAGAAAGTAAAAGCCCCGTCGGGTCCGCTTCCGTTGACAAAAAAACCTGAAAGGTCCTTGAAGACCTTTCAGGTTTTTATTTTGTATGGTTGTTATGGTTCCACATCTACTGCACTACTTGCGAGATGATTTTGCCTGAAAGGGCAGAGATGACTCTAAAAGCCCGCATCTTCATTTGAGGATGCGGGCTTTTTATTTAACGGCAACCTTGCGTTTTGGCGAAGCCGCTACCATGCAAAGTTGCCGCGACTCAAAATGATTTTTGTAAACAAGTGCCATAGTGACGATCCCGGCGAGTGGCGGATTCTGATCCAGCAGTTTGGGTCGTTGATGCATTTGGTGAGAGGGCGTGTAGGGAGCGGAGCGCGGGTACATCTGTTTATGTCCGTCACATTACCTTTGGCTTTTGGGATGGGCGCGGTATGGGGCACGGTGAGCGAAGCGACGTTTTATCACTGGGGTGGCAAAAATTATTTCCCGGCAGTGCAAATTGATCGTGAATTGCGATTTAGCTAAGCGATGTCCTCCTCCCCTCCCTCCACCTCTTTG
>Ga0209514_10003381_pt1 | contig 22877 bp, 23 predicted proteins | sample Subgrocontami58m_FD_187452 | JGI IMG/M metagenome (GOLD analysis project Ga0209514, IMG submission 187452) | Subsurface groundwater microbial communities from S. Glens Falls, New York, USA - GMW37 contaminated, 5.8 m (SPAdes) (version 3) | ecosystem: Environmental > Aquatic > Deep subsurface >...
CTGATATGCAAAGAAAAAACGCTCCTTGTGAGAGCGCCTTTTCTTTCAAGCAGAATCGATTATGCTCGCTTCTTTGAAGCCTTTCGCTTCTTAGCTGCTGGCTTTCGCTTTGCTGCTTTTCTTGCTTTCTTTTTTGCTGCCATTTTATTTTTGTGCGTCTTGATCAAGAGACGCAATTATTATTAACGTCTATCGCAGAAATTATTTAATAAAAAATTATTTCCACGTGCGACCTGTATTAATTATCATACGCATGTCACGCACATACAAGCATTTTATTTATAAATGTGTGGATAACTCGAGTTTGGAAATTAGGAATTATGAATTAAGAATTATGAATTAAAACAAATTCGTAATTATTAATTAATTCTTTTTCCCCACACACAAATAGCTGGGAAAAGCTTTTCACGCACAGACTTATCAAAATTTTTAAGGAGCGGAGAAACTTTGTACTCCCAATCAATTATTTCGGTACAAAGCATATCTTCTTCACCGCCCTTAGATTCAAAATATTTCAAAAAGGCTTTGTGGTTAGGCATTTGATGATAAGTAATATCAAAAACCTCTGCTCCCGCATCCTCCATCTTCCTCTTCACTTCTTCTGGGTCAAGATAACGCACAAATTTGTGTTCGGGCAGAACAAAGGGGAAAACATTGCCCAAAAACACCTGAAATCGCTCCTTGTAGGATAATGGGTGCAGAGCATGACCAAGGTCGTAGCGATGAATAATGTATCCTCCGGGTTTGACGGCCTTCACACTGGCTTCAATAAATTTATCAAGATGCTTCACATGTTCAAGGACCGAGAGAGAAAATGAAATATCAAAGAAAGAATCTTGAGGAGCATCATAAGCGAGGCGATTCTCTAGCTTCGCATTCGATAAATGACCAATTTTTCTTTGGGCTTCAGCATAGGCCGCCCGACTCGGTTCAATCCCAAAATATTTGACGCGTTTGTTTTCTTTCAGAAAATCAACAACCGCACTGGATGTCCCAGAACCAAGTTCAAGGATGTGGACTTCCCCCTCTCTGGGCAAAAGATCATTAAATTTTTTTATAAAATGTTCTTTGAAAGAAATTGTCATAAATTATTTTATTGTTCCGTCCTGTATACCCTTGATATATTTTTCTATTTGGTCTTTGTTTGGATCATCTGGATGAAGTATCAAACGCCTCTCTAGAAGTCTAATAAGAGTTGAATAATTTTTTGTTTCTAAAAGTACCGAGGTTATTCGAGTGTCCGTCACCAGAGTTTCTTCAGGAATTTCTTTGGTCAATTGATCCGCCAGATTTTTATCCCCAGCGTACATCGCACCAATTAGATAAATAACCTTCGCATCCATATTGTCCGTCGCCATCTCGTAGGCCTTTTTGAAATTTTCTAGAGCCATCGTATTGTCTCCTTTGTTCAAATAAGCACTTCCAAGTTCAATGTAAACCTGCTGTTTGCCCGGGATGAGAACCTGCGCTCGATTCAGATAAACAATCGCTTCATCCGTCTGTCCGGTTTTAGAGAAGAAAGATCCGGCTAATAGTTGATACCTCGCATCACCTTTGAAATCTTCAGCCTGCTTCTCTGCAACACCCTTCACAAAAGCGAAATAATTATTCTTGTCTTCTATAGATAGATTGCTGCTTAGAATGGTTGGGGCACTAGAGAGGATCCACTCTATTACTTCCGGCCGACCAAGACGTGATTCATTGTAAGCCTTTTTGAAATAGCTCATCGCCTTCAACTTATCAGCTCCTTCGGTTTGATAAGTCTGGAGACCGAGAATGAGATTGGTGTTGGCAATAATTGGTTTAATGTTTATAAAATAAAGACCCGAAACCAAAAGCACAACCACCAAGGGAGTTAAGAAATAAAAAGTTTTCTCTGGACTAAGGGCCACTCCCCAATCACTTTGTTTATGACTGCGTGTGTGAACATACGCGAGCACGGAAACAAAGAGAATATAACTTATGAGATGGTCGAAGACGAAGAAGTTGTGGAAGAAATATCCAGCCAAGAGTCCTGTGAGAACCGACCTATCAACGTACGAAAGCTCATCAGATTTTTTCCAAAGAGAAATCAATAAAACAACATAAAGAGAAAGGTATGAGAGCAGGCCGAGAATTCCGCCAGCGATAGCCCAGTCCAGGAAGATATTGTGGGCCCTATCGAACCACGGTTCAATCTTGTACATCCTTGGATCATAGTGCTCGTTGAAAACGTAGTTAAAATTATCCTGCCCCCAACCGAGGATGGGCCTCTCTTTAATTCCCTTCAATGCTATCGGCCAAACAAACGAACGGCCTTCGGTTTTTATTTGGGCCATATTAAGAGATGAGAATCTCGAAAGCACTGGGCTGCTCTTCACAAACCCTGAATCACGCATTAGGAGAAATCCCCCAGCCAGGACGACAAACAAGATGATGCCGATTAGACTAGTTTTCTGTACACTCCTGTTTTCTTTGTTGCGAAGATTGAGAAGAGCCACGATAAGTAAGCCCCCCAATAGGCCGAGGATCGCTCCCCTCGTTGCAGTATTGTAGAGGATAACCACTTGTCCGAAGATTAATACGCCGTATGTCCATTTGAGAAAAGTATTTTTCTTCTCCCTCAAGAAAAACATGAGGGCGAGGAAAATATGGAAAAGCATATAGACAGCAAGATAAGCAGAGTTGCCGATGGTCCCGTCCAGTCGTGTCCCTCCCTGATGAACTTCTGCCAAGCCCATGAGCTGAAACAACCCATAAATAATCATCAAGGCAGAAGCAATGAGAGAAGTATTCCACCACCATTTCCATTCCCTCTCTCTAAACACCGAACCAATCACGAGGAAGAGTGCACCGAGGTGGAGGATAGTGATGAAGCCCTCCATGCGTTCGTAGTTGGACCAGAAACTTTTTATTGGGGCCACTCCAAACACATCGGCAAGACCAATGATAAATACGAAAGCCAGAAGAGAATAAAGAATAATGGATTTCTTCGGTCGAAATTCCGGAGCCAGAGCGGCGAGTATAAGCCACGCACCGAAGATAATTTCTACAATAATCCTAAATGTGAACGCCTTGCTCGTGATGAATGGGAAGAAGAGAGAGCTATAAACCAAGAACGGCACAAAGGGTATAAGGAAGAGTCCTATGTATATAACCCATTTAAGAATGTTTTTGTTCATCCCGTTAGAAGTTATTTCTTATTACTTTCATATTTATAACATTATCATTTTTCATATCATTTGTTACTTCTAACGGGATTCATAGAATATATATGGTACCAGAAATCATCATTAATCAAAAAACGAAGAATGTGTCCCTAAATCTATAAGCACCAAAACGAGTTCTTGTTCTTTGTACATATATACCAAAAGAATGTCACTCTGAACATGGCATTCTCTAAATCCTGAAAGTTTTCCAGAAAGTTGGTGATCCCTGTACTTATTATCTAACCTACCTTTTGTAGCCAAGACATTAACAACCCTTTCCAACTCCGCTATTTTAAAGTTCTTAAACCGAATTATTCTTTTCAAGGCTTTCCTATAAGCTTTTGAAAGAACAACATCGTACATTTTATTTTTTTAGTATATCTGTGTGAGCTAATCTTATACTTCCGTACCTCTTTCCTGATTTAAGGGATTGTGAAGCCTCGAGTATCAACTTGTTCTTTTTTGCTTCAGAAAAATTATTTGCTGATAATACACTAAAAGGAATCGACTGGGTGCGCACGACTTGAGAAAGGAAAATCTTAATTCCAGATGAAAGGTCCAGTCCCATAGAAAGAAAGGCCTTTTGAGCATCTTGTTTAATCTTTTTATCCACACGAATTTGAACTGTTGTGGTCATATATCTAGTATATACATTGTACATACAATGTCAATTGGCTTAGGCCATTCGCACATTCCCTCCTCTGTATAAAACTACGGACGGGCAAGCGTGAGAATGAGAGAATGATACTTAAAGGAAGAGTCCTGTATATAGTCCATTTTAGAATGTTTTTGTTCATACGCTTATGTTAGAATAAGAGCGCAATGAGAAAAGCCCTAATAACAGGCATTACTGGACAAGATGGTTCATATTTGGCCGAGCTGTTACTTGAGAAGGGTTATGAGGTTCATGGACTCATACGCAGAGCTAGCAACTTCAATACAAATCGCATTGAACATCTATATATCGAACCCCACAAGAAAAAACAAGAATTCTTTCTGCACTTTGGTGATCTTTCAGATTCGAGCAACCTTAATAGACTTTTGAGCAGAATTAAACCGAACGAAATTTATCATCTCGGGGCCCAGAGTCATGTGCGAGTAAGTTTTGATATGCCTGAATACACCGCAGACATCACAGGACTAGGAACACTTCGCATTCTGGATGCGATGAGAGAAGTTGGTTTAAATAAAACAAAATTTTATCAAGCTTCTTCGAGCGAAATGTTCGGTAAAGCTGCTGAAATTCCACTCAAAGAAACCAGTGCTTTTCATCCTCGTTCTCCTTATGGTGTGGCTAAAGTTTTTGCTTATTGGATAACAAAAAATTATCGAGAAAGTTATGGGATGTTTGCCTCGAACGGTATTCTCTTTAATCATGAGTCCGAGAGACGGGGAGAAACTTTCGTCACCAGAAAAATCACTCAGGGACTCGCCCGCATAAAGTTAGGTAGGGAAGAAAAATTATATTTGGGCAATCTTGATGCGAAACGTGATTGGGGTCATGCCAAGGATTTCGTTTATGGGATGTGGCTTATGCTCCAAGCAGACAAACCAGACGATTTCGTTTTGGCCACCAACGAGTCACACACGGTTCGTGAATTTGTTGAAGAATCAGCGAAGGTGCTTGGTATGAAAATAATTTGGAAAGGTAAGAAATTAAAAGAAAAAGGAATTGACGAGAAAACTGGCAAAACAATTATAGAAATAGATCCGAGATATTTCCGTCCAGCCGAAGTTGATGAACTTCGGGGAGATTATTCGAAAGCCAAGAAAATATTGGGTTGGAAACCAAAAATTAAATTCAAAGAACTGGTAAAGTTAATGGCTGAATCTGATATGGAAAAAGAAAGCAAGAAGTGATAATATCTACCCGCAATGAAAAAGGTCTCCAGGATATATGTGGCAGGACATAATGGACTTGTCGGCTCAGCTATTGTGCGCAATCTTAAGAAGCGGGGGTATAAAAACCTACTATTGCGTTCACACAAACAGCTGGATTTACTTAATCAAAGAGCAGTTGAAAAATTTTTTAACAAAGAAAAACCTGAATATATTTTCCTTGCTGCTGCAAAAGTTGGAGGAATCATGGCCAACAAAACTTATCCAGCAGATTTTATACACAGCAACATCAGAATCCAGGATAATATAATTCATAGTTCGTATAAGTATGGAGTAAAAAAACTTTTGTTTCTTGGAAGTTCTTGCATTTATCCTAGAATATGTCCCCAACCGATTAAAGAAGAATACTTGCTGACCGGAGAACTTGAACCGACCAATCGCGCGTATGCGATAGCCAAGATTGCTGGAATTATAGAGTGTCAATCTTACAATGAACAATTCGGCATGAACTTTATTTCTGTGATGCCTACAAACCTGTACGGCAAAAATGATAACTTTGACTTACAAAATGCACATGTCCTCCCAGCTTTCATTAGAAGATTTCATGAAGCAAAGACAAACAAACTACCAAGTGTAACCGTATGGGGAACCGGTAAAGTTAAAAGAGAATTTTTGCACGTAGACGACTTGGCAGATGCTGTAGTTTTCTTAATGAATACGTACAATAGTGGTGAAATTGTAAATATTGGCACCGGTGTTGATTTATCAATAAAGCAACTTGCCGAACTCATAAAGAAAACTGTCGGATACAAGGGAAAAATTGTTTGGGATAAAACTAAACCAGACGGTACACCAAGAAAGCTCTTGAATGTAAGCAAATTGCACAAACTTGGATGGAAATATAAAATTGGTTTAGAAAAAGGTTTAAAGGAAGTTTATAAGTGGTATGTTAAGAATAACTAATCTCTGATTGATACTGTTTGACACCTTTTGACACCCAATATATAATGGCTTTAAATGCAAGAAATTAAGCCTTTGGCGGTGTATACTACTGAAGAAACTCAAGATGTTCTCCGAATAAGCGAGAGTACTATTAAACGCATGCTAAAGAATGGTTTGATTCGCGCAAACAAGGTTGGTGGTCAATATAGAATCTTGGGCAAAGAAATTCTTCGCCTAGTCTCACCAGAACTACAAGAAGAAGCAATAAGTTCATACCAATCTCTTAAACAGGAGGTCGTGAAGAAAATAAACAAATGGTAAAATTTATAAACTAACATGCACAACGAAGTTACTATTATCAGACCCAAAAAAATGTTCAGTTTTGCTGATATCCGAGAGATATGGCAATACAAAGAACTTCTTTACTTTTTCACTTGGAGAGATTTGAAAGTAAGATATAAACAAACAGCAATAGGTGTTGCTTGGGCGATCTTTCAACCTTTTATGACCATGATTGTTTTTAGTGTTTTCTTTGGAAATTTTTTGAAGATTCCATCAGACAATATACCCTACCCCATATTCGTTTATACCGGACTTCTTTTTTGGCAATTTTTTTCTAGTGCACTCACAAGCACTTCAAACACTCTAATTGTAAATCAGGCAATAATCACCAAGGTTTATTTTCCCCGACTCATTCTTCCCCTTTCAGCTGTGGTTACTGAACTTATAGATTTTGGAGTTGCATCACTCATGCTTATAGTTCTCATGTTTTATTTTCACTACACACCACATCTTGCAGGACTTTTGATGTTTCCGATCCTACTCACCATTACATTTCTTGCCGCAGTTGGAGGAGGGCTTTTCCTCGCTTCTATAAATGTAAAATACCGCGATGTACGATATATCCTACCTTATTTTATACAAATACTCTTGTTCCTTACACCAGTTATTTATCCCCCAAGCGTCGCGGGAAAATGGTCTTGGCTTCTTGCAATTAATCCAATGACCGGAGTCATAAAAGCAGCTCGTGGGGCTCTGCTTGGTACAGAACCAGTAAACTGGTTCCTATTGATGATTTCTTTTATCGCTGTGTCTTTATTAATGATCATAGGTGTGTACTTCTTCAAAAAAACAGAGAGGTACTTTGCGGATATTATATAAATTTATGTCGCACCCAATTGTAGAAGTTAAAAATCTTTCTAAAGAATACAATATTACTCATCAACAGGGTGGATACATCGCCCTGCGAGACATCATTGCAGATATTTTCAGAAATCCTTTTAAATTTCTAAAACATAAAGCTAAAAAAATCTTAGGTAGGGAAACCAAGGAAGAATTTTGGGCACTCAGGGATGTAAGTTTTTCTGTAGAAAAAGGTGAAGCAATTGGAATTATTGGTTCAAATGGTGCTGGTAAATCCACACTCTTGAAAATACTTTCAAAGATTACTCCCCCGACAACCGGTGAAGTAACTCTTCGCGGCAAAGTTGCTTCACTCCTGGAAGTTGGGACAGGATTCCATCCCGAACTTACAGGCAGAGAAAACATTTTCCTCAATGGAGCCATACTTGGTATGTCTAGGAAAGAGATGACAAAGAAGTTTGATGAGATCGTGAAATTCTCTGGAGTTGAAAAATTCTTAGATACCCCAGTAAAAAGATACTCATCTGGAATGTATGTCCGTCTTGCCTTCTCTGTAGCTGCACATATGGAGCCAGATATTCTTATCGTTGATGAGGTGCTCGCCGTGGGTGATGCAGAATTTCAGAAGAAATGTTTGGGCAAAATGGACGAAGTTGCTCAAACTGAAGGTCGTACCATTCTTTTTGTCAGTCACAATATGAGCGCTATCCAAAGTTTGTGCAAAAGAACCGTTCTTCTTGAGAACGGAAGAATAAAAATGATTGGTAATACAAAAGATGTTATTGATAAATATAGTCAATCATTTAATACAAACAAGTCAAATGGAATTATTGTGGATTTAAAAAACGAAAATAACAATATAATACTAGAAGTGTCGTGGGATAAATATAGATTTTTACCGGGATGGACTTGTGATGTTGCTTGCTATTCATCTGATGGTACAAAAGTTTTTGCTGTTCAAAGTGACAAAATTCCAGATTTTTCTTCAGATGACCCAGAAAAAAATTCAATCATATTTACAATTAAAGATGTGGGGCTTGCGGGAAGAGATTTTATTTTCGATATAGGTATAAAAAAGAATCCATTAGAGTCATATAATATATTAATAAGGGGTGCTGCAACATTAACAAAAACTAACAAATTACTTCCACCATACCAAAGGGGAGATGTGATAATTGTTCCTCAAATATCATGCGTGACAAAAATAAAGTAAATAATTTAGTTTTACAAAAGATATGGGATGACTCGTATTTACAATATCCCTTAAATGTTGCAAAAAAAACGGATCCGGTCAGGATTTGGCTCGAAGAAAAAATACCTAGGGACAAAAAAACGTGTTTTGAAATTGGTTGCTTCCCCGGGCGATACCTTGCCGTTTTTGGTATCCATGGATATGAACTTAATGGAATTGATTCAACGCCCAGGATAAATAATGATCTTCTTTATTGGCTAAAAACACAAAAATTTAAAATTGGTAAATTTTATAATCAAGATTTTTTAAAATTTAGAGAAACAATAAAATTTGATGTCGTCTGTTCTTTTGGTTTTATAGAACATTTTGTGGAATGGAAAGAAATTATAAGAAAACATACTTATTTAGTAAACAATGAAGGGTATTTGATTATTTCAACTCCTAATTTCCGTGGTTTTGTTCAAAAACACTTACATAAATTATTGGATAACGAAAACTACAACAGACACAACCTTTGCTCAATGAATCCAGGCGAATGGAAAATAATACTTGAAAAAGAAGGATTCGAAGTCATATATTATGGATATTTTGGCGGTTTCAAATTTTGGACTAATAACTCGAAAAAGAAGATATTTGAAAAAATTATATCTAAAATATTAACTATATTATTTAAAAATCTACCTAATAGTGAATATTATTCATCCTTTTGCGGGATTGTAGCCAAAAAAATATAATAATAGTATGAAAATACTACATGCAATCAAATCATATTCTCCTCTTTCTGGTGGTATGTACGAGGTTGTCAAACAGATCTCAGAAAATTTAATAAAAAAGGGTCATGATGTCACAATCGCATCAGGTGGACAACCAAATAATTACAAAGGAGACATCAAGGTTGAATTTTTTGACTTATCTCAAACTGGGAATGATAAAAAATATCAGGATTATCTCATAAATTCGGATTATGAAATAATTACAAATTTTGCTGCCACCCAACCTCTAACGGATTTGGCTTTACCAATACTAAATAAAGTAAAATCAAAAAAAGTATTTGTTCCTACTAGTTTTGGAGGAATCGTTTCAAAAATACACAAAAAATATTTTGAACAAATGAAGATTTGGATAAAAAACTATGATTTACTCATTTTCCTTTCGAATGATTATTACGATATAAATTTTGCCAGGCAAAATGCTGTTCCAGAAAATAAAATGGTAATAATTCCAAACGGCGCAAGCGAAGAAGAATTTTTTGATTTAAACAATAAATTAGATGTTAGAAAAAAACTTGGGATAGATGAAAACGACTTCGTAAGTTTACATGTTGGGTCTTTTACTGGAGTAAAAGGTCATGAAGAAACCCTAGAAATATTTTCCAAGGCAAACATCAGTAATGCTCGCCTTGTTTTAATTGGAAATGGTAAAACAAAATGCTTTAGAGAAGTAATTAAGCGGAGTACAAAACTTAACAATACACAACAATTTAAGAAACATAGCAAAAGCATAATAGTTCCAAATCTTACGAGAGAGGAAACTGTTTCGATGTATAAAGAATCTAATTTATTTTTATTTCCTTCCAACACAGAGTGTTCACCTATAGTCCTATTTGAATCAATGGCTGCTGGTATTCCATTTTTAGTATCTGATGTGGGAAATGCCAAAGAAATAATTAAATGGTCCAATGGAGGAATTATTTTGCCAACAAAATACAACGTTATACTTGGAATGAATTTTTTTGATAAGTTTAAAAGTTTAATTAAAAAATATTTAATAAAAATAGGTTTTACCAAAAAAGGCCCAGGGGTTAGTTATTCCAAAGTAAAAATATATGAATCTGCAAAAATATTAGAGTCATTATATGCGAGCCCAACACAAAGAAAAGAAATGGGAGAAAATGGACGAAAGTCTTGGTTAAAAAATTTTACATGGGAAAAAATAGCCGACATCTATGAACATGAATACTATAAATTGTTAAAGAACAAAGCCACCACAAACAATAGTTGAAATGACCCCTAGTTGTTTGCGAATAATAAATGTAGCATAATACTTACACTCAGCATAATTCAAAGTTCGAATCAAAATTGTTTAATGAAAAAAATAACGCTTGGATTAAAAACTTTATATAGAGTTGTAGCAAACGCGTTTTTTTTACGTTTTAAAGAAAATACAAGGCTCAACTTTGGCGCTGGAGGTAGTAGAATTGGAAATTACATAAATGTTGATTCTTTGTTTATGAGAGAGACTGATTTGCTTTGCAAACTGAAACACGTTCATTATTTTGTAAAAGAAAACAGCGTAACTCACATATATGCATCACACATTATGGAACATTTTTCTCTTGGTGAAGTTCGACATATTTTAAAAATGTCATATAAGATTTTAAAAAAGAACGGCGAAATTAGAATATCTGTTCCTGATTTAGATAAAATCATTTCAATATATATTTCTCACAAAGAAGAATTCTATAAAAAAAATCCCATTTCATGGCTTGGTGTTATTTATGGTGGGCAAAGTTCTAAGTATGATTTTCATAAAGTTGGGTTTAATGACCATTTACTTAAACAGCTACTGGTAGAGGCTGGGTTTAGTGATGTGCAAAAATATGATGCGGATAAATTTTTAAACCAGTATAGTGCAAAAGATACATCTCTATATAAAAAGGATTTTGGTGAATATATATCGTTAAATATGGTTGCATATAAATAGCACAATATGATTATTACTCGTTTATCTGGAGGTCTCGGTAATCAAATGTTTCAATACGCGACGGCTCGTGCCCTAGCATCACGAAATAAAACTAGTCTTTATCTTGATATCTCAAGTTACACAAGCGATTATCACAAGAATGCCCCAAGAACTTTTGAACTTGATCAATTCAATATCCAAGCAGATATTGCTCAGTTAGAAAATTTCAAAACTCTTGGCATACCAAACTCACTTAGTCAAAAACTACAGACAAAAATTAAACGACGTTTATACAAAATGATAGAGAAATTAAAACCTTTATACAAACGAAAATACATCCTAGAGAAAACATACAACTTTTCACCAGAAGTATATAGGGCCGGTCCTGATTGTTTTCTTTCTGGTGTGTGGCAAAGTGAAAAATACTTTAAAGACATCGAAAATATAATCAAAAAAGAATTCATTCTAAAAAATGAACCATTAATAATAACCAAGAATTTGATAGAAGCGATTGAAACATGTAATTCTGTTTCTCTGCATATAAGGCGTGGGGATTATGTTAGTGACAAAAAAACAAACCAATTCCACGGAAGTTGTCCAGCAGAATATTATGAAAAGGCAATACAAATTGTTTCAGAAAAGGTACCAGACCCAACATTTTTCATCTTTTCCGACGATATGGAATGGGCAAAGAATAATTTAAAAATAAATTATCAAACTAATTTTGTATCAGATAAGAATATACCGGATTATGAAGAAATCATCATTATGAGTAAATGCAAACATAACATAATTGCAAATAGTTCTTTTTCTTGGTGGGGAGCATGGTTGAATGAAAATAAAAGTAAAATTGTGATAGCCCCTCAAAAATGGTTTTCTTCAGACAATATTGATACAAAAGATCTTATTCCTCAAACTTGGACTAGGTTATAATTTCTTTTTCAAAAGGTAGATCTTCTCGTGAAATAAGTTTGGAACAAATGGTTTCAAAATTTTTTCAATTACCGGTTGTATAAATCTGGCAACACATGGTACTTTCCATATATATGGAATAAAAAAACCGACAGGAATTACTCTTACGAGATTAAAATTATTTTTTAGAACATTTTCAAATTCTTGATATGATACAAAGTTATTAAATTCATCTTTATTTTTTTTAAGTTTATTAAAAAGTGAATCGCTACCAGCATAAGAACAAATATAATATCCCGTGTCTCTTAATAGTTTGCGAGAAAAAACAATTTCTTCTTTTAATATAGCATAATTAATTACCCCAACTTCAATAATTATATCCTTTAATTCTCTTACGGTAAAATTATCCCTTGTATAAAAAATTATGTCATTATTAAACCTGCCTTGAGCAACCCTTATCATTTCTGGTGAGATATCAATACCAACAAACAAAGAAAAATTTTTCTGGAATGTATCATGTATGCGGCCTATAATAATCCCGTCAGCACATCCTATTTCAAGCAAAGAAAGATTGGTTTTATTTTCAACAATTTTCTTTAATAAATAAATAATATGTTCTAGGCGTTTATTGAAAAAGGAATGGGTATACTGTGTGTTAGTAACAGGGTATCTTTTTTGTGAATATACAACGCTTTCTTTATTGTAATATTGAGTATTTTTATACATTTTTAAATAAATTTATTCATTTTTTTCTAAAATAAAAAAGTGATGATATTGATTTTCGAATGGTACAAAGTGACTCTTAATAATAAATTGATTTTCAAGCGTAGAAAGAATTTTTGATACAGAATAACCCTTCTTGCCAATTTCCCAATAATGCCTACCGTTAAAAATATGTTTTTTAGCAAAAGGTATTTTGAAAGAAAATTCGATCTTTGGTAATAGTGGTATCTTTAAAAGAAATTGAAACGATGGACCGAAATGAGGAAGAGAAATGATCACGTATTTTTTGGATACACGAGCTAGCTCCTTAAGAGCGGTTTCAAAATATTCAAATGGCATATGCTCTAACACTTCAAAGGCGCAGGTAAGATCAAAAGATTTATCCTCGAATGGTAGTTTAGTGACAGAGGCCACTACATCCGGTTTTAAATCAGAAGAAACATCAGCACAAGTATAACTAACCTTAGTATTGTTTTTTATATAAGAACCAATAACACGATCACCAACACCTATTTCAAGCACAGATTCTGGATTTAATGAGAAAATTGAATCAAGCTGATAAAAGTAGCTTCCCCATCTCGAAGGATATGAATATTTTGAAAACTCGTAAGAATCTTTTTTTGTTATTAATTCTATTTGTTTCATTTTTTTAGTACGCTAACAATCTTATTAGCCACATTCTTCACATTGTGTTTCTCTATGACTATTTGTCTTGAGACTGTAGCATATTTTGTCTTTTTTTCCTCTGACCAATTAAGGACTTTCTCTATTCTATCAGCCAAGGTTTTTGCATCATTTTCTACAAAAAAGAGGTCCTCGGCATATTCGCCGAGATCTTTTTTGTATACTTCTGTAGGCAATATTGCAGGCACTCCGATGCTCATAGCTTCAAGCTCTGTCTTCCCATATCCCCCTCCACCCTGCATCCTAACAAAAATTGAATTCTTTCTGTATATGTTTGGAGCATCAGCATTTGCCACAGACCCCGCCCAAAATACATTTTTTTCTAATTTATATCTAACCACCAAATTTTTTAAATCTTCCAGATACTGAGTATCCTCTGTTCTTGCCGGCTTACCATAAATATCTATATGAATATTTGTCTTACCCTTCTCATAAACTAAAATTTTTGTAGCTTCGATTAATGTTTCTATCCTTTTTACTTTAGAAATTCGAGAAAGTGAAAGTATGCTTTCTGGCTCTTCAATGACGCTCGAGTCTGTTTTAAAAATATCTGGATCTATGCCGTGTCCAGTAGAAATAACTTTTGGAGAATCAAATTCAAAACTTTCTTTAGAAGGAGTCAGAACATAATTCACATGGTTTATGGCCCACTTGGCCACCTTGCTAACTTTAATATGAGCGTACCACATTACAATAGGTTTTCTAAAAAACAAATTAAGTGGGTAGAGCGCTCGAACATATTCAGGAGCCATATGAATAAACACTCCATCAGCCTTGCCTAAAGAATTAAATGCTAGAAAATAAAATCTAATTGCTTGAAAAAATTTATTAGCTCCGTTTTCCTTTCCTAAAGATCTGATGCGAACATTTTTTGGTAATTCATATTTACCTTTAGATAAGCAAATAACATCAACAAAATCAGCCTCCTTCGATAACGCCTTTATCCAACCAACAAAAAAACCCAGCACATCATCTTCCTGATCAACCTTCTGGGTAATAACTAATAATCTCATGCGTGTACTTTGGAAGCTGTGTCTATCCAAGCTTTTTTTAAACGTAGAAGATACTCTTCCTTGGTAATTAAAATAGAATCCAGTTTATGCTTGATGTTTAGACGGAGAACCTCGCGTTTGGGATTATTCTCTATGAGGTCATAAATCGCCTTGAACATGTATTCCTCGTCCCCAATGGGGCAAATATAGGCATCCTGGCCGTTTTCTAGGTCATTCGCTATCCCTACCGCAGTAGTCACTATAGGAAGGCCTGAAAGCCCCGCTTCGACCAGGGATAGCCCGTAGCCCTCGAAGAACGATGTTTGGACAAACATGTTCGCACTTTTGTAATACGAAGCAAGGTCTTCTTGCCACCCAACAAAGGCAACATTTGCTTCTAGCTTCTTGCTTCTTGCTTCTTGCTTCAAACGCTCTTCTTCGGGACCAGCTCCAACAATAACTAAACCAGTGGTTGGGAAAAATTCTATAATCTTTTTCAAAACATTCAGAGCCATCGGTATGTTCTTCTCTGGAGTTAAGCGAGAAACAGAAAGCAGAATGAAATGCCACCCAAAACGTGCGTGGAGGTCGAAGTTTACTCGCGCTTCTTCTATGCGCGATTTATCAATAAAAATTGGTAAAACCGAGATGTTTGCTTCTTGCTTCTTGCTTCTTGCTTCTAGTTTTTGTTTCAAGGATTCAGAGACAACGCGAATATGATCGGCTTTGGACAAGACTCTGCGAGCTATCCATTTGCGTACAGAATTAAGAAAACCGGAGAAATAGGGAGAGAAAGGATCTGTGTGCAATTGAACTTCGAGTGGTACGCGCCATTTGTTTTTTATTTTTAAACCAGCCCAACCACATTCAAAAGGGTCCTGCGCGGTGATAAGAGATTGGCCCCGTACAAATTTCTTCTCAAAAACAATTTTCTTCCCCAAACGAGCTGCCCCACTCGAACGAAACCATTTCGTAGAAGAATTAGTCGGATAAACCCATGTGTTATCCGAAATTTTCAATTTAGAATTTTCAATTTTCAATACATTTGAAAGCAAAACTATGTGGAGCTCTGTGACCAACTTGCCGTATTCCTTCATACGTTCACGCACAGCACTGCCCTCTTCGAGGACCTTCCTGTCGCTAGATATCATCAAAACCTTGAGTTCACCTTGTTCCATTGGCTTATTATAAGCTTTTTTTAGGACTCGATAAAGGAAACAATGGATTGAGCTCTATTTAGCCAAGTATAAAGTTTGGAATCCTTGTAAGCCTCATCGCTTATCCTTTTATCCAATGCTGGATCAGAAATAATTCTTTTTATACCTTCGGCCAATAACTTCGGCTCATCAGGTTCAACCAAAATAGCGTTTCTCTCTGTTTCTAATATTTCTCTAATACTTGGAAGGTTAGAGGCAATGATGGCTCGACCACTCGCCATATATTCGAACAACTTCATAGGAGAAGTATACAGACTAGAAACATCATTCACTGGAGAATTTGGAAGAGTAAGAATGTCTGCGGCTTTTAGATAAAGAGGCATCTCTTCATACGGCTTCTTACCAAGAATTAATATATTGGGAATTGCTCCAAACCTTGTCTTGAAATCTTGTATATCCTTATCTGTTCCTCCAACAAAAGCAACCGCGGTCGTATCGGGCAAGAGAGTCGCTGCTTGGGCTAAAATATGAGCGCCCTTCCAATCATAAAGATGTCCTGTATAAAGAATAATTTTCTTGTCCTTGGGCAGATTTAGTTTAGTCCTCGCCTCCTCCATAGAAATATTTATATCAAATTGCTCTGCATCCACAGCATCCGGAGCCACTAATATTTTCTTCCCATCCACACCATTCTTCATATAAAAATCTTTGAGCCCTTGGGTAATAGCCACGACTATATCGCATCTTTTGAGTAGCATCTTGGTACTCAAATTATAACTACCGGTGTGTGTCTCCCAAACCACTTTGTGATGAAAAGAAATGAAGAGAAGAGGTAATTCATCCCTACCAAAAACAATATCTACTGAGTTAAAGAGCGTGTAGAAGAAACTTGATAATCCAAAAGTGAATGACTGCATGATAAATCCAAAGCGTCCGTATTTGATGAGGTCCCAAGAGAAAATTCTCTTAATTTTGAATCTACCTTTTAATCCATAGTATTCAAAAGGATCTTGGGTAAGATTATTTATTCTCCAGGGTACAACAAGCTCAACATCATGGCCATTGTTTGTGAAGGCCTCGCACATTTTCATTATTTGAATGCCGTGCGCTTTCTCTGTAGGAATGCGAATATTGGCAATATATATTATTTTCATTTTTTTATTGTTTCAAAAAGTTTTAAATGCGCCTCAACCGACTGATCCCACGTGAAGCTAAACTTTATTTGTCTTAATCTATCACAGAATTTTTGATATGCGCCCTCATCAAGCAGACTATTCATCTTCTCCGCTATGTCTTCAACAGAACGAGGATCAGTCTTCAAAAAATCTTCACTATTTATAGTTAGATAATTTTCTTTGGTAATAAGGAAAGGGATATTCAAAACCAAACATTCATACACTTGATTTGGTGATATATCTGTCCAGCTAGTAAGGATAATATATTTTGATTGAATACTTCTTGTATACAAATCTTTCTGACGCATTGGAGGTTCGAAAGCAACTCTGCTCTCTATGCCCAAATCCTTGACCATTTGCCTCAAACCTTCTTCGGTTGGCCCCTCACCAATTAGAATAAGTTTATACTCGTGATCCTTCAAGCGAGCAAAAGCCTCTACTGTCGCTTCAACGTTCTTCATCTTGATATACCTTCCAGCGAAAATTATTTCTTTTCTAATTTTTGTTTCATCTCTCTGTATGCCGAAATCTAAACTTTCGGGAGTTGAATTAGGAATAGTCTTGGTTTGCTCTTTAGTCAAACCATAAAACTTTTGATAAAGTTCTGCCTGATCGACAGAGTTGAACACAATAAATGTGGCTCTACGAAGCACTAATTTAATGATGTTATAAAGAGCGGGATATTCATGATGAATACCCTTCTCATAAAAATCTTTAAGTGGTAATCCAGGGCGACCTTCAGCTAGATATTTCTCCCAAATATATCCACCTCCAACACGTACTCCATATTTTTTATGAGTAAGAAAAGAAGCAACACAAAGTGGTAATCCTGCGGTAACCCAATCCAAAGTATAAACAACTTCGAATTGCCTTAGATTCTTTAAAAGAACTAAAAAGAAACGAGTATAATTCGAAAACTTCGAAGGGCTCCTGACCACACGAATTAATTCAAAAGGATATTCTTTATCAAAATCAAAGTGTGGTTTGTCCGAATAAGTTATCACTCTAACTTTATGACCCAAGGCCACAAGTTTCTTGCCCAACCGAACTGTGTAAGTAGCTGGACCCCCAAGCTCCGGTTCAAACACTCCCGTGATAAGGAGAATTTTCATGTTATTTCTTAAAAATTGATACGAACTTTAAGAGAATTTCTTTAGCTGCGAATTTATCCAAACCTCTCTTGCCCTCTACAATAAGTTTATTTGAATATGACTCGTCACTTAAAATCTTTGTTACCGCCCTTGAAATTTCATCACTGTCATGACTCTTCACCACTAGGGCATTCTTCTCGTGCTCTATGATTTCAGCGTTTTCAGAACCACCAATCAAAACTACAGGTGTGCCTATAGAAAATACTTCAAGTAACTGACTTGAGAAACTTTCATAAGAGGAATCAGACAAGAACACATCTGCGGCCTTTGTATATTCATTTATCTTGTCTTCAGTTTGCATCCCGAGGAACTTCACATGTTTTTCTAACTTTAGAGATTTTGTTTTATCTTTCAGAAAAGCCATGTCTGGACCCTTGCCTATAATGATTAAAGTTGAATCTGGAAAAGTTTTAAAAATATTAGGCATAGTTTCTATTATCACTCCATATCTCTTCCAGGGCACAAGTCTGCCCACACTCAAAATCACCCTGCCGCTAACACTCAACTCCTTCCTTAAATCCTCTTTTGACTTGTTTACCTCCTTGGCTTCAAACGGTTGGTAAATGGTGATTATTTTTTCTTTCTTTATGCCCCAATTAGAAACAATGTGTTTTATGTATTCACTTGGGACAACAATCATCTCTGCGCTCTCGGCGACTTGGTGTTGAATTTTCTTTAAAACCCTTACAAACAAAGGATATTTGTCGTATTCCGTAGAAAACTTCTCAAGGATATCTACGACACCTCTGCGTTGGACACCCTGTTCCCAAGCATAGTCTCCAACAATTCTTAAAATAAATCTCTTGTGCAAAATCTTCGAAACGAACATGGCCGGGAAACCAACTGACACTGGATCTTGGGCATAAATGACACTGGCAGAAAAAGATTTAAACAATAATTTAAAGAAATAAATGCCATGACGCAAAAACCTTGGATATCCCATGACTGTATCAAAGCTAACTACAGAAACATCTATATTATTTTTTGGTAAACCTTCAACCAAAATCTTGGTCGTATAAGCCAAACTCATCATGGAAGGAGCCTTTAGACCTGTGGCGATTAGTACTTTTGTTTTTTTCATATTATTTTTTTCTGTTATGAATTTTCTTTTCATACCATTCAACCTGCCTGCGCAATCCATCTTTCAATTCTGTCTCTGGATTATAACCAAGTAGGGTTTTTATTTTATTTATATTTGCCCCCGTCTCTACTTGATCCCCCGGACGCCGAGGCATATGAACAAAGTTAGCTTTCTTGCCCATAATTTCTTCAATCATCTCTATGCCCTCTTTGGTGGTCATGGTTTTGTCCGTCCCCAAATTAAATATTTCTCCAACCGATTTATCCAAATTTTCTACTACTAATAAACACCCATCGATAATATCATTCACAAAAGTGTAACTGCGAATGTGGTGCTCTGAACCTTCATGAAGCGGAATGGTTGTGCCTTCATAGATTGATTTGATGAGTTTGTGATACAGCTTCTCCGGACGCTCCCTCGGACCATACACAGAAAAGAATCTTAGGACAACTACAGGCAAACCTATCTCTCTATAGTAAGACATGGCAAGTTGCTCCGCAGCTAACTTGGTCACACCATAATAAGAAGTTGGTTTTGGTTCACTCGTCTCATCATCTGTGGCACGAGCACCATACACCGAAGAGGTCGAGGCGTGAATAAAAGCTTTTAGAGTAGAAATGTTCTTCGCTGCTTCTAATAATCTATATGTGGCAATAATATTATCATCCAGATATGTAGAAAAAGGAGTGATGGAAGAAATACCTGGTTGAGCCGCACAGTGAAAAATTATGTCAGCATCTTTAAGCACGTGCTCAAATTCATCTGCAACTAAATCCAGATAATACATCTCGCATCCGGCCCGCACCAAATCGTCTGCATTAATTTGCTTAATACTCGGATCATAATAAGGTCGCATGGCATCAATGCCGACGACTTTATGTCCATGCTCTAAAAAACGTTCAACTAGGTGAGACCCTATGGCTCCTGCTGCTCCAGTGACGACAACCTTCATAAGTCTGCCTATTTAAGCACAAAATTGGCCCAAAAAAAAGCCCCGTACCAACCTTTCGGTCGACACGGGGCACTACAGGATTCTGCTACTGCTGGTTCTGGTACTCGGACACGACTCCGCCCTTGAGGAACGAGAAGTCGACATCCTCGGCGACGAGCCAACGCATCTGGCGCTCGTACTTGGTACCGAGCTTCGCCTGCTCGCGCTTCTGCACGTCGGGGTCGTTCGAGACCTCCCAGCGCGCACCCGTCTGCGGGAGGATCGGAGCGATGCAAGGTCCGAAGACCTTCACCATACGCACGAGCGGGAAGATCTCCTCAACGCCGGCGGCGTTGTAGAACACCTCGCCCTTCTCGGCCGACCATCCGCGAACGTAGCCCGCGAGACGATCATCCTTCAGAGGCTTCGACGCGCGGAGATCGAAACCACCGACCGTCATGAGGGACACGTTGTCCCAGATGGCCGCGGTATTCGCAATGCGTCCGTCGAGAATCGACGGAGCGAGCTCCGTGATGGCGAGACCCGCGACCTTGGCTCCCTTCTCGAGAGCGTCGAGCATCGCATCAACGTTCTCCTCGGTGAGGTAATCCTTCGCACCGATCGAGAGAATCATCGAGTAATCGATGCGGTCCCGCATCTGGTGCGCGACGCCGTAGTTCAGCATCCCGCAGAAGATGTCACCGTTCTTGACCTCGCTCGTGAACGTGTTCTCGAATACTCCAGCGAGTACGTGCTTGAGAGCCGTCGTCGTGCCGCCGCAGTCGGTGTCGCCATAGCGATCATCGGCCGAAACGAGCACATCGATGCGAGAGAAGACGCCGAGCTTGTCGGCCATCTCCACCGTCTGTCGAACCTGTTCGACGTTCTTGTCGATGAGCTCCGGCTTCGGCGAGAACACTCGCAGAATGAGCCCAATGCGCTTGTGATCCAACAGCATGGTTGTATCTCCAGTTGGTAGGCCAATCAACGCACAGGTATTTCCTGCGGTATCAAGGCATCCTGGTAAAGAGCAAATCGGCACTTTGCCAATCGTCTCTCTATCTTAGCATAGTTAGTATAAAAAGTCAACCCCCGTAGTAAAGCTCCGCTTACTACGGGGCTCGTAGCAAAAATAAGCCTAAAACACTCGCTTTTTCATTTGGTCTGCAATCAAATCCCAATCATATTTCTCTTTGACCATACGGCTCGCGTTTGTGATTAATTTAGTTTTTAGCTCTGGATTATCTATAAGTTTCTTCACTTGTTCTGCAATACTCTCTGGATCCTTCACTCTACAAAACAGACCAGTTTCTCCATCCTTTAGAAAATCTACAATTCCTCCAACTGGAGTGGCGATAACTGGAAGTCCAGCTGCCATGGCTTCTATAAATGAATTCCCCATTCCCTCGGACAAGGAAGGTCTAATGAAAATATCAGCATTATGTAAGTAAATTGGTATCTGAGATTGTTCTACAAATCCTAGCATCTCTACGCGACCTTCCAATTTACAATTTTTAATTTTCAATTTTAAATCATTTTCCAATGGTCCAATTCCTAAAATTTTCAAACTTACATTCTCGGGTAAATATTTCAGAGCATCAATAATATCCCCCACCCCATTCTTCTCTACCAAACGCGACGTGGTAATTAAAACAATTTCATCATAATTCTTGATTCGTGATTCATGGTTCTGAAATTTTTTCACATCAACACCGTTTGAAATCACTTCTACTCTACCCTTGTAACCCATGCTACGAGCAAAGTCACCAAGATAATTTGAAATGACTTGGGTAATATCAGCTCGTAGAAATATTCTTTTAAAAAGCGGGGAAACAAAAAATACTCGACGTTTGATATGTTCAATTGGATCCCCCTCTTGAAGGGTCAAAATATATTTAACTTTTGGGAAACGCATTTTAAAGAAGAGTGTGGCAAATCCAGCATACGCGGCCATGATAGACCAGACGGCATCATATTTGCTTCCTTTATGAAGCTTGCGAGCGAACATGAATGCTCTGAATGGGAAAAATATTTTGGATGAATTTATACGATACACCATAACGTTGCCAAGTTTCTCTTTAGGAAGATGACCTTCACTAAATCGCAAAGTCACCATATCGAAATCAATGTCGGTTATGCGGTCTGTTATCTCTTTCACAGCCACTTCCGCTCCGCCCACGAGTGGAAAGTACGCCGTAGAAAAAATTAAAATTCTTTTATTCGACATCTAGAAGTTTTTTCAAATCCGCTTCGGGAATTTCATTTTTACCTCGAGGAGAGGTTTCTGTTAGTTTTTGTTCAGGTTTTTTCGCCTCGCCCATAGGGCTACGGCCGAGGGGTTCATTCTTCACCATCCCTGCCAACACGTTCCTCAAATCAGTGATGTGTTGAGGGGTTGGGCGACGCTGGTTGTCACTCTTCTTCTTCAAATCTTCAAGAGATAAAGATTTAAGTGGTTTGAATTCGTCTTGCTCTGGAGGAGTCTGTTTAGGAGGTTCATATTTGGGAGGTTGCTCTCTTTTCCCTCTAATATCTATAGGTTTAGGAGCTCTGTATTCAGGTTTATATGATGGTTGTTTAGAAACTTCCCTCGAAGCACCTTCTACCTTGTCGTGCCAGACAGCGATCTCTTTCTCCACTTGAGCCTTGGCCCTGGCGAAAGTTTTCCTCGACTGCTCGGTTATCTCCTTCACATAAGAAGTTTCTGGGGCAGGAATCGGAGGAAGGGTCGTCGCAGAGAAAGGTTGTGAGGTCACCGAATCAATCATGAGCTTGAGATAAATCTGCCTTAGACCGAGGTTCACCAAATCTTCTTGGGTGAACGTCGGCGCAAATTCTTTCTCCAGAACTTCTGCATCATAAGCCCCAACTCTGAAAACAATCATTGAACCGACGTTTCCAAAAACAGCATCGCGTACCTCCTCCTCCATTTGTTCGATGTATTGATGAGCGATGGTGAGATTGAGTTTATATTTGCGAGCTTCAGAGAGAATGTCCGCGAAGGATTTGTCCGCGAAGGATTGGAATTCGTCCACGTAGAGATAAAGATTCGGGAGCTTCGACAAGCTCTCAGAACTTTCATCAG
>Ga0209514_10003382_pt1 | contig 22874 bp, 12 predicted proteins | sample Subgrocontami58m_FD_187452 | JGI IMG/M metagenome (GOLD analysis project Ga0209514, IMG submission 187452) | Subsurface groundwater microbial communities from S. Glens Falls, New York, USA - GMW37 contaminated, 5.8 m (SPAdes) (version 3) | ecosystem: Environmental > Aquatic > Deep subsurface >...
CCTCATCGTAGGCCTCGGAGGAAGAATAAATATACGTGCCCCCCCTGGGTGCAATGTCAATAAGGTCATTGATATCCCAGAAACTAAAACAAAGGATAAATTCACCTGGTGAATTGCCTATCATGGATGGAGTTACTTTTCTATCTGTAAATCTGTCCCAAATCCCCTCTTCCCAGTTTGTCCTGCGGTAATGTCTATCCTCGTAGATAAGTATATCAGTCTGCTGTTCCAGAGACGTTACCTGATCTGACGCAAGGGACATCTTGTCCAGCATATAAGCATCTTTAGCCAGTACCACCAGTTGGCGCTTTGTTTCCTGTGCTATCCGGTAAAAGGTTTGAAGGCGTTCGATATTCCGGGGACCAAAATCGGCGAGGACCATTTTACCAGGGGTATTGCGTGTAGCCTGGAGGGCCTTTTCGTAGACATTCTCTTCTGTAGTTTGTGTGGTCTCCATAACCCTCGTGCCTTCACCCAGGTATATATATGGTTTTAATTTGCTGATTTCCTCCGCCGCTTTACTTGTTTTCCATCCGTTAATACCGTGCAGACGCAGGTCGCCTGAGTAAGCAACCCAACCTCTGGACGTGTTTATAGCATAAGCGGTGGCCCCAAATACCGAGTGGTCCACTGGAAAATAACGCACCGGTAATTTCCCTATACGGTCCCTTGAGATAGCGTTATGGTAACAGACCATCTTTTTAGTCTTGGCCGGAGACCAATCCCAGAATTCCTGTGCCATATTTCCCGATGGGAATCCATCCACGAATACAAAACACCTTTGCTGATACGGGCCTTCTGTCTTAAGGTAATTATTTTCTCGAACCCTCTGGCTCAAATAGCATATTTCCCGTTCAAAATCCGTTCCCCCGCAGTCCTGCATGGCCTTAACAATAAATCCTGTAAGAGCCGAGGTATAAATCGGGATTTCCTTCCTTAAAAAAGACACATAGCCACAGTGGTCTAAATGGGCATGAGAAACAAGGACTCCATCAACAGAAATTTTGGGAGCGGAGCCAAACCTTTGAATTATCTCGGGAATTACGAGGTCTGGACGGTAGATACCCTTTAAAGAGGGTAATAACCCCAATTCCAGAAGGTCAAGCAACCCGGCGCCAGGCCGGGGGTTAAGAAATTCCTCGAAATAATTACCCCTGATAGAGTAAGGTGTACCGAAATCCAGGAACAGGCCAGTGTCACTATCACGAAGGAGTATTTTGTTGCCGCCAATTTGATTGACTCCGCCATAAAAATTGAGTGATAGCATAGAATACCCCCGCGCGGTTTACTACAAAGATAACTAAATAATTGAAGCCTGTCAAAGAATTTGGCATCGAACCTATCCAGCACACCAGCGGGAAAGTTGGCTTTGTGCATCCCAGGTTTTTACATGGAGTGCAACTGGAATTATTTCAACCGAAGTCAGAATAATTCCAGACATCGAAGCATTACCTTATGCCCCAGGTTGAAACCTGGGGTACAGGAGGGAACCCCACTACCCCTTCAAGAAGGAAATAATATTTGCCTCAAAAACGGACGTATCACTCAGATTTTCAACACTGATCACCAGATAGCGCTTTGCTCTGACTCTTACTTCTTTCTTATTACCGCAGGCACGAGGACAGCCGCAAAGGATGATTACAACGTCAATATTATTCGTTGAAAGGGGCACTATCTCAAAATCGGATTGCCCGGCAATTATCTCTGTAATAGTGCGGCCCTTCTTACTCAAATTCATTTGCGGATTACAGGAGCCGCAATATTTCAATGCAACTTTAATTTCCATTTTGTGTATTATGCCCAGGGAAGATGGTCATTGATAACATAATTTTATACTAACTATGGCTATCACCCCCTTACCCCCTCTAAGGTGGAAGAGGGGGAAGAGATGAATCTAGGGGACACCCCTGGAACCCCGCCAGAGAGGACTGTGTCCCTCTGGACTCCTTCTTTTAAATTGTCATGACAATTAATCAATAACCATAAGCCCAGGGCAAGGTTATTTTATATCTATTCCCCCGACTTCTTCGAAACGGAGTTTACTCCGTTCTGAGAGTCTCGCAAAGCGGACAGTCCGGGGTACTTCCACAATAAAAGACTATTCCTTGATTTTGGCTAGCTTACGTGCCAGGCGCTTTTTATGCTCCAGGTTAGCCTGACGCCATATCATGATTCTCTGCGCCTGAGGTGATCCGGCGCCATGCATGGACTCGACCAGAGCTGTTCCGCAGGTCATTGCTTCTAAGAGACGTGTCAGCCTCATTCTAGTCTCTGTTGGAACAACGGAAGCGCCTTTCATGTACTTTTCTAAGTATTTACCGATTTTCGGATCTTTCCAATCTGATTCGGCGGGTAGAGTTGCCATAATGCCGCCGGCAATATCCTGGGTTAGCCTTGCGATCTCGTAGATATTGCGGGTGACATTCAACTTGGTAATATTGGCCAGCAGAGGATCTGCCATATATGAGCCGGAGGGTAAGGCGTAACCCTGGCAGGAACAGGCAATGGAACAGCAATAGAGTGTCTCTGCCAGATGCACCATATCTATGAGTTTTTCTCTGATATGAGCCGCTCCTTGCGCCCCCTGAGATTCAGCCATGAGATATGTTGCACCGATAAGGGCGTCGGCCAGACCTGTCTTGCAGCCGCCATAGTTCTGACGGTGCGCAGTGGCAAATCTCTCCACTAGTGGATAGGCAAATTCATATTCGCCACACATAAATACGTGCTCCCAGGGCACAAATACATCATCAAAGATTATCAGAGCCTCACCGCCAACGATGCCATATTCCTCGTTGCCCTGGTCTATCGTACAATCGCATTTGCGTGTATCGTTAGTCTGGCGGCCAAAGATGTGGATTACTCCGGGAGCGTCAACAGGTACGTAAAAACAGACAGCATAGTCTGCATCCTCGGCGGTCATAGCAGCGGTAGGCATGACCAGATGGCCGTGGGAATTTACTGCACCTGTAATATGCGCTTTAGCTCCTCGAACTATTATGCCATCAGCTTTCCGTTGCACTATGTGTAGATAAGCGTCAGGGTCCTTCTGCTTACCGGGAGCCAGGGCACGGTCTCCTTTGGGATCTGTCATTGCGCCCGAAATCATTAAGTCGTGATTCTGAACTTCTTTAAGCATATGAATGAAACGCTGGTGGTAATTCGTACCGTTCTCTTTATCTATCTCGAAGGTTACGGAGTAGACTGCATTGAGTCCATCGTGGCCTACACACCTCTGGAAACAGCTCCCGGTCTGTTGTCCGATAGCCCGGAGCATCTTTACCTTTTTTATCAAATCGTCATGGCTATGGTGGATATGAGTGAAACGGCTTATTTTTTGATTGGTCAGATGGGAAGTTGCTGAAGTCAATTCCTCGAACTCCGGGGCCAAAGCCATGTCGTAGGTCAGGGCTGCTGCGTTTATATGAGGAATAAAAGCAGGATGGTCTAATATACTTTTAATCTTTTCCCCCATAAAGTAGACTTCCGGTTTCAGTAATTTAAGACTCTCCCTGTATTCGATACCTGTCATCATACCCATAGCTGCATACCTCCCAATGTATTACAAATACCACAATATTGAGTAAAGATTAAGTAAGCTCAACGGTCTTAGCGCCTTTATTGTCCAATAATACCTGGTATTTCTTTTTACACGATTCGGACCATTCTTCCATACCGCACACATTACAAAGATTATGCCGGCAGTCAGGAGTTCCCTGGTCTTTAAACGTGCGCTGAAATTCCCGCCATAAGTAGGCAGGTCTCACCCCTAAATCAATGTTGCTCCATGGCAAAAGTTCATCTAGTGTCCGTTGTCTGTGTGCATAGAAGTGCATGCTTAAACCACACGATTCAAAAGCCTGTTGCCACTTTGCATAATCTAGCTTTTCCGACCAGGCATCAAAACGGCAACCCATCTCAAAAGCATGTTGTATAACCTTTCCTAATCTTCGGTCTCCCCGTGATAGAGCAGCCTCGAGGAAACTGGTTTTTATATCGGGATACGAAAACGATGCCTTAGCACGACGGATTCCCATCTTTAATCTTTCGTATTTAGGGGTTAATGATTCCAGTGTTTCCTGAGGCAGCCACTGGTAAGGGGTATGTGGTTTGGGAATAAATACAGCAACACTTGTCCTCACCCTGGGTAAACTGCCCTTAACCTTCCCTGCGTGTACTATTTTCCCCACCAGATCGCTAATGCCATCCACATCATCCATTGTTTCTGTAGGTAACCCAATCATGAAATAGAGCTTAATGCTACGCCATCCATGTTCATAGGCAGTAGATACGGTTTGCAGAATTAATTCCTCAGAAACCCCTTTATTAATAGCCTGACGAAGCCTTTCGGTACCTGCCTCCGGGGCGAAGGTTAGCCCTGTTTTGCGTTTGGCTGGTAGAGAATCCATAAGCTTTACTGAAAAGTTATCGATACGCAGGCTGGGCAGAGATAAGGAAAGGCTTTCCTGTTGAAAACGGCGACACAGGTCACTGACCAGGTTCTCAATACCGGCATAATCACTGGTGCTCAGCGACAGCAACGAAACCTCGCTAAAACCACAATTACGGATAATCTGGGAAATAGCCTGTTCAACCTCTTCAACAGGACGTTCCCTTAGCGGCCGGTATATAACTCCAGCCTGGCAAAAGCGGCAGCCCCTGGTACAGCCCCGCTGGATTTCTACTACACCGCGGTCATGCACAACCTCAACATAGGGGACAACGGAATGCGTGACTGCTGCAGGAAGGATTTCAACCACGCGGCGTTCTATCTTATCCGGGATACCAGGTATGACAGGATTGAAGCTCTTGAGTATACCTGAATCCCCATAATACTGTGCTTGGTAGAATTGCGGCACATAGATACCCGCAATGTTCGCTGCCTGACGTAAAAAGTCCATTTTGGGAGGCCGTTTCTGGCCTTGTTCCTTAAGGTTCTTATAAAGCTCCAACAGCTCGACAACAACCTCTTCACCCTCGCCGATGACAAACAAATCAATGAAATCAGACATAGGCTCGGGGTTAAAACAGGCGCCACCCCCGGCTATTACAAGCGGATAAGGGGCATTATCTCTATCACTGTCTCTATCTCTAGTCAGGATAGGTATCCCTGACAGATCCAGCATGTTCAGTACATTGGTATAGGTAAGCTCATAACCCAGGGAGAAGCCAAGGATATCGAAATCCCTGATTGGGCGTTTGGTCTCGAGGCTAAACAAGGGTAATCTGGACTCTCGAAGAGCGTTCTCCATATCTATCCAGGGAGCATAAACACGCTCTGCCAACATGCTCCGCTGCCGGTTTATTATTTCGTATAATATGGGTATAGCCAGATTAGACATGCCTATTTCATATATATCCGGGAATGCCAGGGCAATCCGTACCGATGTGGAATCCCAGTCTTTAATTTGGATATTCCATTCACCACCCGCATAGCGAGCCGGTTTAGTTAATCCACCGAGGATTTTGTCTAATGCAGGCATTATTAACCTCTGAATTTTTTAATTAGCAGTATTATTATATGTTCAGACATCAGGCTCCGCAACCTGAAGTCGCACGGTTTCCGGCAGTTGACAAAGGTGCGGTTAACTGGGTACAATCACAACATAAATTGCTATTTGAATTAGAAATACGTTTTAAATAATAATTCAAGGGCAAGATTTATCTTCGGTTTTGAAATAAATAAATTATATTTAAAAAGGAGATCCGAGTGAAACGCGAAGAGGCGCTAAAAGACCAACGTACTACCCTTGATTGGCTCAGGGCTGAGAATCCAGATGATGTAAAGATTCTCAAGCCAGAAATCGACCCTGAAATTGAAGTGGGCGCTCTCAACAAAGCCTTTGACGATGGCCCAACCTTTGTATGTGAGAACATAAAAGGGTATCCTAATGCCAGGTATGTAGTCAACCTCTGGGGCAGGAGAGAAAGGGTTGCTAAACTTTTTGGCGTGGATGACCTCAAGGAAGCCAAATTCAAGATTATCGAGGCCGCTAAGAAGCCTGTTAAGCCGGTAATCGTAGACAAGGCTCCTTGCCAGGAGATAGTTATACCCAGGGAGAAAGTGGACCCATTTGCTCTGTTTCCCATGATAAAGCATTCACCCCGTGATGGTGGTCGCTTTTTCGGCTCCGGAATCCACTATATCGGCGGTAAATATGCAGATGGCGGCAGCCAACTCGCACTGTACCGGATGAGTTTCAGGGGCAAAGATTATGCCTCTATTAACATGGTACCCGGCGGCCACGGCGATCTCATAGCCGAAAGGTTCCCCAACGAGAAGATACCCTGCACGGTGAACATCTGCCCGCCACCCATGGTAGAGATGATGGGTTGGGGCTCGCTGGCCCCTATGGCTTTCCCCGAGACGGACGAGATAGGGATGGCCGGCGCCTTGCAAGGCTTCCCCGTCGAGCTGGTGAAAGCCAAGACCGTCGACGCTTACTCTGTGGCTAATTCAGAATGGGTGATTGAAGGATATATAGTTCCTAAAGAGCGCGTATGGGAGACCGAAGAAGCCGAGAAGATGGGCCAGGGTGTGGCCCCCTTCCATCCCGAGTGGGCGCGCTATCTGGGCCGGGCCTATCGCTCCCGTAAGTTCGAGATCACGGCGGTCACGCGGCGCATGGATAAACCCCTCTACTTCGTGCCCTTCTTCGGCTCGTTATGGGGTGACCAATGCTTTATTGAAGCAACATTTTATAAGATTTGCAATACCCTGGCTCCCGGGTTCGTGACCGATGTGTCCAATTTTCTGGGATTGACGGTATGGAGCGGCATTGTGTTGCAGTGCAAGAAACAACGGAGGAGCGATGAAGGGATGCAGCGGAATATGCTCGCAGCCTGCCTGGGAGGGGTGCGGGGACTTCGCATCGCTATGATAGTGGATGAGGACATCAACATCCGGGAACCCGAGGACCTCTTCTTTGCCCTGACCACCCGCGTAAACCCTGCAACGGACATCTTGAAGGGTGTGGGAGGTAGGGGACAGTCATATCAACCAGCAGAGCGAATGGCCGCTGGCGCCGGGGCAGGTACTGTCACGCCTGTCTCCATCTTCGAAGGCGGCATCGGTATCGATGCAACAGTGCCGTTGAACTCGAAGGAGCATTTCGAACGGGGCCGGTATGCGGTGGATAAGGTTGACTTCACTAAGTGGCTGACACCAGAAGAGATTACAAAAATAAGGGCCAATCAGCACGAGTACTACCGCTGGTTGGGGAAGACAGGCTACGCTTAAACCCAAATTCTAAATCCGAAATTCAAACGTTAAAATAGCAAAGCTTCTCACCGCAGAGCGCGGGGTGGTAAAGTCCAGTTGGTCACGAGTTGTCCGGGGTTGGCGTAGATAAGGTTAGCTATTATCACAAAAGGAGAGGGCAATGGCTGAAGTAAAGCTACCAACTAGTTGCAGGGAAGCAATCGACTTTCTTAAGGCTGAGGGGGATCTTAAGGTTATCAAGCCTGAGGTGGACCCAATACTTGAAGTAGGAGCTATCAATAAGGCTTTTGATGAGGGTCCGGCATTTGTCTGTGATAGTGTTAAGGGATATCCCAATTCAAGGTATATCGTTAACATGTATGGCCGGCGCGACCGCGTGGCAAAGTTGCTGGGATGCAAAGAGTTCAAGGATTTAAAATTTAAAATCCTGGACGCGATAAAACAGCCAACCCCTCCCAGGGTGGTAACCAAAGCCCCCTGTCAGGAGGTCTTCCTACCCAAGGAGGAGGTTGACCCCTGGAAACTCTTCCCTATGATAAAGCATACTGAAATGGATGGCGGGCGTTTCTTTGGCTCCGGCGTTCACTATATCAGTGGCAAATGGGCAAATAATGCCAGCCAGTTAGCTCTCTACCGGATGGGTTGGAGAGGGAAAGATTTCGCCTCTATCAACATGGTGCCCGGCGGACATGGCGACCAGATTGCCGATACCTTCCCTACCAGTAAAATACCGTGCACCGTTAATATTTGTCCCTCTCCCGCTGTCGATGTTATGGCCATAGGTAGCTTCATCCCTACGGTGTTCCCCTTTGGCATGGATGAAATTGCCATTGCGGGCACCCTCCAGAATGCCCCGGTGGAGATAGTTAAAGCTAAGACTGTCGACGCCTACGCCATAGCCAACGCCGAGATGGTCATCGAGGGCTACATCGTCCCTAACGAGAGGGTGTGGGAAACAGAAGAAGCCGAGAAAATGAACGAGCAAGGAGTAGCCCATTTCCATCCCGAGTGGGCCAGGTATCTGGGCAGGGCTTACCGCTCACGAAGGTTCGAGGTAACCGCTGTTACGATGCGTAAGGATAAACCGTATTACTTTGTTCCTTATTTCGGAACCAATTACGCTTCTACTCCGACTTTGGAGGCCAGCTACTTCGAGCTCTTCCGGCGTATGGCCCCCGGCTTCTGCGTTGATGTGCATAACCCCATAGGACTAACCGTTTGGAGCGGCATTGCTTTCCAGGTCAAGAAACGGCGTCGCAGCGACGAGGGGATGCAGCGCAATCTTCTCGCAGCTACTTTAGGCGCAGTAAGAGGAATACGCCTGGCAATAGCGCTGGATGAAGATATAAACATGTACATTCCCGAGGATATTTTCTTTGCCCTTACTACACGAGTCAATCCCGCTACGGATATAGTCAGGGGTGTAGGGGGTCGGGGCCATTCCTATCAACCCAGCGAAAGAATGGCTGCGGGAGCGGGAGCGGGTCATACCCGTCCTGTATCGGTTTTCGAAGGAGGCATTGGCATCGATGCCACTGTACCTTTGTTAGAAAGGGAACAATTTTACCGTCCCCATTATGCTGTGGATAAGGTAGATTTCCATAAGTGGTTCACAGACGAAGAGATAAAATCAATGAAGGCCAGACAGGGTGAATATATAAGATGGTTGGGGGAGACTGGACATCCCTGAGTTAACTTGTTAAAAAAAGCCCCAAGTTTTCGGGGCTTTTTTATTTCAGTTGCTCTATGGACGCTTCAGCTTTACCGTTTACTAAAGTCAGAATAGCCACTGTTCCCGGCTTTGGGACATATGACGGAAGGGTTGCGCTGCCAGGCCCTACCAGGAAAATATTTTTATGGTAGTCTATGCGCGGAATATGGGTATGGCCGAATACAATAATGTCTGTGGTGCCGGTTAAAGGGTCTAGCGGAGACACACCTTTATACCAATCGTTATGAGAAAGATTTGGCAGACTGTGGGTCAACCACAGACGATGACCATCAATGGTTATCCGGTGATTCCGCTTCATCCGGGCATCATAAACCGTAACAGGGTCATCATCACCCAGGGCGGCGAGGACAGGGGCTATTCTCTCCAGCTCATCCAGAACGGAAGGCTCACAGATATCTCCAGCGTGGAGAATCAGGTCTACCCCTTGAAACACTTCGTTTAACTTTTGGGGAAGACTATCCACCTGTTGAGGAATATGTGTATCCGATATAATCCCAATACGCATGTTTATTTATTTTATCACTTCCCGATGACCGTCGTATATGATACAATCTCTACAGATGTCTCGTCCATGCCGAGGTGGCGGAACAGGCAGACGCGGCGGACTTAAAATTCTAAGCTAAGTTGTCAACCAGTTGTTTTAGATACAAAATGGAACTATTGCGTTAGTTGCCGAAAGCCTGTTTTGTATCTACAGTGCCAGCCTGTGATAACCAGTTCTTTTTAGTTTAACGCCAAAATAACGCCAATATTTCCGCTACGGTTTGTATCTGGGGCAAAAATATATAATTTTACCATCTTTCGGACTGAAGCCCCTTCTTTGCATAAAAGCAGATGCTAGTTTTCGTTGACGAATCGGGAGACCCTGGACTCAAGATAGACGCTGGCTCAAGCCGATACTTCGTGATAGCCCTGGTGGTCTTCGAGGATAACGAGGAAGCCGGGGCGACAGACAAACGTATTGAGCTTTTGCGGCGCGAGTTGCGATTAGACTCGCGCTTTGAGTTTCGCTTTAACCACTGCAACAAGGACTTCCGAGAGCGATTTCTTGGTGCCATAGCGCCTTACGAGTTTTTCTATTACGGGATCGTTGTTGACAAGCACCCGAACAAGTTGAAGGGGCCGGGCTTTAAATACAAGAATTCTTTCTACAAGTATGCAAGCAGTCTTGTCTTCCAGAACGCGAAGGCATATCTAAGCAATGCCATAGCGGTCATAGATGGCAGCGGCAGCAGGGACTTCAGGAGAGAATTGGCAAGCTATTTGAAGAAGCGCACCAACGACCCGCAGCAGCGCTACATCCGCGAGGTTAAGCTTCAAAACTCTTTGGGAAATAACCTGCTACAAATGGCTGATATGGTGGCCGGTGCCATTCATAGAAGCTTTGGGGAAAAGCCAGATGCCAACACATACAGAGGGATAATAAAGCACCGTGAAGTCTATGTCCAACTCTGGCCAAAATAAAAACCCCAACCCTAGTCCCGATGAATCGGGACACGCGCACCATACGGTGACAATTCGGGTTGAGGTCAATTCCACTTTTATTATAGGCCACTGGTTGATTTTGTCAACCTTAGCTTGATACAAAACAGCCCCCGCATGTCGGCGCTACAGGATTCAGGGCATTGACGGTAAAAAGAGAAGGGGCTATAGTTGCGCTATCAAACACGGCTGGAGGTGCTTTCTCATGCGCTACCGCATATTCACCGTTTTAATTCTGGTTTTGTTTGTGCTTCTTTCTGCCTGCCAGGGACCGACCGGCCCGGCAGGATCGCTAGGGGCATTGGATGAAAAGGGTGAGCAAACCCCAAGTCAGAGGGCGGCCGGAAAACCAACCGAGGAATCAACGGACTGGACCGTTGATCGTGTTCTCGATTTGCGCAGGGCGCCTCATACTTCTGAAAACGTTATGAAGCTCCGGCAAGCACTCGAAACTAAGGACGGACATGTTAGAATCTTGGCGGCGGAGAGTTTAGCCCGCTGGCAAGAGCACCCTGAACAGTCTCTTCCCATCCTTGTCGCTGTCTTAGACTCTGCCAGCCTACCTTCGGTTAGGAACGCCCCACACGCGGAGGATTGGCTAAGGGTGGCGGCGGGAGCAGTTGGGCATTATGGCCCCAGCGCAGCCCCGGCGACTACATCGCTCATAAGCGTTTTAACTGACGGGGACTACAATGTTCGTGGTTATGCAGCGCGGAGCCTTGGGCAGGTTGGGCCTCAAGCTGGAATTGCTGTTCCATATCTTGAGAAAGCTATTGAGCGAGAGACTATTACAGAAGTACGAGACTTGATGCTGGAAGCTGTAGCCAGGATTCGTTTCAAACAATGAAAATTTACAGCGAGCAAGGTACATGTACCGTGAGTTGTTGGAGGTAAGGGGCTAAGTTCGAGTTTGCCAACTTATAATCTAATAAGGACAGGAGGGGGGAATGGTATTTATATGGGGGGCGAGAGGTTATCAGGACCGTTTGGGTTATGTTATCCGTAAATGTCCAGCGTGTAAAACAACGGGTGTATTCTCTGTAGACCAGGTTAGAACGAAATTCACATTATTTTTTATTCCCACATTCAGTTTTTCTCAGCAACAGTTTCTTGTCTGCACAACTTGTCAGGCAACCTTTGAAGTAACTAAAGAACTACAACCAGATATAGCCAAAAACCTTATGAGCCAAGAGGAGTTGTCAGCCTTAATTGGCCAAATAAACAAGGAAGCCGCAGAAGAGAAAAAAGGGGTACTTGCAGCGGAAAGATTATCGTTAGTTCAGGGTGAATATAAGAAAATGGATAAAGGGAATCCCGTGAATTACTGCACTCAATGTAGTCAGCAGTTATCACCGGGAATGGTCTATTGTCCTCAGTGTGGAGTGAAAGTAGACTGAAAGCCCCTACTATGCAAACAGGGAATCTATCAGAGGTAGACTAACATGGACAAAACTTTCCTAATGATATTCATTTTCTTGGGATTTATCATAATCTCAATATTGTTTGGATGGTTATCCACAAGACCATCTAAGATAAGAGATGAATTTGGTATGGAGAGTACGAGATACGTTAAGGACCATGATAAACCCATTATTATGTCGCTAGTCTGGGGGTGCTCATTCATTTCTCTCTGGCTCGGTTTCGTAGTTGCCCTTTGGCTACATGACCCACTTACTCGATAAATAAGGTCGTGAAAGTGGAAATGGCTAAAGTTCTTTCCCAGCGGCCATCGCTGTAAAGGTTCGGTAACCCAATGGATACGCCAATGCTGGATACGTCTTAAGTCCAGGGGATTCTTCACTTATTTTTAAACTCATGCCGTTGGGCTTGTCCCCGGCATATATAGCAGATACCATGCGCATGATACTTTCTTATGTGGCCGCAGTCCCCGCAATATTGCCATTTAGCTTCGATTGCTTCTTTCAGGGTTTTAATGTCTTACGGACCTTCCTGAATCTTTTTACCGTGCTGCCTGCAATAACGCTGATAATTTGACAGGATAACCCGGGCTGGTTTCCGGCATTGTTTGCCATTTTCCATAACGTATTCGCAGCGATGTAAATGAAGGATTTTCTCTATTTGCATCTTTATTCTTTCTTTGCTACTTTCTACCCGAATATGGCCACGCACTTTTTTAGCGGGGGGTTAAAGGGGGTAGGGGGGCTATATTGGTTGAGGCAATCGGGCTTAATCCGCTTGCCCTTTAAACTAACTGCCATCGTTTTCGGATGCCCCAAATATCGGCGCATGGTTATCAGGGTTTTTGTTTATAGCTAACTCGCTGCCTTTTTGGTTAAAAGAACCACGCTCCGAACGCTGTTTAAATCCATGCGGCGACTCTCTCTGGGTCAACAACATCCTCCGGGTTAAGGCCCACTATTCCGCCCCGGACTTGGCGAACCGCCGAAAGCATCGCCGCCGTGTCGCCATGACCCCCAAGTTAGCCCTATACTTAAGAGAATATCGGACAGCAAGGGAAGCGGTTTGCCAGCAGTTAGGCAAAGAGCTTACTTTGGACGACCTAGTCTTTGCCAGTGTGGAAGGCAAGCCGTTAGACCCAGGTGGATTGACCCATGCCTTCAGCAGAATGGCCAAGCAAGCGGGCCTTAATGGTGGTGTGCGCTTCCATGACTTAAGACATACCTTTGCCAGCCTCATGCTGTTACGTGGAGCAAAGCCTAAAGTTATCTCTGAAGCCCTGGGCCATAGCTCAGTAGCCTTTACAATGGACACCTACAGCCATATAATTGAGGGGATGCAAAGCGATGCTATGGCGTTACTGGACGAAGTATTACCCCCAGGGATAGCTCAAAAACATCGTGAATTAAATTACAACGCCAATTTAACGCCAACTTTTTGAAAGTTAGCTTTGAGCCGAGGTGGCGGAACAGGCAGACGCGGCGGACTTAAAATCCGCTGGCCCCTAAGGTCATGTGGGTTCGACCCCCACCCTCGGCACCACGTTTTGCAACTTATTTAATACCCTTTTTCTATTTATTAAGTCTACAACTCTACTGCAATACCCTTCAATCCTCTTACTATACTTTTGTGTTTTTTTAAATCCCTGCTAATAATATTGGCAACCGACAGGCAACCAAAATCCACCTTGACCCTTTATTCAAAAAGGTCTAAGCTATGGGACATTAGTCAAACAAGTTCTATTACTCGATGACGTAGGGAATGACACACTTATAGGAGGAGAACAATGCCGGGACTTTTCGATACTATTAACATAAATGGCCTTAAACTCAAGAACCGCCTGGTAATGCCGCCTATGGCTACCAAGATGGCAACCGACGAAGGAGAGGTTAGCGATAGGCATATCAAGCACTACACTGCCCGGGCTAGAGGTGGCGTAGGACTCATAATAATCGAGCATACCTACGTCTCTAAAGATGGTCAGATGTCCCCAGGTCAGATGGGCCTGTATGACGACAAACTTATTGGCGGCTGTGAACAATTGGTAAAGGCTATCCATAGGGAAGGGGCCAAAGTAGCCATACAGCTAACCCACGCCGGGTCTAAAGCTTCGCGCGAAATTACAGGAAAACAGCCTTTTGGTCCATCGGATATCGTCCCCCCAAAAGGCAGCGAGGCGCCCAGACCCCTCACTGTCCCGGAGATAAACGCTATTATCAAGTCTTTCGGGGAGGCAACCCGCCGGGCAGTGGATGCTGGTTTTGATTCAGTAGAGCTACACGGCGCCCACGGCTTTCTTCTTTGCCAGTTCCTATCCCCATATACCAATAAACGCAACGACGAATACGGCGGCGATATGATTAAAAGGCTCCGGTTCCCTCTGGAAGTTATAAAAGAGGTGAAGAGCAAATTGGGCAAGAACACCGCCTTATTCTACCGTTTCCCTGGCGACGATATGGTGGAGGGGGGACTGACCCTTAATGATGCCAAACTGGCAGCGCTCCATGTTGAGAAAGCCGGCGTGGATGTTTTTGATGTCTCTGCCGGACTGAGTGGCAGCGGTCACGAGCGCTTTACGCAGCAGGGTTATTTCGTTCCGCTGGCTGAGGGAATTAAACAGGTAGTGAAAGTAGCTGTCATCGGTGTAGGTAACATCACGGAGCCAGAATACGCCGATAGGATCGTCCGTGAGGGGAGGGTTGATATGGTTGCCTTCGGACATATGTTGCTCTCCAACCCGGAGTTCCCCCGGCAGGCGGCGCAGAAACTGGGTGTGAGAGTGAGTTGATAAGAAGGAAACCCCGTAACCCCCTTTACGTAAAGGGGGCAGTCCCGATACATCAGGACGGGGGGTTTCGTCTGCTTTTTATCTAACTATTTGGAGGATTCAATGTCCACAAGCGAAGAACAAGTTATCACCACTGCCTGTAATACCCACTGCGGCGGTTCGTGTCTATTAAGGGTCCATGTAAAGGACGGCGTCATCACCCGGTTTGAAACCGATAACGGCGAGGAACCTCAGGTGCGGGCCTGTCTCCGTTGCCGGGCTTATCGTCAACGTATATATCACCCCGACCGCCTGCTATACCCCCTAAAAAGAGTCGGTGAAAGGGGAGAGGGCAAGTTTCAGAGGGTCTCCTGGGATGAAGCCCTGGAGACTGTCGCCGGAGAGCTAAAACGGGTTAAGGAAACCTCCGGCAATGCAGCCATTCTACTCCGGGGTTCAGGCGGCGATATAGGCTGGCTTCACGGCTGGAGATGTGTAGATATCCTGCTTAATATGTTCGGCGGCTTCTCTCAGTCCTGGGGTTCAGCCTCCAGCGAGGCGGCTAACTTTGCCAGCCTGGCCAACTATGGTTCCCTTGATACGCGTCACAGCCGTGACGATTTACTGTACTCCAAGCTTATTATATTATGGGGGTGGGACCCGGCTAATTCCATCCAGAATACCGGTACCTCCTGGTTTTTAGCCCAGGCAAAAGAGAAAGGCGCCCGTATTATATGCCTCGACCCCCGGTATACGGAATCGGCAGCAACACTGGCAAACGAGTGGATACCAATCCGTCCCGGGACCGATACCGCTATGCTTATTGCTATGGCCTATGTAATGGTTGCAGAAAAGCTATACGATAAGGCTTTTATGGACAAATATACGGTTGGTTTCGATAAATTCCTGGACTATCTACTAGGAAAGAACGACGGCCAGCCCAAAACACCCGCCTGGGCCGAACCCATTACCCTCGTGCCATCCTCTACCATTGTGAATCTGGCACGGGAGTTGGCAACCACTAAGCCGGCAGCCCTCATCGGGGGGATTGCTGCAGGGAGGACTGCGTACGGGGAACAATATCACCGGGCAGCTATGGTCCTGACAGCCATGACGGGTAACATCGGAATCCACGGCGGCGACCCGGCGGGAAGGAACTGGAGCGGTTTACTGGGGTTTCCCTTTATGAAGCTGGGACGCGGCATGTACGGGGGCCACAATGCCGTTGAAGATAAATTACCTCCACGCCCTGATGCTTTACGAACACGGGGCTTCCACGGCGCCGGCCATATCCACATTACCGATGTCGCCGACGCTATTCTTCGAGGGAAGTCCGGCGGCTATCACACAGACATCAAGTTTTTGTACACGGTGAATACCAACTATGTCACTCAGCATCTCAATATCAATAAGATAGTCCAAGCCCTTAAAAAAGTTGAGTTCTCGGTAACGCATGAGCAGTTCATGACTCCCACGGCTAAATTCGCCGATATTATCCTGCCCTCGAACACCTTCCTGGAGAGGAACGAGATAACAACAGGCGATGGCGTGCCCCACTTTGGATTTATGAAACAGGTGGTGGATTCGATTGGGGAATCGAAATCTCACCTGGACATCTGTATAGAGCTGGCTAAAAAGCTGGGTATCGAGCACTACAGCGATAAATCAGAAGTGGAGTGGTTGCGCGAGATTGCCCGGCCTAGTATAATACCCAACTTTGATGAATTCAAAGAAAAGGCTATCTACCGTCCCCCTCTCTCTGAACCCTATGTAGCCTTTAGAAAACAGATAGAGGACCAAGAGCATAATCCCTTCCCCACACCGTCGGGGAAGATAGAGGTCTATTCCCAGCGACTGGCCGATATGAATAATCCCAAGCTTCCTCCCATACCCACCTATATCGAGACGTGGGAGAGTCCCTGGGATCCACTGGTCTGGAAGTATCCCCTTCAGTTCATTTCTACCCATAGCAAAATACGCGCTCTTTCCCAGTTTGAAAATGTCCCCTGGCTCCAGGAGTTGGCGCTCCAGGCTGTTTCCATGAACACGCGGGATGCCACTGCACGGGGGATTAAAGGCGGTGATATGGTGCGGGTATATAATGGTCGCGGTCAGATGATAGTGCCGGCCAAGGTTACTGAAAGGATTATGCCCGGCGTTGTGGATCTGCCCCAGGGAGCCTGGTACGACCCCGATGCGAATGGAATTGACAGGCGAGGCTGCGCTAATGTACTCAGCCTGGATTGGGTGTCGCCGGGTGGTTCCAACGTAACCAACACCTGTCTGGTGCAGGTGGAAAAGGTGAATGGTTAAAATCCCCTGCCTTCGGCACCCCCTTTACAAAAGGGGGGCGACTGAAAGCCTCTCCCTTTGGTAAAGGGAGACTGAGAGGGATTTTAACTCTAACGTAAAAAGCCTTATCTTAATAATTTATTGACAATCATATTTATTAAGGCTAATATTTAGCTGTTTTTAAACATCAAAGAACAGTAGCGTATCTTAATTGCATTTCGACATAACAAGTTATTAAATTGTCTGTGGTACCGTTTCAAACGGGAGCGAATATATTGAAACTTGGTATACACAGGGTTAGTTCTCATTTAAAGGCTTCCCGCATATTCTCCCACTTTTCCAGAGTAACAGCCTGGTCATGGCGTATCCCTCTGGCGTTACTTCTGGTTATTTTCATTTCCGGATTCTTATCCCCCTATATTCTTGCGGGCGACGGCGACGGCCAGATAGAGAACCTGCCTCCCATACCGGAGCCAGTCAAGAAGCACCCCAAATTGGACTCATCTCTCGCTGAGAAAGGGGAAAAAGCCCAATCCCAAAAGCCGCTTGGCCCCTCCAAAATGTTGCCGCAAACTGTAGAGCCGCCTGTGGAAAAAGTCAGGGTAGTATTGGAAGTGGAACCAGGTAAAAATGAAGCTGCCACTAATGCCGTTAAAGCATCCGGCGGCCAGGTAGAGACATCGTACGGTAATTGGGTGCAAGCTTTGATGCCGACACCTTCCCTCACAATCCTTGCCGATAGTCCCGATATCCGCCGCGTGAGAAAACCGGCAAGACCGGTGTTTGATATTATTACAAGTGAGGGAGCATCCGTTATAGGATCAAACATTTGGGGGAATGCTAATATCAAGGGACAGGGAGTAAAAATAGCGGTACTGGACGCTGGCTTTCAGGGGTACACCTCGCTACTGGGAACAGAGCTTCCCAGTTCAGTTACCACAAAATCCTTTCGGGCAGACCAGAGTATCGAGGCTAATTCAAAACATGGTACCGGTGTCGCCGAGATAATCTATGACATCGCCCCATCGGCCCAGTTGTATCTGGTCAATTTCGGGACCGATGTTGAGATGGGCAATGCTGTTGACTGGCTTATAGCTCAAGGTGTGAACATAATCTCACACTCGGTAGGTTGGCCCGGTTCGGGCACAGGTGATGGCGCCGGCCCGATTAATACGATTGTAACCAAAGCGACGAACGCAGGCATACTGTGGGTGAATGCCGCTGGAAATTCGGGACAGCAACACTGGGGTGGAACCTGGATAGATAACGACAATGATAACGTGTTGAATTTTACTTCCGAAGACGAAGGTCAAACTTTCTCGGCTAGCGCCGGAAGCACCGTAGAAGTAATACTCACGTGGGATGACCCCTGGGGTTCAGCTACCAACGATTACGATCTATATCTCGCTAATTCGTCAACCGGCGCCATAGTTGCTTCATCAACGTACCGGCAGAGTATGGACGGCATACCGGAAGAAGATATATCTTATACAGTTTCCACAACCGGCACTTACTACATTTCGGTAAAAAGATATGCAGGTACCAAATTTTCGAAATTTAACCTCTTTAATATAAAACATGGTATTCAATATATAGTGGCTTCTGGAAGTATTACCATTCCACCGGCTGATTCTACCAATGCCTTTTCGGTGGGTGCGGTAGCCTGGAACACACCGGGAACTCTGGAAACATATAGCTCTCAAGGCCCCACCACAGATGGCAGGATAAAACCAGATATCGTGGCGCCCACTGGAGTGAGCACAGTTGCATATTCACCAGGCGCTTTCTACGGTACATCTAGTTCCGCTCCTCACGTCTCCGCTGCCGCAGCGCTGGTGAAGCAGTCCAACCCCACCTGGACTCCCTCCCAGATAAAGAGCTTCCTGGAGAGCCGGGCTATTGAACTTGGTACAGCGGGCAAGGACAACCAATTCGGGTCGGGAAGATTGAATCTGGGAGCGTTACCTGACCTGTGGATTTCTTTGGTTACACTGAATACACCCGGCAATAACAACAAGCCCACTTTTAACTGGTCTACTGCCTCTGGAACAGCATACTATGAAGTAAGAGTAGATGGTGGAACATGGGGCAATGTGGGGAATGTTGTAATGTATGTTTGGCCCACGGCGCTGGCGGATGGAACGCACACAGTTGAGGTGAGGGCGTCGGATGCCCTTGGCAACAAGGGCGCCATTGTTAACGGCAATTTTATAATAGATACCTTACCGCCATCTACTCCAGCAATACTGACTAAGGTGTCCCTTGATAATAATCCGTTTCCCGTCTTTAAATGGAATAATGCCACAGATGTAGGTTCTGGAATAGCCTCCTACGAGGTAAAGGTAGACTCCGAAGCGTGGAACGATATCGGGAACAAATTAACTTTTGCACCACCCACGCTACTAAGTCAAGGCAGCCACACAATTCAGGTTAGAGCAAAAGATATTGGGGGGAACACTGGCATCGCAAGCAGTTTGAGCTTCAATTTGAGTGTAGTGGTTGACCTGGCGAACACAAAGATCGCCTTTCGCAGTTCCCGTGACAATGACGGAGAGATCTATTCAATGAATACCGACGGTACGAAGCAAACTAGGTTAACAAACAGCCTATCACCCGATCTTAACCCTTCATGGTCGCCCGATGGTTCTAAGATTGCCTTCCAATCGTATCGTGATGGCAACTATGAAATCTACGTGATGAATGTTGATGGATCAAACCAGACAAGGATTACCAACAATACAACTTGGGATGAAAGGCCTCTTTGGTCACCGGATGGCTCAAAGATTATTTATCAGTCTTCCGAAATGACTGTTTATTCTACCTATGAGATTCAAGTAGTCGGTGCTGATGGCTCTAACCATGCTAAGTTGACGGACAACAGTTCATTTGACGCTTTGCCTGTGTGGTCACCTGACGGATCTAAGCTTGCCTTTGTATCAAATCGTGATGGTAACTACGAGATCTATGTTATGAACGGCGATGGATCTAACCAGACAAGGCTAACCAATAATTCTTCATGGGATACCAATCCAGTTTGGTCCCCGGATGGCGCTAAAATCGCTTTTCAATCGTCACCCAATTTTTATGCTGAAATATGGGTTATGAACTCAGATGGCTCTAACCAACAAAAGTTAACAGATAGTTCAAATAATAGTTCAACGTGGAATAATATGGGCTCGGTTTGGTCACCGGATGGATCAAAGATCGCTTTCTATTCAAACCGTAGTGGTACTTATGATTGGGAAGTCTATGTAATGAATGTGGATGGCTCTAACCAAACGAAGTTGACTAGTATCGTCTCTGAGCAAAAGCCGCCCATTTGGTCTCCGGACGGTTCGAAAATTGCGTTCGTGTCGGATGGTATCTACCTGTATATAATATACGTAATGAACTCAGATGGTTCACAACTTACCGCTCTTACTAGCAGTTCCTCTAGCAATTTAGGGATAGCCTGGTCGCCCTTCCCATTGGTTCAAACTCCACCCACCACCCCCACCAACCTGTCCAAAACCACTCCTGATAACAACAATAAGCCCACATTCTCCTGGACAGCCTCCACGGATGCTACTTCAGGTGTAGACTACTATGAGGCGCAAATCGATTCAGGAACGTGGAGTAATATTGGCAATGTAACCACTTACACCTGGCCTACGGCACTAAGCAATGGCTCCCATACCTTTGAAGTCAAAGCGGTAGACAAGGCAGGGAATACGGGCAGCGCTGCCAGCTTGACCTTCAATATTTCTACTCTTGCTGTTTCCAATCTATCGGTTACAGCTACATACTTCAACTCCAGTACCGGTTCTACCACCCTCAGCTACACCCTTTCCGGACCAACCATTCCAGTAAAACTGGAGGTGCTCAATGCCTCAAGCACGGTGGTGCGCACCATAGATGCCGGTCCCAAGGCGCCGGGCACTTATACTATTGTCTGGGACGGCAAGAATGATAGCGCCACAGCATTAGTGGAGGGTAGCTATATACTGCGTTTAACGGCAGGGAGCATACAATATGCTTTCTGGACCAAGTGGGGATCCCAGGGCGCTGGGAATGGCCAGTTCTACAGCCCCCAGGGCTTAGCCGTGGACAGCGCGGGGGTTGTGTATGTAACGGACACGAATAACCACCGCATCCAGAAGTTCTCCGCGTCCGGCACCTTCCTGTCCCAGTGGGGGTCGTCCTTGTCACCTATAGACATAGCTATAGACGGGTCAGGCAATGTATATGTGGCCAACCTTGGAAACAGCGAAATCCATAAATACTCTGCCGACGGCATCTTCCAGGCCAAATGGGGATCCCCGGGTAGTGGGGATGGGCAGTTCAACACCCCCCGCAGTATTGCGATTGACGGCTCGGGGAATGTCTATGTGGCCGACTCTTTGAACAACCGTGTACAGAAGTTCACCGCCTCGGGCAGCTTTTTAGCTAAGTGGGGCTCTATGGGCAGCGGTGATGGGCAGTTCAGTTTCCCTTATGGTATAGAGGTCGATAGTTTGGGGAATGTCTATGTAGCCGACACGAATAACCACCGCGTCCAGAAGTTCTCCGCGTCCGGGAGTTTCCTGACTAAATGGGGCACACAGGGCAGTGGGGATGGCCAGTTCCAGGCTCCTTACCGTATAGCGGTGGATAGCAGTGCCAATGTCTATGTGGCCGACGTCAATAACTACCGTGTTCAAAAGTTCACTACAACGGGGCAATTCCTGGCCAAATGGGGATCACAGGGTAGTGGGGATGGCCAGTTCCAGGCCAACGAAGGCATAGCGGTGGATAGCTCAGGTATTGTCTATGTGGCAGATGGTGGAAATAGCCGGATCCAGAAATTCGCCCCACCAACAGCGATTACGGCGCAGGCCAGCGTTACTGTGGACAATACCTCTCCCACCACCCCCACCAACCTGTCCAAAACTTCCACTGACAATAATAACAAGCCCACCTTCTCCTGGACAGCCTCTACAGATGCCACTTCGGGCATAGACTATTACGAGGTGCGGTTAGATACTGGAAGCTGGACCAATATCGGCAATGTAACCAGCTATATCTGGCCTTCGTCCGTCTCCGATGGCAATCATACCCTCAATCTGAGGGCTGTAGACAAAGCGGCAAATATCGGCGGCATTACCAGCCTGGCTTTCGCCATAGACGCCACCCCACCCACCACCCCCACTAACCTTGTCCGGACTACCTCCGACTATAACAACAAACCCGCCTTTACCTGGTCGGCTTCTACGGATGCCACCTCCGGAATGGACTATTATGAACTGAGGTTAGATTCCGGAAGCTGGGTCAATATAGGCAATGTAACCAGTTATACCTGGCCTGATGTTATTTCCTATGCCAGCCACAATCTCAACCTCAGAGCCGTGGATAAGGCAGGTAATGCGGGCAATTCAATTAACATCAGCTTTAACATACTGCTCAATCAAGCTCCGGTAGCGGTAATCTCCTCCCCCCAGAATGGAGAAAGTTATTTTATCACCGATAACATCAGCTTCAACGGCTCCCAAAGCTCCGACTCCGATGGGGATGCTATAACCTATGAGTGGAGCTCCAGCAAAGATGGCATCCTGGGCACAACGGCCACATTAATTAAACACCTGACCTCCGGCAGCCACACCATAAGCCTGAAAGTCAGCGATGGTAAAGGGGGACCATACACAACCTCTATTGCCATAACTGTTAAAACACAAAAAGCTCTGGATGTAACATGGAGCGACCACAGCACGCCAACAACCATCAAGCCCAGCCAGATAGTAGGGGTGCCCATCACCCTGACCAATACCGGCACTCAAACATGGCCCAGGGGAGGCGTTAACCCTGTCTATGTAACCTACCACTGGTATAACGCCTCGTGGCAGCCTGTAGAATGGGGCATTGGCCTCAGAAGCTCTTTTGCCAACGATATGGCCGGTGGTCAAACGGTCAGTATTACCGCTTCGTTGAAAGCCCCGTCAACACCG
>Ga0209514_10003383_pt1 | contig 22873 bp, 22 predicted proteins | sample Subgrocontami58m_FD_187452 | JGI IMG/M metagenome (GOLD analysis project Ga0209514, IMG submission 187452) | Subsurface groundwater microbial communities from S. Glens Falls, New York, USA - GMW37 contaminated, 5.8 m (SPAdes) (version 3) | ecosystem: Environmental > Aquatic > Deep subsurface >...
ATATGCCGACGTTGTTGCATTGTTACTTGGAGCGCAAAGACTTCTTCAAATGCGAATCGCTTGCGTGCCGCAGTCGCATCCGACAATTTTCTCGGCGCATGCATGAACACCAGCGCAGATGAAAGCGAGGGCAAATTATATTTCTCCAGTATTTCTGTCGGTATCGGGTCTTCTCCGCCGAAGGCGGATCCGCCTTCGGCGGAAAATATTTTGCGTATAGCATGCAAAAACCACAGCGACGACACACCTTGACTCTCGGGATAAACAGGATATATCAAGGCCTCGCCTTGCTGAACGGAAGAATCGCCTTTAGCGAATAAAGAATCGTGAACTGTGTTTGGCGCGAGAGGCGATTTATCTATTGACGGATTCGCGAGATACATCTTCGCGCCTTCGCCTGCGACGCGGCCGCTCACCTTTACCACCATGCCGTCATAAAGTGTTTTTGCGATGTAGGGCTGACTGAACCACATCATCTTTATCTTCCCAGACGCATCTTCTAGCCACGCTTCAGCAATGGGCCGACGACTCTTCCACGTTCTCCTTATATCCGGCTTGCGCACCGTTCCATACAACGTCACCTCTGCTCCCGCCGATATTCCTGCAATTGTTCCTGTCTGTCCTGCCGATTCATATCTAGCAGGGAAGTGATAAAGTAAATCACCAATTGTCCGTATCCCGAGCTTCTTCAACGCCCGCTTCTGTTCCGGTCGGAGCCGTGTAAAATATTTGTCAACAGCATCGTTCGTGTTCATGAACATCAGTATATATGAATTATGTAATTCGTTTGCCGTTTTGTTTGTAAGTAATAATACTTCTCAAATCCACTGAAAATTTCACTATCCACAATATAGTGCGGTCGTCTAGTATTTTTGATAGTTGTGTGTGAAAATAGGCAACATGGGCGTTGTTGAAAAAGATGCGAGAAAGGTTAGAAGACTGCGAGCGTTCCAGAAGGCTATACTTATAGCGGTTCTTGCGGGCATTATGGTCGCTACTGGCGCGGTACCAAATACATCTCAAATACTCAAATATTTTCGCGGTTATAAAAAGGGCGCAAAGTTTAATTATCAAGCGAAGACTGCGTTAGGGCGGCTCGCCGCAAAAGGACTGGTCACGTTTGAAGAGCGAGACGGTAAACGGTATGCTCGTGTGACTGAAGCGGGAGAACAGATGCTCGCACTGGAATCCCTGCGGGACAAAAGTGCACAGAAAACAAAGCGATGGGATGGCCGATGGCGAGTGGTACTCTTCGATATTCCCGAACGTCGTAGAGGAGTGCGTAATCGTTTACGTCTGTTTATGCAGGAATATGGATTCGTCCGGCTTCAAGACAGCGTATGGATTTATCCCTATGACTGCGAAGATCTCATTGCACTCGCGAAGGCGAACTTCCGCATCGGTTTTGATGCGTTGTATATGATTGCAGAACAGCTTGAGCGAGACAAGTATCTGCGCGAACATTTCGGACTGCGAGCCTCATAGCTTGGGTATCCAAAATACAATGCGGTCGTCTAGTATTTTGGATAGTACGATTATATTGATTTTTTGATTTTGATTAATGAACAAAGGCTGTATACTGTCGTCCACTATGGACACAAAAACAAAGAAGATTATTGACGCGTTCAAGAAGCAGGGGGCTCGGATAGAGACCGCTGCAAGGGTGAAGCTCCGCGTGAAAAAAGATTTCTCACTCTGGTACACGCCGGGCGTGGGCGCCGCCGCGCTTCATCTCGCTAAACACCCCAAAGATGCGCGGCTGATGTCTATAAAGAAGAATAGCGTCGCCATTGTCTCCGACGGTTCCGCCGTGCTGGGGCTCGGTAACATCGGCCCTTACGGCGCCCTACCGGTGATGGAAGGGAAGGCGCTCATATTTAAGGAGAAGGCAAATATTGACGCGTGGCCTCTGGTGCTCGCGACGCAGGATGCAGACGAGATAGTTCAGATTGTGAAAGCTATCGCGCCGAATTTCGGCGGGATTAATCTAGAGGACATCGCCGCGCCGAAATGTTTTAAAATAGAAGAGCGGTTGATTAAGGAGCTGGATATCCCCGTGATGCACGACGACCAGCAGGGGACGGCGATTGTCGTACTCGCTGGACTTATAAATGCGGCAAAGGTGGTGAAAAAAGATTTCAAGAAACTGAAGGTCGTGATAAGCGGAGCCGGCGCGGCCGGCACCGCGGTCGCGAAGCTTCTGCTGGCCGCCGGTATTAAAAATATTATCCTCTTAGACCGTAAGGGAGTGCTCTATGCCGGCCGCGCCGGTCTAAACGTGCACAAGGCCGAGCTCGCGAAGCTCACCAATCCACGCAAAGTGAAAGGCAATCTCTCTGATGCAATGAGAGGCGCGGATGTGTTCATCGGCGTCTCGGGCAAAGGGCTTCTGAAGGCAGAGCACGTCGCGAGTATGTCACCGAAGGGAATCGTTTTCGCTCTCGCGAACCCAGACCCTGAAATTCTGCCGGACGAGGCGTCGAAAGCTGGTGCCTCTGTCATCGCGACCGGCCGTTCCGACTATCTGAACCAGATTAACAATGCGCTCGTCTTTCCCGGCATCTTCCGCGGCGCGCTGGACACAGGCGTCTCCAAAATTACAGAAGAGATTAAACTGCGCGCTGCTCGCGCACTCGCGCGACTGATTTCTAAGCCTACTGCCGTCAAGATTATCCCCGACCTGCTTGACCCGCGCGTGACTACAGCAGTCGCACGCGCGGTACGGTAGTTTTTGCTATACTTCCAGGTATGTCCACAACCACAATCATCTTAATAGTTCTAGCACTCGTTGTTCTATGGGCGATTTATTCGTATAACAACCTCGTTACTCTAGTTAATCAGGCAAAGGAAGCATGGGCCGATATTCAGGTCCAGCTGAAGCGCCGTTATGACCTCATACCAAATCTCATTGAAACGGTGAAGGGCTATGCCGCACACGAGTCCGGTGTTTTTGAGAATGTTACCAAGGCGCGTGCGGCTACAATCGGCGCAACGGGCACAGCAGGAAAAGCTCAGGCGGAGAATATGCTCACTGACGCGCTCAAGTCTCTCTTTGCAGTCGCCGAAGCGTATCCGGATTTGAAGGCCAATCAGAACTTCCTGCAGTTACAGAAAGAACTTGGCGACACAGAAGACAAAATTCAAGCTTCACGCCGCTTCTATAACACGACCGTTATGACGCTCAACACTGCGGAGCAGACATTTCCCGACAATCTAATTGCTTCGTCATTTAGCTTCAAGCCTATGGATCTCTTTGAACTTGGTTCTGACGAACAGGCGGCCAAACAGCCGGTGAAAGTGCAGTTCTAAATGAATCCCGTTAGAAATAACGGTACGAGAGGTAGGAAACATTCGAAAATCAGTCTTGTTTATTAGACTAATTTCTAACGGGATGAATTTGTACGAACAGCGTTCCAGCAATATCCACAAGACGTGGGCACTCGTGCTCGGCTTCCTCATCGTGGTTATCGCCGTCGGGTACGCTGTCTCTGCGTACTACGGTAACCCTCTAATTCTCTATATCGCCGTTATCTTCGCCGTCGGGACGAACTTCTACGCGTATTGGCAATCAGATAAGCTCGTGCTTTCTCTTAATCATGCGCGGCCGGCGACACGTGAAGAATTCTTTGACCTCTATACCGTTACCGAAAATCTTGCAATTACTGCCGGACTGCCTAAACCGAAGCTCTATGTGATAGACGACCAAGCGCCAAACGCATTCGCGACCGGCAGAGATGAAGAACATGCAGTCGTCTGTGCAACGACGGGTCTTCTCTCTCAACTGACTCGTCCTGAACTGGAGGGAGTCATCGCACACGAACTCTCGCACATCAAGAATCGCGACATACTTCTCATGACAATCGCAGTTGTGCTCGCAGGATTTGTAGCCATTCTCGCCGACATCTTTCTAAGGATGTCCTTTTATGGCGGTGGGCGAAGCAGCAATAACAAACAAGGCGGTGCGGTCCTTATGATTCTTGCCGTTGTCGCTATCGTGCTCGCTCCGCTCGCCGCGAAGCTCATCCAGCTCGCCATCTCGCGTCGGCGCGAATATCTCGCCGACGCCTCTGGTGTATTGCTCACGCGCTATCCCGAGGGACTCGCCTCGGCGCTCGGTAAAATCGGTAGTTATACGGCGCCGATGAAGAGCGCGAATCTCGCGACGGCACATCTCTTCATCGGCGACCCGTTTGGAGCGAAGAGTTCCGGTGTGAGCAACTGGATTGGACGTTTCTTCTCCACCCATCCGCCAATTCCTGACCGCATCAAAGTCTTAATGAATCCGAATGCGTAGTTTCTACCGAAGTTTAACTTCGGTAACTCCTTAATTTGCCCTATAGGATAAAACAAGGAGTTAAGTAAAATAAAGGCGATGTGGTGCGTATTGGTATTTCTGATATAACAGAGATATACGGAGGCGTCGGATAGTGGTTTATTCCACCACCTTGGAAAGGTGGCATACCGCAAGGTATCGTGAGTTCAAATCTCACCGCCTCCGCAATTCTCAGCCGTGATACCATTTACTAATGGAAATAAAAGATAAAGAGCTTCACCGCGTGGCGACAACTTGCATTATTTATAACAATGATAGAAAGTATCTCGTAACGAAAAGGAGTCCGCATAAAAAGGCTCATCCGAATAAATGGACGGTGCCCGGCGGTGGATTAAATACTGATGATTATGTCAACACGCCTCAGACGCACGGGAACGCCGGCTGGTATGGCGCGGTAGAAAAAGCTCTCATACGGGAAGTGCGTGAAGAAGTGAATATTGAAGTGGGGAAACCTCGTTATCTACTTGACATAACTTTCATTCGTCCAGACGGAATCCCAGTTTTAGTACTGAGCTATTATGCATCGCATATTTCGGGGGAAGTGAAGTTGGACGAAGATGCGGTGGACTATAAATGGGTAACCCTCGCAGAGGCAAAAGACCTGGACCTCATCAAAGGCATTTATGAAGAAATAGAAATGGTGGATAAATTATTGAGGACGTAGTAGTATGCCGCGGAATTTTTATATAGGACTTTTGGCGGTTGTGGTGATGGGAATAGTAGCTATATTTTTCTATAGGACAGAACCATCGTTAGAACAGGTAGCAGAATTCGGAGGTATGTCCTTAAGAATTGAGTATGCGACAACATCAGAGGCCAGAGAACGGGGACTCGGCGGTCGGACGGAAATACAGAAAGATTACGGAATGCTCTTTGTGTTTCAAAAAGATGATAGATACGGCTTCTGGATGAAGAATATGCTCGTGCCGATTGATATCTTTTGGCTGGATAGTAAAGGACAGACAGTTTTCATTATGGCTGATATAGCCACGTCTACCTATCCGAATGTCTTTTATCCATCTGCACCAGCGCGCTATGTCCTTGAGACTGCCACTGGTTTTGCAAGCATGAATGATATCGCAACTGGTACACAGCTAAGGTTGAAAAAATTTCCAACCGTTTCAGAATAACGCTATCCACAGGGCATTTTTTGCAGAGAGGAGTAAACTAATTCTAAACGAATCGCATTATTAATTTTTTATTCAATCGCCTTGCCATGCCCAAGATTGCTAAAGCCCCGGTCCGTTCAAAAACTTCAATTACGAACATTTCAAAAGCTGTTGAGCCTCCGATTTCTAAAGAAACGCGCCGCTATCGCGAAATGATTTCGCAGATTGAGAAACGCGACGGGCGGTTGCTCCCGTTTGATTTTGATAAGATAGCCGCCGCTATCTGGAAGGCGATGGCGGCAGCCGGAGAGGGCAGTCAAGATGATTCGGTTCTTGTCGCGCACCAAGTGGCCGGCGAACTTGGGCGATTCGCCAAGAAGTATAAAAACTTCCTCCCGACGGTTGAGGGCATGCAGGATTCAGTGGAGAAATATCTCATCCTCAACGACTATGTGAAGACGGCGAAGGCGTACATTCTCTACCGCGATAAGCGAGCGCAGCTGCGCGCATCGCATATTGATATACCGGAGCACGTGCAGAAGCTCTTTGCAGAGAGTAAAAAATATTTTCATGGGAATGCACTCGGAGAATTCGTGTATTTGCGCACGTATGCGAAGTGGATTCCTGAAGAAGGTCGTCGTGAGACGTGGATAGAGACGGTAGATCGCTACATCAGCTTCATGCGCGAAAATTTGGGAAATAAACTTACAGAAAAAGAGTACGCAGAATTGCGCACGGGTATTCTGAAACAAGAAGTGATGCCATCTATGCGCCTCATGCAATTCTCGGGAGACGCAGCGCGCCGCTGTAACGCATGCGGATACAATTGTACATTCACTGCGCCGGTCAAGCTGGAGGACTTCGCGGAAATTATGTATCTCTCCATGCAGGGATGCGGCGTCGGCTTCGCCGTAGAGAGCCAGAATGTAGAACAGCTCCCGCAGATTATGAAACAGAAGGGGGAAAAACTTCCGACGCACCTCATCGCTGATTCCGCAGCTGGCTGGTGTGATGCTCTCACATTCGGACTCAACACGTGGTATGCCGGCAAAGATATCAGCTTTGATTTCTCCCAAGTTCGCCCAGCCGGTGCTCGTCTTAAAGTAATGGGCGGGAAGGCAAGTGGTCCGGAACCGCTACAAAGTCTCCTCGCGTTCGCTCGCGAGAAAATTCTCGCACGGCAGGGACGCCGTCTGCGTTCTATTGATGCGCATGACATCATTTGTAAAATCGGCGAATGCGTAGTCGCAGGCGGCGTGCGTCGTACGGCGATGATATCGCTTTCAGATTTGGATGATACGGACATGCGTGATGCCAAGAAGGGTCAGTTCTATATGACCGACCCGCATCGCTCCATAGCGAACAATTCTGCGGTTTATGAGGTACAGCCGACCAACACCGAGCTTATGGACGAATGGGTTGCACTTATGAAGAGCGGGAGTGGCGAGCGCGGAATCTTCAATCGCGGGTCGCTCGCAGTCACCCTCCCAAAAAGGCGCGTAGAATATTTCAAGAAACTCGGTTTTATCAGTGTGGACGGCGTTACGCATGGGCCTGTCGGCACGAATCCGTGTGCAGAAATCATTCTGCAGTCCAAACAGTTCTGTAATCTTTCGGAGGTTATTGCGCGCGCGCACGACACCGAGGCATCGCTCCTAAAGAAAGCGCGTCTCGCCGCGATTCTCGGCACCTACCAATCAACGCTCACGAAGTTCGGTTATATTTCAAAAGAGTGGAGCGACCATTGCGCTGCGGAGCGTCTACTCGGCGTTTCAATAACGGGGCAGTGGGATTCTCCGGTGGCACGACAGCCAGAGGTGATGCGAAAGGTTCGCGATGTTGCAGTCAAGACGAACGTCACATATGCGAAGCGATTCGGCATAGAGCAGTCTATGGCAGTGACGGCAGTAAAGCCATCGGGTACGGTCTCTCAGACATTCAACTGTGCTTCAGGCATCCACCCTCGTCACGCGCCGTACTACATCCGCCGCGTGCGTATCAGCGCGACCGATTCTCTCTTTAAGATGATGCGCGACCAAGGTGTTCCGTATTATCCGGAAGTTGGGCAGTCTATGGAGGAGGCGAAAACCTATGTGTTGGAATTTCCAGTGAAGGCACCCGACCACTCTAAGGAAGCGCGATTCAAAGATGATTTATCTGCGCTAGAACAGCTTGAATATTGGAAGAGGGTGAAATTGAACTTCACCGAACACAATCCGTCGGCGACCATCTCGGTGAGCGAGAACGAATGGATTGGCGTTGTGGATTGGATTCAGAAGAACTGGGACATCATCGGAGGGCTCTCGTTCCTCCCTAGAAGCAATCACGTCTACAGACTTGCACCGTACGAAACGATTACGAAGGAAGAATATGAAGACCGCGTGAATCGATTCCCGAAAATGGACTATTCAAAACTCTACGCATACGAGCGTCAGGACGAAACAGATGTGAAGAAAGAGCTCGCCTGCGCCGGCGGCGTCTGCGAAATAGAGTGATATAATTGCGCTATGAAAAAAGGCGGGACGAAAAGAGAAACCGATACTGAACTCCTCGTCCGCACTATGGCGGAGGGGTTTGGGGAGGTCAGTCAGCGCTTTGACGGAATTGACGGTCGTCTTGGCGAAATGAGTGGCGATATTAAATCTCTTCAAAAAGGACAGACTGAAACAAATCGTCGCCTTGATACTATTGAGCAGAAGCAGACCGGCATGCTGGAGAGTCTTGACGAAACCGTGCACCAAAACGAATTTAGGAAGCTCGTCCAGCGGGTGGAGGTTTTGGAAAAATAAAAAGCCCCGCAGAATGGATGATTTTCGAATGATCCGACGGTAAAGATTGGCGTTTGTGGCATATAAAGAACGTTTTACCCTACTTTGTTCGACTCAAATAAGCGAAAACCTGCGCAGGAGCGCAGGTTTTCGCATTTTGTTGCCCTGCTTCGCGTAAAGCTACGCAGGGCGAGGACCGAGCCGATAAGCCGAATTCTGTAACCCCAGAAGCCGGAGAACGGAAACCAGAAGTCAGAAACTTCCGATGTCCGGCCTCTGTTCTCCGGCCTCCAGAGTAGCGACCATTTATCTGGGACGTTGGTTGCCCAACGCCTCGAGCGGCACAAACTAGAAGCCGGAGAACGGAAACCAAAAGTCGGAAACTTCCGGAATCCGGTCTCTGTTCTCCGGCCTCCAGAGTACGGCCTTGCACGGCGGTAAGGATTTAGCCGTTTCAACCGGAGTCTTCGACGGTTGACCCTTCGTAGCCTTGGCGTAGAAGGGGCCGTTGTATAACCCCGAATCGCCCTACTTCGCATAAAGCTTCGTAGGGCGCCTTCTCACTTTCGTTCGAAGGCGTCTCTGTTCGCACCTCGCGCCTCACGGCGTGTGGGAATTACCCACTACCATTCTGCCAAATTGGCCCGTGTTCGGACTTTCCTCCCCTCCCCACGCATGGGGAGGGACGATCGCCTAGCCAGGTCCGCATATAGTATACTATACTTCATTACCACTTGACAGTATTAATACAATTCACCATGCCCCCGCAACAGTCAATAATTTCACGCCGCCGTTCACTAGACACGATAAGCATATGGGCGCTCTTCGCCACGTTCATTATCGCTCTGTTCATTTTTATTCCGTCCACGGCTATTCCGTTCGGAGCAACGAAGACATTTCTTCTCGCAGCAGGTGCGCTCATCACGCTCGCGCTCTATATTCTCGCGCGCCTCTCGCGCGGTAATGTAATATTCCCGCCGTCGGTGCTTGTCGGCGCACTCTGGTTGCCCGTAATCGCGTACGCGCTCTCCGCTGCATTTTCAGGTGTCTCGTTCAGTAATGCGCTGTGGGGAACTTCGCTTGAGCCCGATACGCTCGGATTCATGCTTGTCGTCGCCGTTCTCGGCACCTTGACCGCTCTCATACTGCGGCGCACTGAACACTACAGCTCTTTCTTGCGGGTGAGCGCGTATGTGTTTTGCATCCTCGTTGCCTTAGAAGTAATTGTTCTCATCGTCGGACAATTCGCGCCCAACACAATCTCTCCTTCGTTCTCTATTGTCGGTTCATACGATGACCTCGCTCTGCTTCTGGGTCTCGGAGTCGTCGGTACTCTCATTACGTTTCGTTTTATGGAGCTGTCTAAACGTACCAGTCAAGCGCTCGTTCTAGGAGGGGTAGGAGCTCTCGTCCTTCTTGCCGTTGCGAATGCTTCGCTCGTCTGGATACTGCTGGCTCTCGTCTCGCTCGGTCTCTTCGTTGAGTCCGTCATGCGGCGCTCACATGGCGCTTCTGACGCAGACCTAGATGATGTCGGCAGCAACATAGATTCAGAGCCTATTGAGACGGACGAAGGCAGTCACTCGCTCATTCTCCCGCTCGCCGTGCTTGCGATATCACTCTTCTTTCTTATCGGCGGAACGCTCGGCGGAGCCTTGGCGAACTCGCTCAATGTGAACGTTCTGTCAATTCGCCCGTCGTGGCAATCAACGGTCGCGATTGCGCAAAATACATACGGTACGTCTCCGATCTTCGGTTCTGGTCCCGGAACGTTCGGTGTGCAGTGGCTCAAATACCGCGACGCATCGCTCAATTCAACAGTGTTCTGGAATATTGATTTCTCTTCCGGCATCGGATTTATCCCAACATCTGCAGTGACAACCGGCATTCTCGGCGTGCTCGCGTGGCTCGGATTCCTCGCGCTTTTCGTCGTGTTCGGCATCCGTATGCTTATTCGACGTGCGCCCGAAGATGCGTTTATCCGCTACGTCGCGATACTCTCATTCGTCGCATCGCTCTATCTATTCACGACGGCAATCTTCGGTCTGCCGAACGCAGTTGTTCTCGCCCTAGCGTTCGTATTCGCAGGTCTGTTCGTATCCACAACGCGTTTCGCAGAAGGAAGTAAACAATGGGGAATTATCTTCTCTCGTAGTCCGCGAATCGGCTTCGTTATAGTATTCTCGCTCACCATTCTGCTTCTGGCATCTGTCGTTGCCGCGTACACTCTCGTCGGGCACTACATCGCCACGTCTAAGATTACGAGCGCCGGTAATGCGTTCTCGGCAGGCGACCTTGATGCCGCCGATAAGGAATCGCAGAATTCAGTCTCATTCGCGCCGAGCGCCGCCGCTTACCAGATTCAAGCAGGCGTCGCGAGCGCCAGACTTAATCAGATAATCGCTTCTTCAACGATGTCAGCGTCTTCAGCACAGCAGGCATTCCAGACTGCGCTCTCTGCCGGTATCAATGCCGCACTCACAGCCACTCGTATCGCTCCGTCCGATTATCAGAACTGGCTCGCGCTCGGAAATCTCTACGCGCAGGCTGTTCCGCTCGGAGTCGCGAGCGCCTATGACAGCGCCAAGACTGCGTACGATAAGGCCAAGGCTCTGAACCCGACGAATCCGCAGATGCACTACATTCTCGCCCAGCTCAATATCGCGAATAAAGACAACAAGGCCGCCGAGGAGAACCTCAAAGCCGCTATCGCGCTGAAGCAGGACTACACCGCCGCAATCTTCCTCCTCTCGCAGTTATTGGTGCAGGACGGAAACGTTAAGGATGCGCTCGCCTCCGCGCTCGCCGCCGCTTACTTCCAGCCGAACGAACCGAACATTCTCTTCCAAGTCGGTATTCTCTACGCGGCGCAGAGCGACTACGCTAACGCGGCGGCGGCGCTCTCCGCAGCAGTTGACGCGAATCAGCAGTTCGCGAACGCGCGCTACTTCCTCTCTGCGGTCTACGCCAAGCAGAGCGACTACCCGAACGCGCTCGCACAGATGGAAGCGATAGCCGTAATGTCAGAAGATAATGCGACGGCAGTGGCTACACAGCTCGCCGCGCTTGAAGCAGGCAAGAATCCGTTCCCCGCGAACCTTCTCACTATCACTCCGACTCCTGTGAAGCAGTAGTGAGTGATATGATATTCGTATGGCGAAGAGCTTAAAAAAGAAATCAAGTAGTTATGAGCCGACACTTTTGGATGTGCTTGGTGCTGTTCAAACTGGGTTTGCAAAAGTCGATGAACGATTTGACCAAGTTGATAATCGTCTTGATGCAGTTGAGAACAGACTCGGTGAGGTTGAATATCGAGGAACCGCGGTAGAAAGAAGAGTCGGGTCAGTTGAAGAAACACTTGAGGATATGAAAATTACGCTTAACGGCGTCGCACGAGCCGTGGATAAAGACACTCTCACAATCATGAACCACGAGCGTCGCATCCGGCATTTAGAAAAAGCGTGAGCGTAGCTCGTAGGTGTAAAAATAAAAAAACAGCGCGGTCTCCTACCGCGCTGTTCTATTCCTCATGTCTGAATTTAAATCCTATAGGCAAATAATTCCGACAAACAAATTGAATTGCATCTTGTGCACCTTATTTCACGCTATAGCGTGAGAGATGGTGCATGCAGAAATAAAAAAACAGCACGCCGGGGCGTGCTGCAAGCAAGACAAGAAAGAGCGAAGGTTTAATGCAGTGCCGCGGGACGGCAGACGTAGGCCTTGAAGTCTTGAAAGGCCAGAACGACGTTGTTTTTGAAACCCTGCCGTTTCGTCCGCAGTGTTCCATCGGCGGGTGCCGTCGTGCACAGCAGTTCCGAGTAGCTCCTGTTCAATGCTTCTGCCAGGAGTCGTTTTTCGCGTTCGGCCATATATCGCTTAAAGTCCTCCGCGAACCATTTCTCTAGCCAGGAAGAACTGAGGGCTACGAAGATGGCCAGGATGATGACGTACACGACGGGAAGTACCAGAAACGAAAACGCGGTCCAGTCCACGATGATGGAGCTTATCACGATAGACATGACAATCATCATGATTTGATTTGACGGCACGAGTATGAGCCGCTTGACCGGGTTTTCTTCCCACCGTCTCTCGCCACTGTCCCAGATATCCGCGGAGCTGTAGACAAACGGCCGCACGACAGCTTCCCACGGAACGTCCTTGCGCAGGAGCACGCCACTGACAAACGAGGCATAGATCAGGCGCATCACGAAGATGATAGGGATATATACGGCAAGCAGTGCGCTTTGAACGGTGTAGGCAAGCATTCGCCGCCGCCGAATTTCGCATTCGTCCCACGCTGGTTCGCCGTACCAGAGATTCACGTACCACGATTCGTGCGGAGACAGTTCCGGAGCGAAGAACCCATCGGGGACCTCCACCGACAGTTCGGCCTTCCCGAACGAGGTACAATCGAATTTGGTAATAACCTTCTCCGAATCATACTCGTAGTGGCGACGGTCGCTTTTCATCAGGAACTTATTGACGGTCCTTTTCAGATCGTCACCCCAGACGACTGTGCCGGATATTTCGTGTTTCCCCGGGCAGTGGAATTCCAACAGCTCCTGCGGGCTTGTAAGCGGGGCGACATAGCGCGTTTCTTTGCCGTGCGTGTTGTGCACGGTAATAAACACCTGCACGTCAGCCACTTTGTTTTCCTTCAGGTACTGAACCACTTCTGGCGCCAGACACCATTGAAGAAACAGAATCGCGCCTGACTGAATTTGGTCCTGTTTGAACAGGAACCGGAATCCGACGTTTGGTTCCTTAAGTTCTTCAGCGTCTTTGATTTCACTGATTTTGTTCATGACAATGTTCTCCTCGCGGAAAGCGCCGCGTATTCGCTGGACAAATGTCCGTTTCTAATCTGCTGGTCAGTTTAGCATAGTCAGTATTATTGTCAAATCGCACAAGCATAGAGTATGATGCGTTGATGCGAGAGATTTTTGAGCGCATCGCGGCACCGGTACGCGGCCTGCATCAGGCCGCGTACTTGCTCGCCGGCCTGACTCTCGCGTCGCAACTGCTGGCGCTGCTGCGCGACAGGACATTCGCGCACGCCTTCGGCGCGGGCGAGATTCTGGACCTCTACTACGCGGCATTCCGCGTTCCCGACCTCGTCTTCGCGCTCGTAGCGTCTCTCGTGAGCGCATATGTGCTTATTCCGCGCATTACCGGCATGGATAGGGAGTCAACACGACGGCTCCTTTCAGAATCCGCAACGTTCCTGTTCGGACTCGGCGGACTCGTCTGTATTGTTCTCGCCATCTTTATGCCTGCTTTCTTGTCTTTTTTGTATCCAAGCTTCGTAAACTCTGTTCATCAGGACGAGTTTGTCTTACTCTCGCGCATTCTGCTTATACAGCCGATACTTCTCGGACTCTCCGGAATTCTCGCTAGCGTAACGCAGGTGCATCGGCGCTTCATGCTCTTCGCTCTCTCGCCGGTGCTTTACAATCTCGGCATCATTCTCGGCGCCGTCTTCTTGTATCCGCTCTGGGGGCTCCCGGGAATCGGCGTGGGAGTCATTATCGGCGCGGTCGCGTATCTCGCGGTGAATATTCCGGTCGTTATCGGAGCGGGAGTCATGCCGAATTTCAGGATGCCGACATTCGCTCTTATGTCGTCGGTCATGAGAGACTCCGTCCCGCGCTCGCTCGCGCTCGGAGTTGGCTCAATTACTGCGCTCGCTTTGACCGCAATCGCGTCAAGGCTCGGCACGGGAGCCGTTTCGGTATTCACATTCGCCATCAATCTTGAAGCCGTACCTCTCGCACTCATAGGTTCTTCTTATGCTATTGCCGCATTTCCGGCGCTGTCCGAGGCGTCTGCGCCGGAGAAGAGAGATGACTTCACCCGCATTCTCTCTTCAAGCGCCCGACACATTATCCTATGGTCAGTTGTCGCTCTCGGCCTCATTATCGTCCTGCGCGCGCATATCGTCCGCGTCGTTCTCGGGACCGGCGCGTTTGATTGGAACGCGACGCGTCTCACGGCGGCTCTGTTCGCCATTCTCGCAGTCGGCCTTGTCGCGCAGGGATTGGCGATTCTTTTTTCTCGCGCTCTCTATGCGGCGCGTCAGTCGTGGAGGCCTCTTCTTTATCAGCTCGCCGGAGGCGCTCTCACGATAATTCTGGCTCTTATCTTCCTTCCTATCGGCAAAGAAGGAGTGCCTTCGTCGCTCGCCGTTTTTCTGCGAGTCGGGGACGTCAGCGGTACGGGAGTTCTGTTCCTCGCTCTCGCGGCGACGCTCGGCCAGATTTTCCTCGCTATCTTCTCGCTCATAGCACTGCGCAATATCGCGAGAGGATTGGCACGCACGCTCGTGCGCCCATTCATAGACGGCTGTGTCGCCGCTCTCGCCGGCGGCGCGGCTACCTATGCCGTTCTCGCGATTGAAGGAGGTATCGCGCCCCTCACGACACTTATGTCCGTTTTCGCCCAAGGTCTTTTTGCCGGTATTGTAGGCCTCACAGCCGCCGGACTCGCGCTGTTCGTCATTGAAAATGAAGAATTCCGCATTGTAACGAGCGCGCTAACGAGACTTTTACGAGTACCGAATGAACGTTCCGCAGTCCTCACTCCTTCTGCAGAAGAACTTCCGAAGCCATGAATCCCGTTAGAGACAAGACATCTGGAATGTCTGCCGACTCGTCTGCGAGTCGGGTCTCTAACGGGATGAATCCGGAACGCATACGCAATTTCTCCATCATCGCCCATGTTGACCACGGGAAGAGCACGCTCGCCGACCGCCTGTTGGAGCGCACTGGAACTATTCCGAACAGGCTTATGCGCGACCAATTCTTGGACCGTATGGATTTGGAACGCGAGCGCGGCATCACCATCAAAATGACTCCTGTTCGCATGTCTTACACCTTGCACCTTAAAACTTACAACCTGAATTTAATAGACACTCCCGGACACATTGATTTCTCATATGAAGTATCGCGAGCGCTCCACGCTGTGGAGGGAGTTTTGTTGCTCGTTGACTCTACGCAGGGGATACAGGCGCAGACGCTGACGACGCTCGCGGCCGCGCAGGCGCAGGGGTGCGTCATCATACCGGTCGTTTCCAAGATTGATTCTCCAGCCGCGCGCGCGATTGAAGTGAGAGCCGAACTCGCGAAGCTTCTCCGCATATCGGAGAACGATGTACTCGCCGTATCGGGGAAGACGGGAGAAGGCGTTGACAAGCTTCTTAAAGCGATTATTGAAAGAATCCCCCCTCCTTCGCACAAGGCTACGGAGGGCGCGTCCCTATCGGGCGCGGAAGCGCGCGGCCTTATCTTTGACTTCTCCTATTCTACGCACAGAGGCATCGCAGTATATCTGCGTGTCTTTGACGGTACGTTTAAAAAAGGTCAGTCACTAAGATTCCATGCGGCGGGAAAAGATTTTATCGCGCTTGAAACCGGCATCTTCACTCCTGAAGAAACGCCGTCCGATTCGCTTTCCGCAGGCGAGATAGGCTACATCGTGACCGGCCTCAAGGAGGCCGGCGTTGTCGCCGTAGGCGACACAATCGGATTAGCGAGAGGCTCTCTGCCGGCTCTAGAAGGCTATGAGAAGCCGCGACCGGTCGTCTGGGCATCTGTGTATCCGAAGGACCAGAACGATCTGCCACTGTTGCGGAAGTCACTTGAGAGATTGCGTCTCTCGGATTCGTCGCTCTCGTTTGAAGAAGAATCGTCCGGCGTGTTGGGCAGGGGATTCCGTTGCGGATTCCTCGGGCTCCTGCATCTGGAAATCATCACCGAACGTCTTAAGCGCGAATGTAATCTCTCTCTCATCGTTACTATTCCGACCATCTCGTACGTCGTCACGAAGACAAACGGAGCGCGCGAGATTATCTACACGCCTGCTAAATTTCCTGAACACGGTGACATCGTAAAGATTGAAGAGCCGTGGGCGAAGGTTATTATAATTACGCCGTCAGACTCCGTCAGCACGCTTATTCAGTTGCTCTATGAGCATGAGGCGAACACTCTCGCGACCGAGACGTACCACGACGGCCGTATAGAAATGACGGTGGAGATGCCTCTGCGCGAGCTCATGCGCGGGTTCTTTGATACATTGAAGAATATTTCTTCCGGCTACGCATCTCTCTCTTACGAAATCCTACCGGAACGAGAGGCCGACGTAGTGCGGCTTGATATCTTGGTTGCTGAAGAGCCGGTGCCCGCCTTCGCGCGCGTTGTCGCAGAGAGGAGGGTAGAAGAAGAAGCGGAAAAGATGGTGGAGAAGCTTCATTCAATTTTACCCAAACAACTATTCAACACAAAAATTCAGGCAAAAGTAGAAGGTCGCATTGTGTCATCAAGAACACTCTCGGCAATGAGAAAAGATGTTACGGGTTATCTCTACGGCGGTGACGTCTCGCGCAAGATGAAATTACTTCAGAAGCAGAAGCGAGGTAAGAAGAAAATGTTGGAGAGAGGTACCGGCAAGGTCAACATCCCCGAAGAGGTCTTTATGAAGATGGTGCAGTCTTCCGCCGAGTAAAACAAGGTTCAACCTTGTCAGATTCTGTAGCCTATTGACTAGCTATTTTGTGCTATTGACTTCCAGATTAGAGCATGTTAAGATAGCTTTGACTCGGAATGGTCCGAGCCTTGAACCTTGAAAGGAACAGCTGATGAAATCTCGTCAGATAGTCCAGAACCCGCTTACGGCGGGGGAAATTCGTGATTTGCATTTGCTCGCACTCGCACAGATGCCGCTCAATCTTTATCCGGTAAAAGTGCGCGCCGATCTCGCGCACAAAAAGAGCCTTGGCCGCGAGCTCGAGAAGTTCTTCCACAATCGCTATGCCACGATGTCGGAATTTCCGGATGCCGCCAGCTGGGTTAACTTCCACCGCCGGATTTTCGGCAAAGAAGTTGATGTGGCCAATCTGCATGTGCCGGTCAAGCCGGAGTACGAGTGCTGGCCTATCGTTATGGTGCCGGATGTCTCCAACAATGATGCCTTCGACGCTTGCAAAAAACAATTCGGCAAGGCGTGGCGATATACGGACGACCTCAACACCGTTCGCGATGTCGTGAAGCGTCCTGACGGAGCGTACGTTGTTTGGGTCAAGAAAAATGTTGAAGCCGACCCCGACCTCGCTAATGTTTCGGCAGAGGAGATTGAGAAGCGCGCACTTAACACTCTCACGCTTCGCGAACGCCTCGTGCTGGAGCTCAAGTACTTTGACGAAACGAAACAGCATCTCGATATCAATAACTGGACGCTCTGCGCGGGCTCTCGTTATGCGGGCGGCTGCGTCCCGTGCGTGCGCTGGTTCGGCGGCGTTGCCGAGTTGCGCGTCGGCTGGTGCCGCGCCGGCGGCGCCGGTTCGCTCCTTCGCGCTCGTGCAGCAGTTTCGTAACACTTCGGTCTTTTGGCTTGTTCACTTCGGGGCGCGTTGGTACTCCAACGCGCCCCTTTTCTTTTGTATACTGTACTGTACGGCTACTATAACCGGTCTCGCCACAGGGCGGATAGCGGTTTGCCGATATTTAGGAACTGCCTATCCGTTTCTGGTGGGCGTGTTCAATGCAGAGCTGGCCCCAAACAGAGCTCACACAGAGTGGGAACAACGTAGGTGTTTTTGCAGAAAAGGGCACCGGTGATATGGATGGAAACGGATAGTACGCGGGCTCTCGTTATGCGGACGGCAACGTCCCGAACGTGAACTGGAACGGCGACGATGCCGAGTTGCACGTCAACTGGTACAACGCCGACAACGCCGATTCGAACCTTCGCGCTCGTGCAGAAGTTCCGCGCACAAAACTCCGCTTAGGCGGAGTTCGCGTTTATGTATTTCAACCACCCGCTTACCATTTTTGACGCTTCAACTAAATCTGCTGAAAGGGCAATGTAGCGTTTTTGTTCTATGACCCGTATTTCGTGAGCTATTCGCACCAATTGTTTTAGCAGTTCAATTTTGATTTTAAGCATCTCCAGAACCGCAGTTTTGCGTTGTCGTGACAAGAGTGCGGCTTCTATAGAGAGAGTCAGAGCGTCCAGACAAGCAGATTCAATTTTCAAATAGATACCATATCGATCTCGCTTGGCGAGCTTCGGCCCAATCAGATATACTGCTGAATATATAACTCCGAGCTTATGAACGATTGGCAAATCCAAAAAATGGTCCGGGGGGGGGTTATTCAGGGAAGTTTTCATAGCATCATTTCGTTAGAGAATTTATTTTCCGCGTGGAGCGAATTTAAGAAGGGTAAGATGCAAAGCGCGGATGTGCAAGCGTTTGCTTTTAACCTTGGAGGAAAACGTCTTTAATTTGCATCAGACGTTGCTTAAAAAACAGTGGCAACCGGATCCGTATCAAGCATTTTACGTCCGTGACCCGAAATTGCGACATATCCATAAGGCGAGTGTCCGCGACCGTGTATTGTACCACGCGGTATTTCGCGTTTTATATCCGATATTTGACCCGCTATTCATTCACGATTCGTATTCCTGCCGGCTTGGGAAGGGTACACACGCTGGTGTTCAACGACTTGAACAATACTTGCGTAAAGCGAGCAGAAACTATACGCAACCATACTATGCACTCAAGTGCGACGTTAAAAAATTCTTTGATTCCATTTCACACACGACGTTACTCAGGCTTATTCAAAAACGCATTTATGATACAGAGACGATCGCTCTTATCAGGCAGATTATCCGGAGTTTCCAGAAGACACCGGGATGTGGATTGCCACTCGGGAATGTTACCAGCCAGCTTTTTGCAAACATTTATCTGAACGAACTCGACCAATTCGTAAAACACCGTCTGAAAATCTCTTACTACCTTCGGTATTGTGATGACTTCATCATATTGGATAGTGAACCATCTATGCTCATTACTCTCATTCCGATTATCCGCTCGTTTTTATTTGATTCTTTACAGCTCACCTTACATCCAAAAAAGATCAGTATCCGAAAAATTTCCACCGGTATAGATTTTCTTGGTTACGTTGTCCTGCCTCATTACCAAGTCGTTCGTACAAGTACCCGCAAACGCATATTCCGCAAACTAAGTGCTTCTGATATGAGAGTACGAAAGGCGTCGGTAGATTCTTATATTGGTATTACGACCCACGCGAAAGGGTATCTTATAAAACAGCGTATACTGGAGATATGCGCGGTAAACAATTGAAGCAAGGGTTACTTATAGGATTCTTAATTCTTGTCGCATTCTGGCTCACTTCTCTTATTATTAGTCTATCAGGAAAGGCACAGATAGCGGTTGACGAAGCGCATAAAGCGCAGAGGCAGTATGAGACTCTGGAAGAAAGGAAGGTTGCGTTGGAGGCGAATCTGGCCGCTCTGGAGACAGCGCGCGGTAAGGACGCCGCCATCCGCACGGCATTCAGAGTTGCGCGCCCCGGAGAAGAAGTTATCGTGGTTGTGCCGCCGACTCCGACCGCCACAACGACGGAACCGTCGTGGTGGGAGAAGATATTGAACTGGTTTAAATAAAAAGCGGGTATGGTTCAGTGGTAGAACGATTGCTTCCCAAGCAATAAACGCGAGTCCGATTCTCGCTACCCGCACCATAATCAAAGACAGGTCAGTTTCGCCGTCAGAAGATTTCGCGGCGCGGAGCGCCGCATAGGGGGAATGCGCATTTCCGCGCGCTTCGCGCGCGTGGAGGGTGAGGTTCGAGCCGAAGACTTTTTGGAGAGAGGATTTTTTGGAGAGGGCATTATCGGTTTTTGCTATTTCGTCCAGCATTGAAGCGTCTTTTACCCATTCTCGCGTAGGTTCAATCCACGCAGATGTGGTTCGAAGAAGTCGAGCGATTTGCTCCTCGACCGACTTCTTTTCGGACATAAGTGCGCGACGACGTTCAAGATAGTCGTCGCGCTCAATATCTTGGGCGACATAGACATCGGTAAGGCGGGAGAGATTGCGGGAAAATTCCGCTACGCGTTCTCGCAATTCTGAGAAAGGGGACATGAGAAAGGGGACAGTGAGAAAGGGGAGAAAGGGGAAGAAAGGGGACAGGCACAGTTTTTGCATGATATGATGTCTGTATGGCACGATCCGCTCGTACCGACATCGGAAACATTCCGTACCACGTTCTGAATAGGGCTGTAGGTAGATTTAAGATATTTTCAACACCGAACGATTATCTTCTCTTTCTTGATATACTGCGTGAAGCACAAAAAGAATTTGATATGCGAGTGCTTGCCTATGTGCTCATGCCAAATCACTGGCACCTAGCCCTGCTTCCTAAACTAGATGGAGACCTAGGACTTTTCATGCACAAGCTCACCAATGCACATACACGAAAAGTGCACACTTTAACTGGCACTATAGGTACTGGTCCATTGTACCAGGGTAGGTACAAGTCATTTCTTATAGAGGAAGACAAGCATTTACTCACAGTCATAAAATACATTGAACGGAACCCGGTTCGTGCCAAGCTCTCCAAAACATGCGAAGAGTATCGATGGGGGAGTGCGTGGTTGCGAAACAATGGAACAGATATGCAACAAAAGTTATTATCCGAACCTCCTGTCGAATTTCCGAAGAACTATATCAAATGGATAAATGAACCGGACACGGTACAGGGTCTTGAAAGGCTGCGCACATCTGTGCAGCGAGGTGCGCCATTTGGTAATGGCTCGTGGGTTGATCATATGGTCAAGAAACATGAACTGAAATCTACAATTCGTAAGCCGGGCAGACCAAAGAAGGAATGATAAACTGTGCCTGTCCCCGTTATCTCGAAGAATAATTAGAACACGAAAAAACAAGAAGAATCGTGACTGTCCCCATTCTCATGTCCCCATTCTCACCATTAGCAACTACCAGACCGGACATTCTTAAAAAAACTCTATTAGTTTTCGACCCAAACGAAGAATTATCATACGACTATCCGACTTATTGGGGTCACGGCTATCGCGTGTTTGAAAAACGTCATGGGCGACTGCTTAAACAAGCAGAAAAAATAATATCAGTGGATTCAGTCGGTAATGGCAGTCCACAGATAATACGAGATCCAAAAATTCTAAACCTAGCGTTTCCAATCGCGGGTCTGTCTAAATTGTTGTCTAAGACCACAACAATAGGCGGTGACATTAAAAAAATGATGGAGGTCTACCAGAGTGAAGCAGACCTTCCAGACTTATTGTCTGAAACATCTCTTGAAAAGACCAAACGACTTGTTCTATCAATGCTCTAAGCCTGCGACGTTAGGCACCTTTTTGTTTAGCTCTAACCTTGGCAGAAATATAAAATTCCCTGCGAGGTATTTCTCGTTTGTCAGTCTGATGTGCCTATTAATCAACCATGGTCGATAATCATAAACACAACTGAAAGTCTCGACAAGGACGGAGTACAGAACTTAATCAATCAAATGTTAATCGACGCTGGGGAGTATACAAATCGAATACTTTCTGGCGACTTTATGCTAGTATAAAAACTTGCAATTTTGGAAGAGGCGTGGTATGATATAAAAAGGTGGTATTTGGAGTTTTTATTCTTAATACTGTGTTCTTAACGTAAAGCCAAAGGAGAGTTCAAATGGATATCGTAACGATTTCCATCGTTCTTGGCTTTACAGCCGGAGCGATACAACTAGTCGGTTACATTGTGTATAACAAGGTAGCCGGTGACAAGATTAATACCGGTTCGTGGAGCATGTGGGCGATAGCCGGCATTGTTGATCTGGCATCATACATTGCCGTCACAGGCGACTGGGTAAAGAATATTCTCCCTGCCGTTTGCGCCTTTGCAGCTATCAGCACGTTCGTCTACGCGTATGTGCGGAAGCGGTTAAGCTGGCCTGATAAACTTGACTGGGTATTCGTCGGAGCCGATGGCGCTATAACTGTCGTGTGGGTTATGACGAACGCAGTTCTGGCGAACATTCTCTATCAGGCGACTGCCGTACTCTCGTTCGTCCCAATTTACCGAGGTATAATCTCAGGTAGAGAAAGGGAACACTTGTGGCCATGGGTCATCTGGACTCTGGCGTATAGTTTCCTAACCGCATCGGTCTATTTAAGACTAGCGAGGTGGGAGGAGCTAGTGTATCCAGTAACACACATCGTGATTCATGCGATAGTGGTCGTTCTCGTCCTCATAAAGCCCGCGCGGTAATCCGCGTGGGCTTTTTTATTGTGGTATAATTCATGCACCAAAGAGAACATGAAGCACATTTATATTTGTACCAGCAAGATAGACGGTCTGGGTCTAAGCATAGGCGAGAACGTCAAGATAGGCGAAGTAATCGCACGCATCAAAGGCGAAATGAAATTCAAAGTAAACAAAAGTCTTAAAGACACATTTGCAAATCCAGATTGGGTCGGCATCGCCAAAGACCAATGGATTGATCCAGAGAAGCCATACAAATTCTTAAACCACTCCTGTAATCCGACAGTAGGTGTTAAGGGGAAGGTTACTCTAGTAGCTTTACGAGATTTTAAGGAGGGTGAGGAAGTGACTGTTGATTACTCCACTATTGAAGGCGATCCTCATTGGGAAATGAAATGTACATGCAATGAGAAAAATTGCCGTAAGGTTATACGCTCAATTCAATTCATGCCCGAGGACCAGTTTGAAAAGTATCTACCATACGTCCCGACGTATTTTAAAAATCTCTATCTAAAACAGCGTAAACATTCAGGATTAATAGTATCATAGAAATATCAGACCATTATTGTTTT
>Ga0209514_10003386_pt1 | contig 22847 bp, 18 predicted proteins | sample Subgrocontami58m_FD_187452 | JGI IMG/M metagenome (GOLD analysis project Ga0209514, IMG submission 187452) | Subsurface groundwater microbial communities from S. Glens Falls, New York, USA - GMW37 contaminated, 5.8 m (SPAdes) (version 3) | ecosystem: Environmental > Aquatic > Deep subsurface >...
TAACCGAACCCTCATCTACCTGACAACTGTCGCCCAACACAGCCGGGCCGATTATACGCACACGAGGGCCAATTTTGCAATTTTTACCAATCAACACCGGGCCAGTTATCTGAACAGAAGGATGTATACTGCATCCTTCCCCAATACCACCCACCACTCCACCATCCCTTCCATCCCTGGCCATCTCGTGAAGCAGGTCATGGTGCAACCGCAGGTATTTTTCAGGGGTACCCATATCTATCCAGTAGCCTTTTGAAGGATAGCCGCAAATCTTCTCACCCTGCTTCAAAAGTAAAGGGAATAAGCCCTGCTCGAACATATAGAAGGTTTGCGAGGGGATAAGCTTGAGTACTTCGGGTTCGATAATATAAACCCCGGCGTTTATCATATTAGTGGTCACTTCATCCCAGCCAGGTTTCTCTACAAAACGCAGGACTCTCCCGCTATTGTCGGTTTCTACCGCACCAAACGCCGTCGGGTTTTCAACCTCAGTAAGGGCAATAGTTATCGAAGCCTTTTCTCTCTTATGGAAAGCATACATATCTTTCAGGTCGATATCGGTAACAACATCCCCGTTAAATACGTAAAAGGCTTCCCCCCGCAGATGTCGTTCAACGTTCTTCACAGCGCCGGCGGTCCCCAGGGGCGTACTCTCCACAACATAGGTTAAATGCGAGTCCTGCTCCCCGACGTTATCGAAGTATGTTTTAATCCGGAGGGGTAGATAGCCCAGAGCCAGAATGACATCCTTAATCCCATGCTTTTTCAGGTAATCGAGATTATGCTCCAGATATGGTTGATTAAGGATTGGGACCATAGATTTAGGAGTATTAACCGTTAACGGCCTTAGCCTGGTACCCTCACCCCCTACCAGAATAACAGCCTGCACAGGTATGACTCCTATTCGCCCAGGCCAGCATCAGCCCGGAGAACCGCAGCCTTATCGATCCTCTCCCATGGCAAGTCCAGATCATCCCTCCCAAAATGGCCGTATGACGCTGTAGGCCGGTAAATAGGCCGCCTTAAATCCAGTTGGTGAATAATGCCTCCAACCCGCAGATCAAAGTGCTCCCGTATCAGCTTCAGGATAAGTTCATCGCTGACCTTACCCGTCCCGGCTGTCTCGATTGATATAGACAAGGGATGAGCGACACCGATGCAGTAGGAAACCTGTATTTCCAGGTAATCTGCAAGGCCCGCCGCGACAACATTTTTAGCCACGTACCGGGCGGCATAGGCACCGGAGCGGTCTACTTTAGTGGGGTCTTTGCCGGAGAATGCGCCTCCTCCATGCCGGGCAAATCCACCATAGGTATCTACCAGAATTTTGCGCCCGGTCAGGCCGGAATCGGCCACCGGGCCGCCGATAACAAAGCGTCCGGTTGCATTTACGTAATACTGGGTCTTCTTATCGAGTAAATGCGGCGGGATGACTGCCTTTATAACCTGCTCCATTATGTCATCTTCCATGGCGACCCTGTTTACATCAGGGTCATGTTGGGCGGCGATAACTACTCTATCTATCCTTACCGGCGTCCCCTTGCAATACTCCACTGTCACCTGTGATTTGCCATCGGGGCGAAGATAGGGAAGCGTTCCATCCTTCCGCACCTGGGCCAGACGCCTGGTCAACTTATGGGACAGGTAAACCGGCAACGGCATAAATACCGGGGTCTCCGTTGTGGCAAAACCCACCATCATGCCCTGGTCGCCAGCGCCTAGCTTTAGTAGCTCATTGACAGCGAACTTAGCATCCCTGGCCTCCATGGACTTATCTACGCCATTAGCAATGTCTTTCGACTGCCCCTTGAGTGACACCATAACGCCGACATTCATATAATCAAAGCCATACTCCGGTTTGGTATACCCCGTGTCCCGTATGACGTCACGGACTATATCGGCGACTTCTACATAGCAATCAGTGCTGATTTCCCCCATCACAATTACCAGGCCGGTGGTCGTAGCTGTTTCGCAGGCTACACGGGCCGTGGGGTCTTTGGCCAGAATAGCATCTAATACACCATCAGAGACCTGGTCACAAAGCTTATCCGGGTGTCCTTCCGTCACCGATTCCGAGGTGAACAAGAAAGATTGAGATTCCATAAAACTTAACGACATCATACCTCCTCTTAATATAAAACTAAAACCTGATCAATCGCCCATTATTTACTGCGTCTTAAATATTTACCCATAAAATACTTAAATCTTAAAATGTAAGCACCAAATTCTATTCTCTTTCATCATTCCCGAGAAGTCGGGAATCCGGAGGGGATGGGGGATTCTGGATTCCCAATCAAGTTGGGAATGACATTAGCATTTTTGGTTTCGGCTTGTCCAGGTTAGAAATTAGTGCTTAGAATTTCCTCGTTTATGTTCCTTTTTCCCAGCTTCCTAAATACTCTTCTTGTTCCGGCGTTAATTTGTCTATAGAAATTCCCATTGCCTGTAGCTTTAGCCTGCCCACTTCTTTGTCAATCTCCCAAGGCACCGGATACACATTAGCCGCCAGTTTGCTTGTCTTCCGGGACTTTACCAGGTGTTCAACCGATAAAGCCTGGTTGGCAAAACTCATATCCATAACGCTGGCTGGATGACCCTCGGCTGCCGCCAGATTGATCAACCTACCCTCTCCCAGCAAGAAAAGATGACGCCCATCGGCCAGCATATACTCATCCACAAAAGGACGGACACGGCGTTTATTCTTAGCCAGCTTTTCCAGTACATCAATGTTTATTTCTACATTGAAATGGCCGCTATTTGCCAGGATAGCGCCGTCTTTCATTAAAGAGAAATGGCGCTTATCCAGCACGTGTAAATTGCCCGTTAAGGTAATAAATATATCACCTATGCGAGCGGCATCCTTCAGCGGCATAACCTGATACCCATCCATTACCGCTTCCAGGGCCGTAATTGGCTCTATTTCAGTTACAATAACCTGGGCGCCCAGACCCCTGGCGCGCATCGCAACACCACGTCCACACCAGCCGTAGCCACACACAACCACCCGTTTCCCCGCCCACAAAATATTAGTTGCCCTGGTAACGCCATCTATAGTGCTTTGCCCTGTGCCATACCTATTATCAAAGAAATGCTTGGTATGAGCATCATTAACAGATATTATAGGATATTTTAATTTTTTCTGCTCTGCCATCTGCCGGAGGCGTATCACGCCAGTAGTAGTCTCCTCCGTGCCGCCTATGACCTTTCCCAGCAAATTGGTCCGTTCTTTATGTAAAAAAGTAACCAGGTCAGCGCCATCATCCATTGTTAAATTGGGTTCGTGTTCCAGAGACGAGGCTATGTGTTTATAGTACGTGGCGTTGTCTTCACCTTTGATAGCGAAGGTTGGTATACCAGATTCCTTAACCAGAGCAGCAGCTACCTCGTCCTGGGTGCTGAGGGGATTGGAGGCACACAGATACACATCGGCTCCTCCGGCCTTAAGGACCAGGGCAAGATTGGCAGTTTCGGTAGTGACATGCAGACAGGCCGAAATACGCACTCCAGCTAGAGGCTTTTCTTTTTTAAAACGCTCCCCGATAAGACGGAGCACCGGCATTTCCCGTTCAGCCCATTCTATTTTGAGTTTCCCGGCGTCAGCCAGGGAAAGGTCTTTGACATCAAAAGGAATCTTTTTCATCCCTACTCCATTTTTTTTAGTCCAGACCACCAGAATAGCAGAGCTAGGGGAATAAGTAAAGTTACAATCCCCATCGCCTCTACCGCAAAGGTGGTAGACGTGAGTTGGGCTATACCGCCAGCTATCAAACTACCCAGAGGGCCAAGACCTGTAGCTACCTCACGCAGGCTCATTACCCGCCCGCGAACCTCATCCGGTATCATTTTCTGAATTACCGTCGCATTGATCGTCATAAAGCTGGTGCGGGCTGCTCCGGAAATGAGCAAAAGTAAAAAGGTTATCCAGAACCAGCGAGAAGCGCCGAAACCCCATAGCGTCAAACCCATCGTTATCGCCGTAGCCAGCAGCACCACCCCCTTATGGCGAAAATCGCTCACTGAGGCTATGGCTACCAGGCTGATGACTGCACCCAGGCCGGATGCAGCGTTAAGGATACCAAAGCCAGAACCTGTTACCTGAAGTATATCCTTTGCAAAGGCAGGCAGAAGGAAAAGGTAGACGAAAAATGTGGTCATAGGCAGAATGTATAAGGCTACCAGCCCACCCACCGTCGGCTGTCTTTTAAGATAGCGAATGCCACCGGAGATGTTCTGCCATAGTGTCTCTTTTCTAGCTGGAGGAGGTTTGAGGGGAGTTTTAACCCAGACCAGCCAGCCAATAGCCAGCACGAGCCCCAACGCCCGCCACAGGAAGACAGGGGCAACGCCGAACCGGTCAATCATCCAGCCCCCCAGCGGCGCCCCGATTACCGATGACGCCATCACCGAGATTGTATCCAGCGAGATGGCATTCATCAGATGTTCACGTTTCACTAGATTGGGCAGTATAGCTTGGCGGGCCGGGTGATTGAAGCTGATGATAACCCCATTAAGCAAGGCTATAACAACTAAATTCCATATTTCTATCCGTTCGGTATAAACCAGAATAGATAACGCAACAGATAGCAGGCTGGCCGTTAATAAGGCTGTAATCAGAAGTTTGCGGCGGTCAATCAAGTCGGCAACAAGACCTCCGGGGAAGGAGAATAGCAACGGAGGGATAAAGCGGGCGAAGCCGATGAAGGTTAATAGAAACGGGGACGGGGTAAGCTGACGCGCCAGCCAGAAGAAAGCAGTAAGCTCCATCCACTCGCCCATGTGCTCGGTAACCGAACCCGCCCACACCAGGCGAAAGTCGCGGTATCGCAGGGAAAGGAATATCTGTCCCAGAGGGGAAGTAGCTTTAGTAGCTTGAGCCATGCGGGTATTTTACTACAACGGTGTCGCACGAGCAACGGAGGCTGAATGTGATAGAGACAGGGACAGAGACAGAGACCGCATCACCCCACTTTCTTTGTCTCAGCTCGCTATCTCGCCCCCTATCTCCCCACGAGCTTGTCAAACCATTTCTCCTGGAACATCCGGGTTGACTTTTCCAGGCTCTGTTTAGATTCTACCAGAAGTTCTCTGGTGTATTGTCTCCAGGAAATAATAATACAGGCGACAGCGTTAGTTTATTTTCTCAACATTTGGCTGCACTCTGGGTCCCGGTCGTCCCCCATTCAAAGCTTCCGTAAGCCCCAGAACATTTATCAGCCTTGATTGGTCGGAGATAACCAGCTTTGTATTATTCTGCAATGATGCCTGGGTGACCTCCATTTGTTTGAGTAGCTGAGCATTTCCAACAAAGAATTTTTCTGCTGCATTAGAAACGTTTTCGATTGCTTGGGCCTCACCCTCCGCCCTCAATATTTTCGACTGCTTGTCGCCTTCTGCAACCAATATGGCATGCTGGCGATCGCCTTCAGCCTGCAATATCTGTTTCTGCTTGTACGCCTCTGCTTCCAGTATAGTAGCTCTCTTTTCCCGTTCTGCTTTCATTTGCTTACTCATAGCGTCGGTTATGTCGCTGGGAGGCTCAATTTCTTTAACTTCTACCCTGGTTACCTTAACTCCCCATTTGTCAGTAGCCTCATCCAGTGTGTTCCTCAGTGAAGTATTTATTCTTTCCCTGGAAGTTAACGTTTCATCAAGGCTCATTTCGCCAATCACGTTTCTAAGATTTGTCTGCGCCAGCTTGGTGACAGCAGTGAAGAAATTAGCTACTTCATAAGTGACAGCCCTGGCATCTGTCACATAGTAGTAAATTACGGCATCTACTTTGACGGTAACATTGTCTTTAGTAATAACGGACTGTGGTTCTATATCTATAACCTGCTCTCGCAGGTCTACTTTGGCCTTCAGGGAATCGGCAAAAGGGAACAGAAACCTGAGCCCAGAATCCCAGGTTTCTTTGAAGCGTCCGAACCTTTCTACGATCCCTTTCTCAGATTGGTGTATAATGGTAACCGATTTCGTTAGCATTATTGCCATCAGTAGGGCCAGTATGAATAAGAGGACTATTATGAACATTTAACTCCCTCCTTTTTCAATTATTTTTACATCCAGGGTTACTCCGGTTACCTTTATAACAATTATCTCGTCACCCTTTTTGATATCCTCAGTTGAGCTCGCTTTCCAGTTTTCATTGCTAACTCTTACAAGGCCGCCTCCAGTCCTGGAAATATCCTCTAAAACAATTCCAGTTCTACCAATAATAGCATCTATGTTAGTTTTTGCAGTCCCGCTTGTTTTCCATCTCTGCACATACCTCCTGGCCAACACGAGGTAAAGCGCACAGAGTATGCTGGTCACTAGCAGCGACAATTTCCATGAATAAAATGGCCAGGTAACCAGACCGGCTACAATAAGGGCGACACCGATAAACACAAGGTCCAGGCCGGTATCAACACCTATAATTAGCTCCGTTATGACCAAAATCAGACCCAGGCCGATGAATGTTAACCATATCCAGGAATTGGATAACCAGATCCACGATACAAGATTTGCTGCGCCGTTAGTCATGATAACCACTCCGCTTATTAATATTTATCACTATGATAACCTTTGCTTGGTACCAGAGGCAGTTCCCGCTCACGCACTGCTTCGGCAGCATAACGCAAGGCTTCACTAATATCCTCTGCTTCGAGGTCCGGATAGGCTTGCAGGATTTCGGCCTCATTCATGCGATCAGCAACCATTCCCACCACAGTAGACACGGGTATGCGTAAACCCCGTATGCAAGGCACACCTCCCATCTGCTCGGGGTTAACAGTAATCCGGTTAAACCTCATCTTTCCTTACCTCCTGCATACCACACTCCCTCTGTCTCTGTCTCAATACTCTGTCTGGCACCGTTTCAATCCCCTTTCGAGGATTTTCTTTCTAATCTCAATAGACTGCACTCCTGGGACCGATACGGTGGACATGGATAATCCGTTTGGTATCATTGATGGTAAAGAGTACCCGGTAATCGCCCACACGGACACGCCATTCATTCTTTTGTCCCTTGAGTTTCTTCACACCCGGCTCCCGCTGGTCCTTCTGCAAGCGGTCCAGCGCCGCCATGACTCGCTCCTCAAAGGTAGACGGCAACTTCTTTAAGTTCCGTTGGGCGGATGGCGTCAGAATGACGCTATACAAAAGCTAAGGTTTCCTCTTCTGCAATCTTGCTTTGTATTCCTGCAGGGACACCGATTTTCCCTTGACCTGTTTTGCCTTCTTGATGAGTATGTGGTCTATGAAGTCCTCAGTGACCTCGTTATCCAGTAGAATTCGTTCAGCCACAGCCCTGCGGTCTGCCGGTTTAAGTTTAGAGTATTCCTCCCACAACTGCTCTGCTGTGGTTTCCCTGAGTTCCTTCGTCTTTGTAATCATCACCACCTCTTCACTTCTCTGTCTCCATTCTCTGTCTCGCCCTATCTTCCAACGAGTTTATCAAACCACTTTTCCCTGAAAAGTTGGGTGGACTTTTCTAGCTGCTCCGGCTTACCCACCACAGGCTTTTGAATATCCGTCTGCACTCCTTTGGGGCGGAAGTCAGGGATATCCTTGCGGACCATCTTATTTCCCAGGGCCTTTCCAGCCAGACTTAGCCCTTCCTGGCTATATACCCAGTTGAGAAAGAGGCGAGTGGCATTTGGGTTAGGACCACCGGCTATGGCCGCCACTGAGGCGGTTGAAAGGACAATCCCCTCCTTCATATCTATAGCTTGAAAAGGTGCGCCTTCCATGGCGAAACGTGCTCCGGTAACATCCGTTCCCTGGAGGGCTAATGGAAATTCTCCCTGGGCGAGCGTGGTGAACAACTCTGGCATGCCGGTTGCGATTTGAAGGTTCTGTCCGTAAAGGGCCTTGATATAATTTTCATCCCATATTTTATTCTCCAGGAACACAACCATGGTTTCATAAAAATTGGGAGCCAAATTTGGTTCCGTCATGAGCATTTTCCCCTTCCACCTGGGGTCCAACAAGTCTTTCCACGATCCGGGCTTCTCCTCGAACTTTACCAGCTTAGTGTTAATATAAGGCGTATAAGCGATAAGCCGGAAAGCCAGATTCATTTTGTCTTTCGGGTCTATTTCTGAGGGAAATACCATCCACACCCCTTGCTCCTTAAGAGATGGAAGTTCATCAACCACTGAAGCCAGCAGTCCTTCCACCTTCATACTGCCTATAAGTATAGAGCTACCCTCAGTCATATCGCCAACTCGCTGACCTATGCGCTTCTCTGTTTTCAATCTCTCTGAAATCTCTGCCCCTCTTCCCGTAGTTATTTTTGCAGAGATACCATATTTTTGTTTGAACCCGTTGGAGATAGCTATCCCTATATCACCCAGCCAGCTATAGGCATAGATGTTTACCTCCCCCTCTTTTTTTGCTGCCGCCAATACCTTAGCCCAGGCAACATCTTCCGGGTTAAGCGCTAAGGCAGCCGGAGCCGATTGAGGCGCCAGGTTTGGGGTGGATATTGGGGGCGCGACAGGGACCGCCCCAGGAGAACATGCTACCAGTACCACCGTTACCAGGATAATTGTCATGAGACTCAGAATTCTCTGTTTCATATGTTGCCTCTTCTCCTTTAAACCGACTAGAAATTTTACGCCCCTGGAATTTGGTCTTTTTGCTTCAACCTAAATACAGATCCCTGTTACCAGAACACATATCATTGCTCCTACCAGACCCGGGGGTTCCGTGTTAGGCAAATGTTAACGTGTCTACCTGCGTCTGTCAACACGCCTGGACAGTCTTCTTTTCGATGTAAATGCGGCTTTAATCCAGTCGCCTCATACGGGGCATAAGGAAAATCAGCACTAAAGGTATAACCATAGTGACAGTGCCCACAACGGCTGCTCCCATAGGCGGGCCGCCGGTGGTATCGGCAATGATACCCGCCATTAAACTACCCATTGGACTGAAACCACGGACCATTTCCCGCCACCCCATCACACGCCCCCGCATATCATCGGGGATCATCCCCTGGACAAGAGTGGAGTCTACCGTCATGAAGGCATTGTTCATGCCGCCTACCAGCATGAGCATCGCCATTGATAGGGGCAGCCAGCGGGAATAGGCAAAGATTATCATGGCCAGGCCCATTACAATAGCCGATGAAAACAGGAAATAGCCTTTATGGCGCATCTGGTTTACCGCTGCCAGGGACACCAGACTCAGGGCTGAACCTACTCCGGGCGCCATCTGTAGTAACCCGTATTCCCAGGCCCCCGCTTGCAATACCTGAGTCGCAAATGCTGGCAATAACCCCATATATGATAAATTGGAAAACATGGGTAGAAAGAACAAACCCACCAGAGCAAACACTATAGTCTCCCGCTTGAGATACTGCCACCCCATTTTCAGGTCTTCCACCGGCGAAGACTTTGGCCCATTCCGTACCGGATCGAAACGGGGTATCCTGATAAGAAGGGCCGTAGCTATTAATCCGCTGACAGCTCTTAGCCCAAACACATAGGTAACGCCGGTGTGCGCGAGTAATAGTCCCGCCAGGGGCGCCCCTAAAAGACGGCTGGACATCATGGATGAACTATCCAGAGATATGGCGTTCATCAGGTGCTCCCGCTTTACTATGTTTGGAAGCACTGCCTGGCGTGAGGGCATATTGATACTGGTTGCAGCACTGCCCAGAACCGAAATTACAACTAAATGCCAGTACTCAACCCAACCAGTAAGCGTGAGCACAGCCAGCGCCACGGAGAGAAGGGCTGTACCCCCTTTGCTATAAATCATAAGGTTGCGCCGGCTCATACGGTCGGCTATTAGCCCTGCCGGAATAGAAAGTACCACCATGGGCACCACTCGCAAGAAAAACATAAGCGAGGTAAGAAACGTAGATCCCGTCATCTCCTGGACAAACCAGAGCAGCCCCGCCATCTCCATCCACTCACCGAGGTGATGGATCATGGAGGCCGACCATACCAGGCGAAAGTCCCGGTAGCTTAGCGAGACAAAGGTCTGCTTACAGGAAGCCGTTAACCTGGTCATTAAAGACATGCATAGTATTTTACATCAATTTGTGCTTATTGGGCAGTGTTATAAAATAACCATCCTGAAAGTGTTTTCTTAAGTAGTGCATCCCGCCAATCGGCTCACCCTAAAGAGGGTTAGTAAACCCAGGTTACCGGAGGTGACAGTGGTTTATATACCGGGGATATCAGTTCAACTTCCGTACTTTAGGCAATATTAGAAGCAGGATAATAGAGCTACCCACCATCAGAAACCCTACCGAAGCAGCGCCCGAAGGCGGTCCATATAAATCAGCAATACTACCTGCCATCAGGCTGCCTATGGGGCTCAGACCACGGAACACATTCCGCCACCCCCATACCCGCCCCCTCACCTCATCCGGAATAAGCTCCTGAATCAAAGTGGCATTTACAGTCATAAAAGCGGTATTCATAGCCCCGTTGACCATGAGCATGACTACGGACACAGCGTACGAACGGGAAACAGAAAATATTAATAATGCCAGTCCCATGATTGTTGTAGAAGTAAATAGAAAGAGGCCCCTTCGCCGCATATTGTTCAAGCCGGCAAAGATTACCAGGCTCAAAGCAGAACCAACACCCGGCGCCATCTGTAAGAAACCATACCCCATAGCTCCTACACCCAGCACCTGGGTCGAAAAAACCGGCAGCAGCCCAAGATAGGACTGATTAGAGAGCATCGGGAGGGCAAACATAGCTACCAGGGCTAGTATCATGGGTTCCTTCTGGAAATATCCCCACCCGCTCCGTATATCCTGCATCGGCGATGTCTTACTTCCAGTTCGCACCGGGTCGAATCGCGGCATCCTTATGAGCAGCAATGCAGATATGGCAGCACCAATAGCCCTGATCCCGAAGATATACGTAACTCCAGTAGTCGCCAGCAGGAAACCGGCCAGAGGAGCGCCAATGAGACGGCTGGACATCATAGATGCCTGGTCGAGAGAGATGGCATTCATCAGGTGCTCCCGGCGAACCAGGTTGGGCAGAACCGACTGGCGGGCCGGCATATTGACGGCGCTGGCAAAACTACCCAGCACGGATAATACCGCAAGATGCCAGTATTCCACCAATCCGGTATCTGCCAGGACTGCCAGAGCAATAGATAGGACTGCAGTGCCAGACTGGCTCATAATCATAAGGTTGCGCCGGCTCATTCTATCGGCGATAAGCCCTGAAGGAATAGACAGGATTATCATAGGGAAAATGCGCAGGAAAAGGATAAGAGAGGTTAGAAATGGGGAGTTCGTCAGGTGCTGAACAAACCAGAGCAGCCCCGCCATCTCCATCCACTCACCCAGGTGATAGATCATGGAGGCCGACCATACCAGGCGAAAGTCCCGGTAGCCCAGCGAGGCGAAGGTTTGCTTCCAAAATGCACTGTTGCCAAATATGTTCATTAAAGGTATGACCTCTGGGTTGTCATATCTTTTTCATCCGCGTTGGCAGAAGCCACAAAGCCAAAGGGATGGCCAGCACCACGGCACCCAGGCCGGCTGTTGCCACAGTCAAGCCGGCAATTTCAGCCGCGCTTCCCACCATGAGGCTGGCTGCCGGCCCCAGACCAGTCATTACTTCCCGTAAACTCATCACCCGCCCACGCATTTGGTCCGTTAGAAACTCCTGGATTATCGTATTATTCACGGTAGTTAAGGATGTATTCATAGCGCCTATCGCAATAGCCAGAAAAACAGAAGATATGAACCAGGGCGAATAGGCAAACCCCATGAATGCTATACCCATGCCCATTCCCGATGCCAGCATAACCAGTCCCCGCCTGCGCACCTGACCTTTTGTCGCCAGAGTAAGTAGACTGGTTATGGAGCCAAGACCGGTCGCTGCCTGAAGTATCCCATACCCGAATGGGCCAACCTTTAAAACATCTTTCGAGAAGGCTGGCAATAGCCCATTGAAGGCGGCGTGGGCTAACGACGGCAATCCCCAGAACAGCACCTGGCCAAGTATGAGTGGCTGCTGTCGTAAATAGCTAAACCCCTGTTTTAAATCTTGAAATGGGTTCCGCTTTTGGGTATTTTCAGGCGGTAACATCGCGGGAATAAATAGCAACCAGATAATGGCTGCGCCCGCCCCAGCCGCCCGGAGTCCGAATACAGGTGTAACCCCGAACAACTGGATAAGTATCCCCGCAATAGGTGTGGCTATGACCCGACTGGCCATCACCGAAGTGGTGTCCAGTGAGATAGCATTCATCAGGTGTTCTCGCTTAACCAAATTGGGCACCATTGTCTGACGGGCCGGATGGTTGAAGCTGGTGGCTACTCCACCCAGGACACTTATCAACAGGATGTTCCATACGGCAACCGTACCCGTATGCACCAGCACGAACAAAACAAGGGAAAGCAGGGTCGAAGCCAAAAGGGCCATGATAAGCACATTTCTGCGGTTCATCCGGTCAACCACCAGGCCGCCCAGAAATGAGAAAATAATCATCGGCCCCATACGGGCAAAATTGACCAGGGTAACCGTAAACGGGGAGTTGGTCATCTCGTTGACCAGCCACAGCAGGGCCGCCATCTCCATCCACTCACCCATGTGTTCCGAGACCGATCCCAGCCAGACGAAACGGAAGTTTCTGTAGTTGAGAGAGGTAAATGTCTGCCCCCAGAAGGAGCGTCCGCGGGTTGCGTTAGACGTGTCAACGCCTCCTTCTGGAGGTTGACGATGGTTTACGGATTTTTAGTAGTTCTTTTACGTGCTCCACCAGATCACCAACAGGGCGAGAGGTATCTAACAGTATTTGCGGTAGCCCGGGGTCTACCCGGTCAAATTTCCGTTTCTGGACAATGTAAGTTTCCAACCTTCCATCCGATGGCACATCAGCTTGAAGCAGCCGTTGCTCCAGGCGCTTACGCACCATCTCTTCAGGACAGGTTATCTCTAAAATGCGGAAATGTGCATTTCGGGCTTGGGCTAACTGCTGTGCGCGTCTCCGGTCCTCTGCATTCCGGAAAGATGCGTCCAGGATTACGGATTTCCCTTTGGTCAGCAACTTATCTGCCTCCTCAAAAAGGGCATCATAAGTACGTTTGGTTGATTCAATTGAATACAAACCTTTTTCGAACTCATCATAATGGTGTTGCATCGATGGAATACCGGCCAGGTTCTTGCGCGTCACATCTGAGGAAATAACGGCCATATTTAGTTTTTTTGCCAGAGCCTCGGCCAGAGTTGTCTTGCCAGTGCCTATTAATCCTGTAGTTATTAATAATAAAGGCCGCTTTTCCCTCCTGGATCTCTTTTGAGTGCTTTCTACCGGGTTTGAACATGCCGTTGCTTTAGTACCCGGTATATACGAATAAGCCAGTTTGAAATATGCCCGGGCCCGTTTTAACGCCTTTTCCCTGTCAGCCGCTGAAACTAACCCATCCTCAGATTTAAAACATTCTACCTTCCCCCGTGTATAGGCCCGGTAGCCTTTGTAGAAACCGAGTAGCTCGCCTAATTTCCAATCCCCTGAGAGAGCTATATATGATTGAGCAAAAGTTATTGCCAGGTCGGGTCTCCCGTGGAAGTCCAGGTCCATGGCCAGAAAGGCTATCTCCGAGGCTACATCGCAGTAGCGGAAACGGTCATTGAACTCGATACAATCATAGATTACCAGTCCATCGCTTCCTCCGATGCGTCGCGGGATTTCCGAAAAACATATATTGGCCGCATGGAGGTCCCCGTGGCAATCACGGATACGCCCCTCTCCGACTCGCCGGTTGAAGAGAGTCGCCTGCTCCTTGATGAATCGCCGAGTGAAATCCTTAAATGCCTCACATTCTTCGGCTGAAATTGCCGTACTTATATACTTTACGGTTTGAGAGAAATTCTCCTCGGTGTTGGTCGCGATAATATCCAGGCCGCCGAAAGCGCTGATGGCCGGGCTGGTCTCAGCCTCCCTGTGAAACCGGGTCATAATGGTTGCTACCCGCCTGACCATATCTTCAGTGACCTGGTTGTTGTCCAGCAGGACATCCATCATCCTGTCCTGGGGAAGTTGCAGCATTTTAACTGCATATTCCACCACATCTCCCTCCCCCTCCACAACCAGGATATTCCCCTGCCGGCAGATAGCCGCTACGCCAAGATAAACTTCGGGGCAAAGCCGGCGGTTAAGTTTGACCTCTTGCTGGCAGAAGAAATGCCGCTTTTCCAGGGTGGTGTAGTCCAGATACCCCAGGTTGACAGGCTTCTTTACCTTATAAGCCAGTTGGCCGGTCAAAAAGACCAGCGACATCTGCGTCTGAGCTAATTCCACATTTTGGGGCCGGTAGAGATATGCCTCCGGTCTGAGCAGGGCTTTTACCAGATCGGAGGGTTCAATAACAAACATTTCAATTTTCTAGCCAGCGCATTATCTCTTCTTTTACTTGTTCGTGATTACTCCTGGTTAAAAGCAACAACCGCACCCGGGGCATACGTTTTATGTTATCCGCCCAGGGGTGAGGAGCCAGCATAATTGTGCCCAACACCTTTTTACCGCTTGATAAAGCCCCGGTTACTGCCTCCCGGAAAGCCCCGGAAAATAGCTCCATTTTGCCTATCTCATCCACCACAACCACGTCATCCTCAGCTATCGCCTTGCGGAGGGCAACGACACCTACCCTTTCCAGACTGGCAAGGTCAACCCCATATTTTCCCACCCGGGGCTTACCAGAAAGGTTAATATGAGCCAGGGTCGCCTGCTCACCAGCTAAAGTTGTTAATAAAAAGCCCTCTCTGATGCCACGGATGCGGATCTCTTGAGTATAAAACCCACCCGCCTGTCCCCGGAAAGCAGCCACTATTTCCCGTAGGAGAGTGGTCTTTCCAGTGCCAGGCGCCCCAGTAATAAGATAAACACTAATCACGATAAGTCTAAGCAGGCTTTTTAGTGCGTAGAAGTTTACGTTGCTCTTTTTCCAGCATAGCTTTGTGCCGGTGTTTGTGAATTGCTACCCTTTTTCGCTTATTCAGAAGTCATCACCCCCTTTTCTATTGAAAATTTTCTAAAACCTGCAAGTCCATATATATCAGGAACCATTAAGACTATCAGCGCCATTTCCTGGTATCGAAAACCCCCGTCCCGATTTATCGGGCCTTCCCCCTTTACATAAAGGGGGGTCAGGGGGTTTCCCGCTCACGCATATTTCTTTCTTAATACCGCTGAAAGTTCCGATGTTAACTCCAGCGCTTGTATCGCTCCATCAGGTGAAATGGCCCCCAGGCCGCAGGAAGGCGTTACTAATGCCTGGTTGGTCAATTGCTTTATAGAGATACCCTTCCGGGTGAAAGCAGCCATAGCCTCCTCCAAGCGGTCACGCAAACTGGATACCGTCTCTTTCGACAGGTTGGCTTCGTCATTGGGTACGATGCCCCATGCAATAATCCCGCCCCTGTTGATAAACGCTTTAACCTCCGCAGGGTACAGGCTTAAAGTCTGAGCATAGTTATAAGCGTCAAAACTCAATATGTTAACACTGGTAGCCAGCAGCACCGACCAGTCTGTATTGCCACAGCAATGGATACCTTTGGTCCCTTCAATCCCTGCCAATACCTCCCCAAGTAAAGAAAGCACCTGCTCCCTAGATATAGAGATAAATGCTGAGCCAAAGGAACTCATATACGGCTCATCAACCCATACCATTGTATTGGAACAGACCGTCCGCAGCTGTTTCTCCTGCCAGGCGGCCCGCAACCGGAGGAGCCTTGCCAGAGCATCGGAAAGGATCTCGTGATAAAGTATCGGTCGCTTTTCGGTGTCGGTGATAGATAAGCCACAGCTTACAGGGCCGGTTATATGGCCTTTGACGGCTTGCGGCGCACCCAGCCTGGACGAAAGAAAAGTATATAGACCTGCTGCATAATCTTTCTTTACAGGGTATTTTGAGAATGCCTTGACCTCATAGTCCTCCAACAGCTTCCTTAAAGGTTTATCCATGTCCTCGTTTAAATCCACGAAGATTTTATCACCCTCCACCTTAACGCCGGGCAATCCCTCCGTAAACTGTACATACATAGACTCCAGAAAGGAACGCTTGGGCAACTGAGGCCAGATAGGCAAAGAAGGCAGGTATTTCAATACAAGCTCCATAGCCTGTTTGGGGTCAGTATAGGGCATACTGCCAACAGCAGTTGCCATGCAAGCGGTTGATATGGTTGCCATAATTGCCATCTCCTACGAATACGGTATATATTTGCCGATCAAGAGCGCCATTTCTTGCTTGAGATGAGCAGGTATCTTATCCCGAGAGGTAACAATAGCATTCTTCAATGCCGATGGGCAATCGCACTTTCTGGTCTCAGGTATCCGGTTGGCTACCTTCCTGATAATCTCTTTAGCAGTCCCCACGTTCTTTAACAGGTTCGCAATAATCATCTCGATAGTAACAGATTCATGCGCCGAATGCCAGCAATCGTAGTCCGTGACACATGCCAGCGCAGCATAGCAAATCTCAGCTTCCCGAGCAATCCTTGCCTCGGGCAGGGCTGTCATACCGACGATACTGGCCCCCCAGGAGCGGTAAAGCTCCGATTCAGCCCGGGTAGAGAACTGGGGACCCTCTATCACCACCCACGAGCCTCCTTTATGTACTCGGACGCCTGTCTCTAAAGCTGACTGATATAACGTTGAACTCAACACAGGGCAAAAAGGATGGGCAAACGGGGCATGGACTACAATGCCCTTTCCGAAAAAGGTATTTACCCTATTTTGGGTGCGGTCTATCAACTGGTCGGGAATAACTAAATCCATAGGATGTATTTCCTCTTTAAAGCTGCCTACAGCGCTGATGGAAATTATGGAGTCCACTCCCAGCGATTTCAAAGCATATATGTTTGCCCGCACCGGTATATCAGTGGGGCTGATGCGGTGGCCGCGTCCATGCCGGGGAAGGAAAGCGATGTTCACCCCTTCAAGCATGCCCACCGTTATCGCATCGCTGGGTTTACCGAAAGGGGTCTCGATATTTACCTCCCGAACGTCGTGGAAACCTTCAATTTCATAAAGGCCACTCCCACCGATAATACCGATTTTGGCTTGAGGCATACATACTCCTATCTGAACAATTGCATATAGATTCCTACGAAAATAGCCGCTCTCGTGTCATCCTGTCCGAGCGGGTATCGGACTCCGATGTTTTACTCGGAGGAGGAGACACGAGTTATCGGGACGACGAAGGATCTCAGGGCGACAGGGAGTTTTTTTTACAGTTGGCTTGCCCCACCTTGAGATTCATCGTCCCGATATGTCGGGAAATGACAGTGCCAGATTATTTTCATCCTTCGCTGCGTCCTGATTCATAGGGGCATGATCAATTCCGTGAAATTACCACCTCGTCAGAAATAATATTTTATTTGATAAACAGTTTCCTCAACCTGGCCTCATAAGGCTCCCGGATAATCCCCTTTTCAGTTATTATCGCCGTAACATAATGGTGAGGGGTAACATCGAAGGCCGGGTTGGCAACCTTTACTCCAATCGGAGCAATACGTACTCCCCTTAGATGCGTTACCTCCTCAGGGCTTCGTTCCTCTATCGGGATTTGGTCTCCGGAGTTCAGAGTTATGTCAACAGTAGTAGTCGGCGCAGCCACATAGAAAGGCACACCATTTTCCATAGCTAATACCGACAATGAATAGGTGCCAATCTTGTTAGCTACATCCCCATTGGCGGCGATACGGTCCGCCCCAACTATAACCAGGTCTATTTTCTTTTGTTTCAAAAAATGGCCTGCCATATTATCAGTTATTAGCGTGACCGGTATCTCCATCTGCGTTAGTTCCCAGGCAGTAAGCCTGGCGCCCTGTAGCAACGGACGGCTTTCAGTGGCAAATACCTGTAGTTTTTTCCCTGCTTCCCGGGCAGCGTATATCACTCCGAGAGCTGTCCCATAGCCACCGGTGGCCAATGCCCCCGCATTGCAATGGGTGAGAATAGTTGCATCATCCTTTATCAGATCCGCCCCATATTTACCCAACTGGCGGTTGGCAGCTTCTTCCTCTTGAGCAATCAGATTAGCTTCTTTCATTATAATCCGTTGGACTTCCTCTATACTTTTACATTCCCCGGCGGCCTTTTCTAACCTTTGGAGAGCATAGAACAGGTTGATAGCAGTGGGCCTGGTTACAGCCAGGCTCCTGGATACCTGGCCTAGCTTATCCAGGAACTTGTTTAAAGTTCCGGCCTTAATCCGCTGCGCCCCCAGTACCAGCCCGTAGGCGGCTGCTATACCCAACTGCGGAGCTCCGCGTACACGGAGCTGGCAAATAGCTTCAGCCATAGCTATATGGTCGGTTATTTCCAAATATACCAGCTCGGTGGGCAAGCGGGTCTGGTCGATTATTTTAACCTTTCCATCCACCCATTGAATAGGTTTTATATCTGCTAACGGCATATTCCTCACCAACTATAGTAATTAATAACAATTCCGAGGCTACGGCTGAAATATACTATCCCGCCATCAGGCTGTCAATCCCGACTTCTCGGGACAATCGGGACTTGACGCTAAGTTTGCAACGAAGTAAACTTTAGGCCACTTAATTCTCTAATAATCCTCATTTTAGTAAAGGAATGAATGCATGGAAAAACAAATGGAACGCCGCCGGGAACCCGAACCTGTAATCTATGAACGCATCGCCGAAGAGCTATGGCTGGGTCAACAGAAAGAGAAACAAAGAATAGCCTCGTTGCCCAGAGTCAGAAAAGGCAGTGAAACACCCTTCAGGCAAAATGCCCAGGCTTACCGAAAAGCCTATGGCGATACAGGTATGAAAAACCGCCTGGTTAATGCCCCGCTGGTAACCATGACTGTATCGGAGCAGATTATACCACCAAGCAATAAATCGGGGCGGCACCGCCATTATAACGAGGCGATATTTTATGTCCTTGATGGGGACGGCTACGAAATCCATGATGGCATCAAATATCCCTGGCAGGCCGGCGATATTATGTCAGTTCCCAGCTATTGCATCCATCAGCATTTCAATCCCAGCGATAAACCTGTCCGTTTCTTTTTCTCTACGGGCACCAATATTGTAGAATTTATGGGAGTAGGTATCAAGGAGCAATTTGAGATGCACCCCAGCTACCAAATCCCCGAAGGCGGCCAGCCCCTTTATGACCCCCAGGGAGACCTGTTGGGATATAAGGCCGCAGATGGCATGGAGTTCCGTTTCGGCGTAAACAAAGAGTTCCAGCAGCTAATGAAAAATAAAATGGACGCGCAGTTCAGCGGCAAACCCCAGAATATCTATGATGAATTCCTTAAGCTGTTAGCCGACCAGAATGCGTGGCGCCGGGCGGCTCCCCACGTGATTAAACAGGAGACCTGTTCCTGGCAGGATACGCGAATGGGCCGTATCAAGTACCTGGTCAGTCCTTTCCAGCCCTCGGGCTTGCGTCTGTATGATGCTTTCCTTCAGGAATTACCTCCCGGAGGCCGCTCCGGAAAACACCGCCATGTAAGCGAAGAGGTGCATCGTATCCTGGAAGGCAAGGGCTACGATATTCACGATGGCGTTAAATGGGACTGGGAGGAAGAGGATGTAGTATTCATGCCGGTAAACACAGTGCACCAGCACTTCAACGCCGATCCAAAACGTCCTGCCCGATTTATATCGTTCCAATCCCGACTCTACTATTACCTGGGCCACGGCGGAATCGAACATCTGGAGGACGCAAAGGATTAAAAAATAATAACAAATTCAGCTATAATATTATCATCTATCAAAAAGTTGCTTAATAGGAAACTGGTAATAATTTAACGATAACTTTCAAGGAGTCTTTAATATATGAATAAGCTATTATCTCTGATATTCGTATCCGTGCTATTGGTTACTCTTGCCTGTTCCCCGCAAGTAAAATCTACCCCCACACCACCACCATCGCCGGCGCTGCCTGCCTCTCCTGCGGTTACACCCGGCAGGGAGGACCTTGCATTACAGAAGCTGGTGGAAGCTGCTAAAAAGGAAGGTAAAGTCACCCTCTATACCTTTAACTTTATCGGTGATGCAGGGATAGCTGTACAGCGGGCATTCACCGAGCGCTACGGGGTAAAAGTTGACTCTATATCTGGCCGGGGAGCTGAATTCATTGAGCGGCTTAAAACCGAAGCCCGCACTAAAAACCAGACGGGTGATTATACTGAAGGCTCACCACTTCACCTGATCAACATGAAGAAGGCAGGATTAACAACTTCATTAGCGGACTTACCTGTACTCCAGGAAAAAGACGTGTGGAAGCTGGATGTAGGGTATCTGGACCAGGATAAACACCTGCTGTCGTACAGCCCGATATTCCAGTGGCCTCTGGTGAATACCAAACTTGTCAAACCGGAAGATGAACCGAAATCCTGGTTGGACCTGCTGCAACCCAAATGGAAAGGTAAAATCCTGTTCGCCGACCCGGTAATTGCCAGCAATGCTTACATGGCTTTCCAGCCCCTTACTAAAGGGGGTATGCTGACGCAGGATTATCTGGACAAACTGGGCGCCCAGGACCTTCTCCAGGTTATTGGCCCAACCCAGGGTGTAGAAGCCTTATCTCGGGGAGAAGCTCCAATATTCCTTTTCACCGCTGCTTCTACCGCCACTAATGCAGTTCGGGCTGGTGCGCCCATCAAGATTATAGACATGAAAGAAGGCATGTCGGCGCAGGCTAACCTTATGGCAGTTATAAAGGATTCGCCACACCCCAATGCCGCCAAATTATTCGCCAATTGGCTGTTGAGTAAAGAGGGCCAATCGGTCCAAGCCAAAGCCAGGGGGGCCGATGGAGTAAGAAAAGATGTCCCTTCCGGTTTTCCACCGGCCCTGTCACTAGACCCGGTAAGGCCAGTCCTGACTACCAGCGATGACCTTGAAACCCAGGGGAAGATGTTCCAGGACAAAATCTATTTACCTCTTTTTAAGAAAAAATAAAGCGGTCGAGGGAAGCTTGTCGGGTATTTTTCCCGGGAAAATAGTTCAATATTCAAACCCAAAAACTTTACAGATAACAAATTTATATTGTATAATGTTGCAACCTATTCAATCAGGAGGAAAAGCATGAAAACACGTTTAGCGATAGTGGCATTTGTTTTAGTATTTTTAACGATAGCAGCCTGTAAACCTGCTACCACCCCAGCTCCGGTTACCGCGCCCCAGGCAACATCACCCGCTCCGGTTACCGGTCCCGGAACTGCTCCGGCGATTAGCGCCGACGATGCTGCCTGGCAAAAAGTAATAGAAGCAGCCAAAAAAGAAGGATCTGCCACCCTCTACAGCTTTAACTTTGTTGGCGATGTCGGCCTGGCTGTAAGTAGAGCCTTTAAAGAAAAATACGGAATCAACCTGGATATAATAACCGGCCGGGGAGCCGAACAACTGGAACGGTTGAAGGCGGAGCGCCGCACTGGCAAAATGACCGGTGACTTTATGGAAGGCTCCAGGGTACACAATGCTAACGTCAAAAAGGAAGGCTTAACCGTAAGCCTGGCTGATTTACCGGTTTTCAAGGAAAAAGAGGCATGGCTTGTGGACCCATTTGTTTTAGATGATACTAAAAATCTGGTGTCTTTTAATATCTTTGTATATGCTCCCTTTGTCAATAATAACCTGGTAAAAAAGGGTGAAGAGCCAAAATCGTACAAAGATTTGCTTGACCCAAAGTGGAAGGGCAAAATGGTGCTTCCTGACCCCAACGTCAGCGCTGCATCCTACGAGACATTTATGTCCTTTCTAAGTTTGAAGATACTGGACAACGATTACCTGAAGGCGCTGGGCAATCAGCAGTTAGCATTCACCCTGGGAGACGATGATAGCATACAGAAAATTACCAGAGGAGAATATTCTATATCTATTCGTACAGCGCCACCCGTGGTTGCCAATTATATTTTACAAGGCGCCCCCATTAGAGCCGTCCCTATGGCTGAAGGACATATAGGCAGCGCCCTGGTCGCCCTGGTTGTCAAGGATGGACCGCACCCCAATGCCGCCAAACTGTTTACTAACTGGCTGCTGTCACAGGAAGGCCAGACGGTTTTCGGCAAGGCCAAGGGTGCAAATACTATCCGAAAAGATGTCACCGACTTCCTGCCGGAACCTGCCCGCGTGCCTAACGTCAAGGTCATTATGCCCACCGAAAAAGACACCGATGATATGGCACAACTGTTTAAAGACAAATTCCTTGTCAATCTATGGAAAAAATAAGCTGGATTATCCAGGCCAGGGTAACATAGCTTTATCGTGATTAACAAAGTGGGGGTGCGACTATGGAATTCCATAGTCGCACCCCCATTGTAATTTCGCATCAAATACCATCCACCAAAGCTTGTTCAAACAACCCGGCATAGTAATATCATTTATTAGCCTCAAATCTGTAAATACCCCATATTGCATAACCCGCTGATAAGAAACCCGTACAAATCTACACTTCTCTTGTTTAATCTCTTCTATCGGGATTCCAATTTATTTGCATGCCCAATGATTTTGTAGTATAATCTCCGAAATTTACCCTGAAAAGGAGTCGGCGATGAAGAAATTTTTAGGTCTAGGGTTAATAGTTACCGTACTATTTATTCTTACTGCTTGCACCCCATCTCCTGCCCCCCCTCCTTCAGCAACATCCAACACCCCTGCACCCGCCGCAGTAGCTGCGCCAAAGGCTATCCCTTCTGTCAGTTCCGAGGATGCAGCATGGAACAAAATATTAGATGCAGCTAAGCGTGAAGGCGAGGTTACAGCCTACAGCTTCAGTATGGTAGGCGATACCAGCCTGGTCGTAGCTAAGGCCTTTAAGGATAGATACGGGATAAACCTGGATATTATTAGCGGGCGTGGCGCCGAATTCCTGGAAAGGGTCAAGACCGAGCAACGAATGAA
>Ga0209514_10003396_pt1 | contig 22800 bp, 20 predicted proteins | sample Subgrocontami58m_FD_187452 | JGI IMG/M metagenome (GOLD analysis project Ga0209514, IMG submission 187452) | Subsurface groundwater microbial communities from S. Glens Falls, New York, USA - GMW37 contaminated, 5.8 m (SPAdes) (version 3) | ecosystem: Environmental > Aquatic > Deep subsurface >...
TCAGCACCTTGCCGATCTCGGTGGAGCCCGTGAAGGTGAGCTTGCGCACGGTGGGATTGGCGGTCAGCTCGCCGCCGATCGCGGTCGCGGAGCCGGTGACCACGCTGAACACGCCCTTGGGCACGCCGGCGCGCTCGGCGAGCTCCGCCAACGCGAGCGCGGAGTAGGGCGTCGCGGTGGCGGGCTTGAGCACCATGGTGCAGCCCGCGGCGAGCGCGGGGCCCGCCTTCCTCGTGATCATCGCCGAGGGGAAATTCCACGGCGTGATCGCGGCGCACACCCCGACCGGCTGCTTGATCACCACCACGCGCTTGTCGGCCTGGTAGGTCGGGATCGTGTCGCCGTAGATGCGCTTGGCCTCTTCGGAGAACCACTCGATGAAAGCCGCGGAGTAGGCGATCTCGCCGCGCGCCTCGGCGAGCGGCTTGCCCTGCTCGGCGGTCATGATCTTCGCGAGGTCGTCCTGGTTCGCCATCATCAGATCGAACCAGCGGCGCAGGATCGCCGCGCGCTCCTTGGCGAGCTTCGCGCGCCAGGCGGGCAGGGCGGCGTCTGCCGCGGCGATGGCGCGGCGCGTCTCGGCGGCGCCCATCGCGGGGATCGTGCCCAGCACCGCGCCGTTCGCGGGGTTGGTGACGGGAATCGTCTTGCCGCCGTCGGCGTCGAGCCACGCGCCGTCGACGTAGCACTTCTGGCGGAACAGCGACGGGTCCTTCAGTTCGGGCATCGCGATGCCGGGGGTGTTGGGTGCGTTCATGGCATTCTCCTGAGTGCGCGTTTCGCCGTTACGCAGGCTGCAGGCGGTGGGGAAACACCTGCGGCCGCAGCTTCGGGTGGCAGGCCATCATCTTCGGTGCGTACGCGGTCTCCGCGCCGAGCGCTTCGGCGGCGTGCCAGGACCAGCGCGGATCCCACATCGCGCCGCGCGCGATCGCGATCATGTCGGCCTTGCCAGAGGCGACGATGTCCTCGGCCAGATTGAAATCGGCGATCAGGCCCACCGACATGGTCGGGATGCCGGCTTCCTTGCGGACCTTTTCCGCGAACGGCGCCTGGTAGGCGGGCGCGAGCGGAATCTTCTGGCGCGGGTCGAGGCCGCCCGAGGACACGTCGATGTAGTCGCAGCCGAGCCGCTTCAATTCGCGCGCGAACACCACGGTCTCCTCCGGCGTCCAGCCGCCCTCCATCCAGTCGGTCGCCGAAACGCGAATGCCCATCGGCTTCGCCGCGGGCCACGCCGCGCGCATCGCGGCGAACAGCTCGAGCGGAAAGCGCATGCGGTTCTCGAGGCTGCCGCCGTATTCGTCGCTGCGCTGGTTGCTGAGCGGCGAGAGGAACTGGTGCACGAGATAACCGTGGCCGCCGTGCAGTTCGACAAGGTCGTAGCCGATGCGCTCGGCGCGATGCACCGCCGCCACCCATTGTGAGACGAGCTCCTTGATGCCCTCGCGCGTGAGCGCCTCGGGCACGGGCCAATCGGGCGCGAACGGAATCGCCGAAGGCGCCTGGGTGCGCCAGCCGCCTTCTTCGGGCGCGAGCGGCTTGCCGCCTTGCGCCGGCGTCTGGGTCGATCCCTTGCGCCCGGCGTGCGCGAGCTGGATGCCGTGCCTGGCGACGCCGTACTGCCTGCAGAAGTCGATCACGCGCTTCATCGCCGCCTCGTTCGCGTCGGACCACATGCCCGCGCAGCGTGCGGTGATGCGGCCGGCGGGATTGACGTCGGTCATCTCGGTCATCACCAGCGCGCCGGCGCCCAGCGAGAACTGCCCGAGGTGCATCAGGTGCCAGTCGGTGGCGCAGCCGTTGTCCGAGTTGTACTGGCACATCGGCGAGACGACGATGCGGTTGGGCAGCGCCAGGCCGCGCAGCGTGATGGGGGAAAACAGGGCGCTTGCCATGGTGCTTCGTTCCTTTTTCTGGGTCCGTGTCGGGTGGAAGTGCGGTTCGGCGATCGGAGTTTCGCCGGCCCTGCGGGGCCGGAATGAAGGTCGATATTGTATCAGCCCGCCGCGCGCCGCCGGTTGTCGCTGTGCCGGTTGATCACCACCCAGATCGCCACCGCCGGCTCGCGGCCGATGGTCCAGAGGCGGTGCGGCGACTGGGCGTCGAACGAGATCGAGTCGCCCGGCCCCAGCTCGAATTCCTCGAAGCCGATCTTGACCCCGAGCCGCCCCTTGATCATGTAGGCGTACTCCTTGCCGCCGTGACGGACCATCGAATTCTCGTCGCACGAGGCCGCGCCGGACTCGTAGACGACGTAGAGGAACTCTACCTTGTCGTCCGGCGCCGCGGTCAGGCGCTCCCAGCGCACGCCGTCGGCGAGCTTCAGGCTCTTGCGCCGGTTGCGCCGCTGCACCGGGCTGCCCGGCGCGCGCGCCGGCCGGGCGCGTTCCGCCTCGGGTTTCGGCGGGGCGTCGCGGAACAGCTCGTCGAGCAGCAGCCCCAGTTCGTTCGACATCGAGTACAGCGTTCCCACCGAGGGCTTCACGCGGCCGAGCTCGATCTGCGACACGAGGCTCGGCGACACGTCGACGCGGCGCGCCAGCTCGCGCAGGCTCATGCCGTTTCGCTCGCGCGCGAGCCGCAGCCGCGCGCCGAGGTCGCCGGAGGCGATGCCGGACCCGGCCGGCTTGGCCGCGCGTCCGCGCGAAACGGCGCCGCGCGATCTGGAGTTCCCCGCGTTCATGCGCGGAAGTTACACCGTTCGTTGACACTGCACAACAAGCGGAGTAGTGTTCACTCCCGCTTTACACGCGGTCTACACGCGGCGGAAGCGAAACGCCGCGGGATTCGCGCCCGGCACGCCGCCGCGGAGCGACCACCAGAGGGCAGGAGGACAGCCATGCACCATGTGCTTCGTGCGCAGGATATCCGGTTCGTGCCCGCCTACGCGGGGCACAGCAAGGCCTTCGGCCGCTGCGCCGCGGTCGACGCCGCCGCCGGGTCGGTGCACATGGGCGTGGGCCTGTGCACGCTCGGATCCGGCGGGCGCGTGGACACCCACGTTCAATCCTTCGAGGAGAGCTTCTATGTCCTCGAAGGCCGGCCCACGCTGGTGATGGACGGGCGCGGCACCACGCTCGAGCCCGGCGCCTGCGGGCTGATACCCGTCGGGGTCCCGCACGCGTGGCTCGGACCGTCCAGGGGCGCGGCGAAGTGGATCGACATGGCGACGCCGCAGCCGCGCCCGGAGGGCGAAGAGCCCGACACGTTCTTCCTCGGGCCGCCGTCCGAGGTCGAGATGGCCGAGCTGGACATCCGCGACCCGCGCTCGCGCCACCTGTTCCGCATGGCCGAGGACGACATCGTCGTCGACAAGCTGAAGATCGGCGCGCGCAAGGACGCACCCAAGGTGTCCGCGAGCATGAACACGGCACTCCTGGCCTACAGCGGCATCGCGCTGAAGATGCTGGTCGACCAGCGCCTGGACGCGCAGCTGCACACCATGTTCATGGTCGAGTACCAGCCCGGCGGCGTCGCGCACCCGCACGACCACCCGATGGAGGAGTCGTACATCATCCTCGAGGGCGAGGTCGAGGCGGTCGGCGACGGCAAGCGCTACACGCTGAAGAAGGGCGACGTGTTCTGGACCGGCGTGGGATGCGTGCACGCCTTCTACAACACCAGCAAGGGCACGGTGCGCTGGCTCGAGACGCAGTCGCCGCAGTTGCCCGGACGGCACGGCTACCGCTTCAGCCGCGACTGGGAATATTTCAGGGAGAAACTCGCCGCGCAATCCACGCCGATGCGCGCGCCCAAGCGCGCGGCGAAGTCCGCGTCGGGGAAGGGCAAGCGCTGACGCGGGTCCGCGCGGGCGTTCCGGAATTCATCAATTGATCGGAGGCGGTATGGCCAGCCAGGGCAGTGCTGTAATCGTAGGGGGTACTTCGGGCATCGGCAGGCAGCTCGCGAAGACGCTCGCGGGGCGCGGCGAAGAGGTGATCGTCACCGGCCGCGACCAGGCGCGCGCGCAGGGCGTCGCGACCGAGATCGGCGGACGCACGCGCGGCCTCGCTCTCGACCTCGCGCGCCCCGAGGAGATCGCCGGCAAGCTCGCCGGCGTGGGCAAGGTGAGCCACCTCGTGATCGCCGCGATCGAGCGCGACGAAAACAGCGTGCGCAAGTTCGACATCGCGCGCGCGCTGCGCCTGGTGACGCTCAAACTCGTCGGCTACACCGAGGTCATCCACACGCTCTCGCCGCGCTTCGCGCCCGACGCTTCCATCGTGCTGTTCGGCGGGCTCGCGAAAGAGCGGCCGTATCCGGGCTCGACCACGGTGACCACGGTGAACGGCGGCGTGAACAACATGATCAAGACGCTCGCGATCGAGCTCGCGCCGGTGCGCGTGAACGCCGTGCATCCGGGCATCGTCGGCGACAGCCCGGCGTGGAACGGCAAGCCCCCCGAGGTCCTGAAGCGCGTGCAGGACCGCACGCCGCTCGGCCGGCTGGTGACGATGGACGAGGTGGTGGGCTCGGTGCTCTTCCTGCTGGACAACGGGGGAGTGAACGGGGTGAACCTGTACGTGGACGGCGGCTGGCTGCTGACGTGATCAACTGCATCGAGGAGGACAGGACATGAACTATTCGAAAGGACTGACACTGATCGCGGCCGGCGCGCTGCTTGCGCTCGGCCTTGCGCTTCAGCCCGCGGCAGCGGCGCCTTCGGGCAAGCCGATCCGCATCGGCAGCACGCTCGCGCTGACCGGGCCGCTCGCGGCCACGGCGCTGGTGCACAAGGTGGTGGGGGAGATCTTCGTCGAGGAATTGAACAAGAAGGACGGCCTGCTCGGCCGCCCGGTGGAATGGATCGTGAAGGACGACCAGTCCAAGCCCGACCTCGCGCGCACCCTCTACGAGCAGTTGATCACGGTCGACAAGGTGGACCTGCTGATGGGGCCGTACGCGACCGGCGCCATCCTGTCGGCGATGGGCGTGGCGCAGCGCTACAACAAGGTGCTCGTGCATCACACCTTCGGCATGCCGAGCATGGCGAAGTATGACATGCAGTTCGCCACCTGGGCGCTCGGGCCGCATCCCGAGGAGACCTTCACCAACCTGCTGTATGACGCGCTCGCGAAGTCGGCCCATCCGCCCAAGACGATCGCCGTCGTCACGAGCAAGTTCCCCTCGGTGCACTTCCTGTCGGTGGGCGCGCGCGAGGTGGCGAAGAAGCGCGGGCTGAAGGAAGTCCTGTACCTCGAATGGGAGTTCGGCAACAAGGACTTCGGGCCGATCGCGAGCCGCGTCAAGGACGCCAACCCGGACTTCATCTGGGTGGGCGCCATCGGGCTCGAGGGCAACCTGCTGCTGGACGCGATGAAGAAGATCGACTACGCGCCGAAGAACCACTTCTACCTGTATCCCGCGCCGGGACCGATGGCGAAGTCGCCCGAGGCGAAGAACGCGCTCGCCGCCTCGGTGTTCGAGGAGCACCCGCCGTTCACCAACAATCCGGTCGCGAAGGCGTTCGTCGAGAAGTTCCACGAGCGCGGCGCCAAGGCGGGGCTGCCCGACACCTCTGTCGACGTGCAGGCGGCTTCCTCGTACTCGGCCTGGCAGGTGCTCACCACCGCGGTGACCGCCACGAAGAGCCTGGACGACAAGACGATCGCCGCGTGGCTGAAGAAGAACCCCGTCGACACCGTGGCCGGACACCTGCGCTTCGACGGCCCGTTCAACTACGGCGACGACCTGATGAAAGTGAAGCAGGTGCAGAACGGCCACTGGGTCGTGGTGTGGCCCACGCAGTTCGCCGCGCCCGGGGCGAAGCTGATCGTACAGTAGGTCTGCAAGCGGGTCTGCAAGCGGGATTGCAAGCGGGATTGCAAGCGTGCCGGTGAGATGAACCTGCCGAGCCTGACCCTACTCGGCCAGTCGCTCCTATCCGGGATCTTCATCGGCGCGCTCTACGGGCTCCTGGGTCTCGGGCTGAGCCTGTCCTGGGGCATGCTGCGCCAGATCAACCTGGCGCACTTCGCCCTCGCCTTTCTCGGCGCGTACCTGACCTACCAGCTCGCGAGCGCCGGCATGGATCCGCTCGCGACGCTGCTCGTCGTGCTGCCGTGCTTCTTCGCGTTCGGGGTCGCGCTGCACTGGGTGTTCGCGCGCTTCGCGATCAGCCCGTTCAATTCGCTGCTCGTGACGTTCGGCGTCACCGTCATCATCGAGAGCGTGATCCAGTGGATCTGGACCGCCGACTACCGGCGGCTCGAATCGCACTACGGCGACATCAAGTTCCGCATCGGCACGCTGTTCGTCCCGTTGCCCGAGCTGCTGACGCTGCTCGTCGCGATCGCGCTCGCGCTGGGCACCTGGGCGGCGCTGCGCTACACCGACCTGGGCAAGGCGCTGCGCGCCGCCGCCGAGGACGCGCCCATCGCGGCGGCGTTCGGCGTCAACGAGCGCGCGCTCGCCATGCTGCTGTCGGGGCTGTCGGCGGCCTTCGCGGGCGTGGCCGGCGCCTGCCTCGCGCTGAGCTACACGCTCGCGCCCTCGCAGATCTACGCCTGGGTCGGCGTGGTGTTCGCCGCGGTGATGATCGGCGGCCTGGGCAATCCGATCGGGCCGCTCGTCGCCGGCCTCGTGATCGGCGTCAGCGAGGCGCTCACCATGGCGATCACGGCGCCGGCGTGGGCGCCGCTGGTGTCGTTCTCGCTGCTCATCATCGTGCTGCTCGCGCGGCCGCGGAAATTCTGATGCGCGCGCCGGTGTGGATCGCGGGGGTCGGGCTCGCGCTCGCGGCGGTGCCGTTCCTGGGGCTTCCCGCGTTCTACGAATCGTTCCTGTACCTCGTCTTCTACTGGGTCGTGCTTGCGACCTCGTGGAACATCCTGAGCGGCTATTCCGGCTACTTCTCGTTCGGGCACGGCGCCTTCGTCGGCATCGGGATGTACACGACGGCGACCCTCGCCGGGAAGTTCGACTGGCCGTTCCTGTGGACGCTGCCCGCGGCGGCGGCGATCGCCGCGCTGACCGGCGTTGCGCTGGGGTGGGTGGTCTTCCGCGTGCCCAAATTGCGCGGCGAGCTGTTCGCACTCATCACGCTCGCGGTCACGTTCGTGATCGGGACCATCGTGCTCAACACGCCCATCGACGGCGGACCGGGGATCTACCTGAACTCGGTCCCGCTGCCGGCGATCATGCCCACGCCGTCGGGCACCTTCTACATCCTCGCGCTCGCCACGGCGCTCGCCACGGTGTCGATCGCCTATGCGATCCACCGCGCGAAGCTCGGCACGGGCCTGTTCGCGATCCACGACGACGAGGACGTCGCCGAGGTCATGGGCGTGCCGACCTTCCGCTACAAGCTCGCGGCGTTCGCGATCTCCTGCGCTCTGGCGGGCATCGCCGGCGGCATCCAGGCGATGTTCGTCTCCTACGTCACGATGGGCGACACGTTCTCGATCGTGGTGCCGCTCAACGTGGTGCTGATGAGCGTGCTCGGGGGCACGCGCCACTGGTTCGGGCCCGCGGTCGGGGCGGCCGCGATCACCGCGCTGCTGTACGGATTCACCGCGGGCGACTTCGCCGTCGCGGGCCGCGCTGCCGTCGGGCTCATCCTGATCGTCGCCATCCTGTTCCTGCCCGATGGCCTGCTGGGGCGCTTCGGGCGGCGCCGGCCGAAACCCGCGCCCGCGCAATCGCCCGTCGCGGCCGGGCTCGTCGCGACGCCCGCCGCGCCTCCCGGGGCCGCGCCTTCGACGCGGCCGCTGCTCGAAGTGCGCGGGCTCTCGAAGGCCTTCAAGGGCGTGCAGGCGCTCGACGGGGTCGATCTCGAAGTGCGCGCGGGGGAGATCCTCGGCCTCGTGGGGCCGAACGGGTCGGGCAAGTCGACGCTGATCAACGTGGTGAGCGGGCATTACCGCGCCGAGCTCGGGCGCATCGTGTTCCAGGGACGCGACATCGCCGAAGAGCAGGCGCACCGCGTCGCCCACGCGGGCATCGCGCGCACCTACCAGATCCCGCGGCCCTTCGCGCACCTGAGCGTGATGCAGAACGTCGCGCTTCCGGCGCGGTTCGGGCGCGACGCGCTCGATTCCGCCGCCGCCGCGCGCGAGGCGCGCTTCTGGCTCGAATTCACCGGGCTCGCGGCGAAGGCCGACGCGCTGCCCGAAGACCTCAACCTGCACGAGCGCAAGTTCCTCGAGCTCGCGCGCGCGCTCGCCTCGCGGCCGAGCCTGCTGCTGCTCGACGAAGTGCTCTCGGGGCTCACGCCCTCGGAGATCGACGGCGCGATCCGCACCATTCGCGCGATCCGCGACCGCGGCGCGACCATCGTGTTCGTCGAGCACGTTATGCGCGCGGTGATGGAGCTCACCGACCGCATCGTGGTGCTCAACTACGGGCGCGTGATCGCCGAGGGCGGCCCGGCCGAGGTCATGCGCCGCCCGGAAGTCGTGACCGCCTATCTCGGGAAGCCCCATGCTTGAACTCGACCGCGTCCGCGTTTCCTACGGCGCCGCGCCCGCGCTCTGGGACATCTCGCTGCGGATCGAAGCGGGCGAGCTGGTGTGCGTCGTGGGTCCCAACGGCGCGGGCAAGACCACGCTCATCAACTGCATCGCGGGGCTGAACCGCGCGCAGTCCGGCACGCTCTCGATGGAAGGCCGGGACCTGACGCGGCTCGCGCGCAACCGCTTCTGCGACCAGGGCATCGCCATCGTCCCCGAGGGCCGGCGCCTGTTCACCGGCATGAGCGTGCTCGAGAACCTCGAGCTGGGCAGCTACCGGCCCGCGGCGCGCGCGAACCGGCGCGCCTCGCTCGAGCGCGTGTTCAGGATATTCCCGGTGCTGGAGGAGCGCCAGCACGCGGCCGCGGGCACGCTCTCCGGCGGCCAGCAGCAGATGGTCGCGATCGGGCGCGCGCTGATGGCGCAGCCGCGGCTGCTGCTGCTCGACGAGCCCTCGCTCGGACTCGCGCCTTCGATCGTGCTGGAGATGTTCGAGGTCATCCGCGACATCAACGCGGGCGGCGTTGCGGTGCTGCTGGTCGAGCAGAACGTCGCCATGGCGCTCGAAGTCGCGACGCGCGCCTACGTGCTCGAGGAAGGCCGCATCGCCGCCGAAGGCTCCCCCAAAGAACTCCTCGCCCAGCCCCACATCCGCCGCGCGTATCTGGGCGAGGAATAGCGCAATGCGTAGGTTGGACTGAGGCCGCAGGCCGAAGTCCAACAACGGCGCCTATTCCGAAGAGCGTTGGACTGCGCTCAGTCCAACCTACAGTCCCGACGCCCGGGCCTGTTCGCGCGCGAGCACGGCCCAGTCCTTTTCGCCGTCGCCGTGGGCGATGGCGCCGAGCAGGCGGTCGCGCAGGGCGTTGACGCTGGGCAGCGGCACGCGCGCTGCGCCCGCGGCGGCGAGCGCGAGGTCGGCGTCCTTCAGCGCGAGCAGCGTGGTGAAGCCGGGCTTGTCGTAGGCCTCGTCGACGATGATCTTGCCGTAGACCTTGTAGGCCGGCGCGGAGAAGAGGCCCTCGGTCATGACGTCGTAGAGCACCTGGGGCGCGACGCCGTGCTTGCGCACCAGCGAGAAGGCCTCGCTCATCGCCTGGATCGCGCAGCCCAGGGCGAAGTTGTTGGCGAGCTTGATGGCGGTGGCGCCTTCGGGCCGGGCCCCCGCGTCGAAGGTGCGCCGGCCGATCAGCTCGAGCAGCGGACGGCAGCGGCTCACCGCATCTGCCGGCCCGGCGGCGACGATGCCCAGCTGCCCGGCGGCGGCGACGTCCGGCCGTCCGAGCACGGGCGCCGCGACGAGCACCTGCCCGGCGCGCGCGTGCGCCTGGGTCAGCTCGCGCACGATCTCCACGCCGTGGGTGCCCATGACCATGTGGATCGCGCCCCCGGGGAGCGAGGCGAGCAGCCCGCCTTCGCCGTGCGCGACCTGCGCGAGCGCCGCGTCGTCGGCGAGCATCGTGATCACGACCTCGCGGCCCGCGCAGGCGAGCGCGACGGTATCGGCGATGCGCGCGCCCGCCTGGGCGAGCGCCGTGCCCTTCTCGCGCGTGCGGTTGTAGACGGCGAGGTCGTGTCCGCCCTGCAGCACGCGGCCCGCGATGCCCAGGCCCATGCGGCCCAGTCCGATGAATCCCACTTTCATGACGTGATTTCCCGGTTGTCGAAACCCAACGGCTATTTCTTCTCGAGCAGCTTGAACGTCCCGATCGCCTTGGCGAGGATGCGGCCGCCCGTATCGCGCGCCTCGCTCTCGCAGAACGCGGTCGAGCGGCCCGCGTGCAGCACCCGCCCTTCGGCGAGCACGTCGTCCTCGCTCGCGTTGAGGAAACCCACGCTCATATCCACGGTGAGCACGCCGGCGCTGACGCCGTAATGACCGCGCACCGCCATGCTCATCACGAAGTCGAGCATGGTCATGATGACCCCGCCGTGCGCCGCACCCCAGCTGTTCAGCAGCTCGGGCTGGCGCTTGAGCGACACGACCGCCCGCTCGCGGCTCATTTCGACCATCCCGATGCCGAGGTGCTCGACGAACGGGATCTCAATGCCAATTGCGGACCGGAGCTTAGTCATGAAGTGCCGTCATTTCCGCGAAAGCGTGGATCGAAAAATTCTGCCGCGAATCCTACCATCGGCTCGCGGCGGCGTCATGGGCCGACGGCCGACGCATTGGAGAACGGCGTCGCCCGGCGACGGGTCGCCCCGCTTATCGGCGGGGGGCACCTTCCTTCGAAGCGAGCGTCGTGTCGAGTATTCTGATGCTATCCACGTTCGCGCGAGGCGTCTCGAATATTATGGCCAGCGTCGCCTTTCCCGGCCGCGAAGCCTTTACCTTCAAGCCTGACTTGCCAGAGCGTATGGCTGGAATGCTGCCACTGCCCCAACTCGCGACCTTCTCGTTGCCTATCATGACATCCCATCCGCTGAACTGGATATCCGGAGAGTTCGCGCGAGTGATTGCCACTGCTCCTCCCAGACTCAATATCGCGAAGGGAGCGGATGGGGTCAGCGCAATCGCATTGTCCAAGTGCCTCGGGAGGTATGCGAAAGCCGGCACGCTCATCGTTCCCGGGCTGTTCAGGGCCGTGGCATCGATGTCGAGCGGCCCCGCGGCGGCGGAAAAATCGACTTCGACGATCGCTCCCGTGAAGGTCTTGTCCGTGAATCCGTGCTTTCCGTCGTCTATCGTGGCCTCGGCGATGTGGATGAGTTTGACGGTCGGCCGAACGGTCTGGGCGTACGAGCGATCTTGGTGAAGACTCGATGCCATCGTCGAAACGGCGAGCGCGGCGCAGATTGCCAAACGCCGGGTTGGTTTCCCAATGCGGAACATCATCGATCACCCTTCCCTAGAATGAACCGTATGATCTCGGGAAGCCGGAACCCGATGCATTTCCAACGGCGTGGAGAAGGCGCATGGGTTGGGCTCTCCGTGTGCTGACTGGTCCCCTCCATCGTTCTCGCTTGCGTACCTGCATTTACTTCCCCTTCGGGGGATTTATCCATTGCTGGCGACGAAGCTTTCCTCCCGGCTCCACCTCAGCCACAATCTTTACGTCTCCCCGGACCATTCGCAGCTTTCCTCCGCGCCGCAGCAACTCGACCGCCTTGTCGATTGCAGGTTGCGAAAATATGCCTGCCAGCTGGCGCTGAACGTCTGTTGGATCGACGTCGTACCGGTCTGCGGACGGATAGAGCTTCTCGACCCCCTCGACGTCAACTTGCGTGGCACTTTCTCTGAGTGCGGCGCTGCTGTCGAACGCGAGTACGACGACGCGCAAGGGTGCGTCGGGCTTCTTCTCGACGGAGTACGCCAGGATGCCCTCCGTCGCCCTGGTTCTTCCGCCGAGACCTCGCGCGGGAACCGGGCTGACCAATCCTCTCAATGCCAGGCTCTCATCCTGCATTCCCTCCAGCCGCAATGGCCCCACTCCAACGATATACCTGCCAGGCTTGACGTCACGCACCAGCAATGCTCCCGCCTCGCTGCGGGCGTCTGGTGCCTCGAAGGGTGAGGGCGAATTCCCCCAGCCGGAATTAGGGTCCGCCGTCTTTACGCCCTTGGCTGGCCATATCTGAATCCACTGCGGGTCTCGAGCACGATCTGGTTCCGGTTCCGGAGCGAAATGGAGTGTGAGCCCGTGAGGCACGCTGGTGACCCACACGTCCATCGGGCCGAGCGCCGGCGGCAGCAGCGCCTCGCGCTGCGGTTGATCCGCCGCATTTCCGGAGTCGCGCGCCGGCGTCGACGCCCGGGGAAGGGTGTCCGCAACCTGCGCCAGGGCATTTCTCGCGGACATTGGAGCCAGAAGTGATGCCGCTCCGAGAAAGACAAACGCTGTCCTGGCCCAACAAATCATGCCGCCCCTCCTCTTGTCAGCACCGGCATCTCCAACAGGACTTCGTCGCCCCTGTCCCGCCAATGCAGTATCGCGGAGCCCCGAGGGGGTCCGAAGTATGCGCGAGGGAATCTGTCCCTTCGCGTTGTTCTGCCGATGGTCACTCGCGTACGACCTTGAATCTGATCGTGCCGACGTCAATCTGCCTGACTTGGGACTCCACGCGATATACGCCGGCAGTTCCTGCCAGACCGGCGCCAATGGCGGCCGCGCGATTGGAGCTGATGCCGATGGCGAAAGCCTTTTGCGGTCCCGGCAGATCTTCGGTATTGATGCGCAGCCTGAATCGGCCACGCTGATCGGTATCGGCGTTCGAGCCGGGTAATCCCAGATTGATTCCGCCATCCGCTCCAATCGACGCTTTGATCGTCGCATTGTACTTGCCCGTTGCGGCGTCGCGTTCAACCGTCGTCGCGTAGACGCGAGCACCGGCGAACAGCCGGCCCTCGTGATCGTATACGACTCCGGTCACAAGGACGCTGGTGTCCTTGTCCGAGGGCTTCTTTCGCGCAGCGGTCCCGGCAGCATCTTCCTGGGCAGACTCTGCGCAAGGCATGACGATCACCGCCAGGCAGGCAACGAATGCCGCGACAAGGAGCGGTCTGGGCAGGATCAACGGCCGGCAGTCCAATAGAAGTGGCAAAACGTTCAAGCACGCGTGCATTGGTGACAGGTCCTCCGAAACGGTGAACGTGCATTGGCTTCGCAGATGAGTTGATTCGCGCGGCGGGAGCGGTCTTCGTCGAGCCGCAGCCCCTGACGGATCGTCTTCTGCGCAAGCAACTGGGCGGCCATCAGCGCGATGACGTCGTCGGGGTCGTCGAGGCGCGCAATGCATTCGTCCGCGCTTGGCCATCGCTCCGGATCGGGAAGCGCACCGGCATCGATCGCTCGCATGATTTCGCGGATGCGGACGCGCAACGCGGGTTCGGCCTTGTCGGCCGCCCAGGCCATGTACTCGAATTCGCGCGCGCCCATCAGCAGCAGGAGTTCTTCGGCCATCGTGCGCACCACGGGATTCTCGTGCAGCACCCGGTGCGCCTGGCAGACCGGTATGCAGGTGCAGACCGGCACGCAGGTGCAATACCGATAGCCGCCTCCCGTGCTTGGCGCGGCGGGAGCGGGTGCGGGAGTTTGGTGGGTTCCGGGAACACAGTTGCAGGTGCAGACCGCGCCGGGCGGAATCGGCGACCCGCAGGGCAGCGTGTAGGTCACGACTTGGCCGTACTCGTTCCTGTATTGATAGGTTACGCCCTGTACGGTTGAGCGCGTGGCTTTCAAGTCGACCATGCAGGTCTTGGACTCTCCATTCGGCAGTCCCCAGAGCATGATGGTACTGTCGTTGCTTCCCGAAGCGAGGAGCTTGCCGTCCGGGGTGATGGCGAGCGCAGCGACCGAGCTCTTGTGCCCCTTCGACGACTTACGCAACGTACCTTCCGGCAGGTTCCAGAGCTTGATGGTGTTGTCATGGCTTCCTGAGACGAGGAGCGTGCCGTCCGGGCGGATGGCGAGCGCATTGACCCCGCCCGTGTGCCCCTCCAGCGTCTTGTGCAACGCGCCTTCCGGCAGGCTCCAGAGCTTGATGCTGTTGTCGAGGCTGCCCGAAGCGAGGAGCTTGCCGTCCGAGCTGAGGGCGAGCGCATAGACAGGGTAGCGCTTGTGCCCCTCCAGCGTCTTGCGTAACGCGCCTTGCTGCAGGTCCCAGAGCTTGATGGTGTTGTCGCTGCTACTCGAAGCGAGGAGCGTGCCGTCCGGGCTGATCGCAAGCGCATGGATTGGGCCTGTGTGCCCCTCCAGCGTCTTGCGCAGCGCACCGTCCGGCAGACTCCAGAGCTTGATGGTCTTGTCGGCGCTTCCCGATGCGAGGAGCTTGCCGTCCGGGCTGGCGGCGAGCGCCAGGACCCAGCCGTTGTGACCCTTCAGAGTATTGCGCAGCGCACCCTCCGGCAGGCTCGAGAGCTTGATGGTGTTGTCGCTGCCCGACGCGAGGAGCGTGCCGTCCGGGCTGAAGGCGAGCGGCTTGACCGAGCCCCTGTGCCCCACCAGTGCCCTGCGCAACACACCGTCCGGCAGTCCCCAGAGCTTGATGGTGCTGTCGTAGCCCCATGAAGCGAGGAATGTGCCGTCCGGGCTCATGGCAAGCACCAGGACACCGTTCGCATGTGCCCTGAGACCGCCGCAATCTCCAATGGCAGCCGGAGCCGCCTCCGTCCTGGGTATCCTTGGTTGACGTTGACCTTCCGCGACCCGAGCCGGCGTGCACGCGGTGCTCAGCGCACCCAGCACCGCTCCCGCGGTCGCTCCGGCGCCGAGGAACCCGCGCCGGTCCATTTTCGTCTCCAAGGGAAGCGCGACCACTGACACGATCTCCGTCTCCCGCGACCCATCGTCGTACACGCGCGCCAGCTCGAAGTGCGGCTTCGGGATGCTCATCGCAGCAGCTCCTTTCCCTGTGCCGTGGCGTGCTCTTGCGGCGGCTCGTGCCAGAACCAGCCGCCGGTGGCCGCGATGCGGGCGAGGATCAGGTCCTTGGTCAGCTCGCGGGTGATGTGGCAGCGGTCGGAGCCCGCAAATTCCCGCTCGCCGTTCACTGTGAGCGACTTGTGGTGGCAATCGCCCGCGCAGTGCCACTTGGCGAAGCAGCCCGCGCAGTACGGGCGATTCTCCACGCCCTGCCGTCGCAGGCGATCGAGCGCCGCGCGGTCGAAGCGGTACCCGCCTTCGGCATCGGGCTTGCCGTAGATGAACACCTTCGCCCAGACGTTCTGCTCGGAGAAGGTTTCGTAGCAGGCCGAAACGCTGCCGTCCGGGGTGAGGCAGAAATTGTCCTGGGTGATGCCGCAGAAGTGGTTGGTGAGCGTGTCGAGCCGGGCGGCGGAGAAGGTGATCTCGCGGCCGTAGGCGTGCGCGCGCCGCTGCGCTTCGCGGTAGGCGTCGATGAATTCAGTCGTTTCGGCCGAAGGCGCTTCGGTCCAGCGACCCAGCTGATACGCCGGCTCGACCTGGATGCGCTCGGGGCTGAAGGTCTTGCAGATGAACTCGATCGAGTCGGGAAGCGACGGGATCTGGTCCAGCGTCACGGTGAGGCGCAGCCCGTAGCGGAAACGCGCATCGTTGAAGCGGCGCAGGGTCCGCATCACGCGCGCGCTCGACCCGCCGCCGTTGATCATGATGCGGTGCCGGTCGTGGACCGCAGGCAAGCCGTCGAAGGACAGGCTGACGCCTTGCAGGTGCGCGACCATCCAGTCGATCTGCGAGTCGTTGAGCACGCCGTTGGTCGCGGCCGCGCCGAGCACCTCGATGCCCAGCGCGGCCGCGCGTTCGCGCGCATAGGCGAAGGATTCGGTCATGATGTGCCAGTTCACGCTGGGTTCGCCGCCGCCGTGGTAGGCGACTTCGAAACCGGCCAAGCCCTTCTTCACGGCGTTGGCGGAGACGAAGTCGATGCCGCGCTTCGCCACCTCGAGGTGCATGAACTTCGTCGGCGTATCGCCCGCCGAGGCGTAGCAGTAGGTGCAGCGCAGATTGCACGCGGTGGTGAGGAACAGCGTGACCGCGGTCGGCTCGGGGTCGCCGCCGAAGGTCGTGACCGGCTGCGCCTCGGGTCCGGCATCGAGGATTTCCAGACGCCGCAGGAACTCCACCAGTGAACCATCGGGATCGGCCGCGGCGTCATGGATGGCCGCCTGGAGGTCGGCGAGAAAGTTCACGACCCGCGGATTGGCGACGAACGCCGCCCGGCGCAGCGGGGCATAGACGATGTGGCGACCGCCGTCCAAGGGGACAGTGAACAGTTGCGCGCTGAGGCGGGGCGTCTGTTTTTGCTCGCCCGCTATCCGGTGGTGCGTTGATCCCGCTGCGGCTTGCGCGATTCCTTCCATGGCGAACCTCCCATGTACGTCCTCAACGCCAAATCGATGCGTGCGAGGGCCGCGCAGTCAGCCGACCCCGGATTCCACCCACCTCCTCATCATACCGAGCTCGAACCCCCGTCCACAGCGATGATCTGCCCGGTGATGTGTCGCGATGCGTCCGAAGCGAGCAGCAGCGCCACGCCCTTCAGGTCCTGGTCGTCACCGAGCCGCCCGAGCGGCGTGCGCTCGATCACCTTGTGGCCGAAGCTCTCCAGCGAGCCCACGGTCATCTTCGAGGGAAAGAAGCCCGGCGCGATCGCGTTCACGGTAATGTTGTATTCGCCCCATTCCCCGGCGAGCGCCCGCGTGAAATTGACCAGGCCGCCCTTGGTCGTGTTGTAGGCAAGGGTCTTCATCGTGCCCGGCGGATTGCCGCGCAGGCCGGCGACCGAGGCCACGTTGACGATCCTGCCGTAGCGGTTCGGGATCATCGAGCGCTTGCCCACCGCCTGCGTCACCACGAACGTGCCGGTGAGGTTGAGGTTGACGAGCTTCTGCCACGCATCGAGCGGATAGTCCTCGGCCGGAGCGCCCCAGGTCGCCCCCGCGTTGTTCACCAGGATGTCGATGCGGCCGTAATGCTCGAGCACGCGCTCGACCATCGGTCGGATCGCCTCGGGCCGAGCGAGGTCGCAGACCGCCGGAAAGGCCTCGATGCGCTGGCCGGCGAGCGCGCTCTTCGCCTGCTCGAGCTCCTCCGCCTTGCGCGCGGTGAGCGCGAGGCGTGCGCCCATTTCCCCGAGCGCTTCGGCGATCTGCAGCCCCAGGCCGCGCGAACCGCCCGTGATCAGCGCGACCTTGCCGGTCAGGTCGAGCAATTTCTTGACGCTCATGGCACCTCCGTTGTTGCCCGGAATCCTACCATCGCCGCGCCCCACTTTGTAGGTTGGACTGAGCGAATGCGAAGTCCAACATGCGGCGCTCCCGTTCGTTGGGCTTCGGCCTTCGGTCTCAGCCCAACCTACGTCATCTTGACCGTCACCGGCAACATACTCTATGGTGGGGCGTCTTCAAACCATACCGCCCCATCGACGATGAACGCGACGACCGACTCCGGATACTGCGAGGTCCACTTCGCGCCGGCGGCCGTGCAGGTCGAGCGGCGCGGCGACGGGTCGCTCGTGCTGCGCTCGCCGCAGGCGCTGGGCGGCTACGCGCGCTGCATGGGCGAATACCTCGAGCGCTGGGCCCGCGAGGCGCCGCACGCGGTCTTCCTCGCGCAGCGCGACGAGCGCGGCGGCTGGCGCAGGCTCGGCTACGCCGAGACGCGGCGCAGGGTGCGCTCCCTCGGCGCGGCGCTGCTCGCGCGCGGCCTCTCGGCCGAGCGCCCCGTGGCGATCCTGTCGGACAATTCGATCGAGCACGCGCTGCTCGCGCAGGCGGCGATGTACGTCGGAATTCCGGTCGCGCCGGTCTCGCCCGCGTACTCGCTGATGTCGCGCGATTTTGCCAAGCTGAAGCGCATCTTCGAGCTGGTCACGCCCGGCCTCGTGTTCGCCGACGATGCGCAGAAGTTCGCACCGGCGCTCGAAGCGCTCGCGGATTTCGACTTCGAGCTGGCGAGCCTGCGCGGCGCGGCGTCCGCGCCGGCGCTCAGTCGGCCGCATTCGGCGATCGCGCCGCTGCAGGAGACCGAGGCGGGGGAGGAGGTGGATCGCGCGTTCGCCGCGGTCGGGCCGGACACGATCGCGAAGCTGCTCTTCACCTCGGGTTCGACCGGCGAGCCCAAGGCGGTGATCAACACGCAGCGCATGCTGTGCTCGAACGCCCAGGCGCTGGTGCAGTGCTGGCCGTTCCTCGAGGAGGAGCACCACACGCTGGTGGACTGGCTGCCGTGGAACCACACCTTCGGCGGCAACCGCAACTTCGGCTCGGTGCTGCGCACCGGCGCGACGCTCTACATCGACGAGGGCAAGCCCGCGCCGGGGCTGATCGAGCGCACCGTCGCCAACCTGCGCGAGGTGTCGCCCACGGTCTACTACAACGTGCCGCGCGGGTTCGACATGCTGCTGCACTACCTCGAAGAGGACGCGGCGCTGAGGCGCAGCTTCTTCCGGCGGCTCAAGCTCATCTGCTACGCCGGCGCGGCGCTGCCGGCGAGCCTGTGGCAGCGGCTCGAGCGCCTGTCGCTTGCCGAGCGCGGCGAACGCGTGCGCATGACCGCCGGCTGGGGCGCGACCGAGACCGCGCCGGGGGTGACGCTGGTGCATTTCGCGCTCGACCGCTCCGGCAACATCGGCCTGCCCGAACCCGGCTGCGAATTGAAGATGGTGCCGATCGCCGGCTACGACGGCAACAAGTTCGAGCTGCGCGTGCGCGGTCCGAACGTGACGCCGGGCTACTGGAAGCGGCCCGACCTCACGCGCGCCGCGTTCGACGAGGAAGGCTTCTATTGCATCGGCGACGCCGGGCGGTTCACCGACCATGCGGATCCCGCGAAGGGCATCGAGTTCGGCGGGCGCGTCACCGAGGAGTTCAAGCTCGCCTCGGGCACCTGGGTGCAGGTCGGCGCGCTGCGCATCAAGGCGATCGCGGCGCTCGCTCCGGTCGCGCAGGATATCGTGGTCTGCGGCCACGACCGCGACGAGGTGGGCTTCCTCGTGTTCCCGGGCGCCGCGGGATGCCGGAGCCTCGCGCCGGAGCTCCCGCCCGATGCGCCGCTGCAGGCGCTGCTCGCGCACCCGGCGGTGCGCGCGCGCCTCGCCGAAGGCATGGCGCAGCTCAGGCGCGACGGCGGCGGCACCTCGACCTACGCCACGCGCGCGCTGTTCCTCGAGGAGCCGCCGCAGATCGACGCGGGCGAGATCACCGACAAGGGCTACATCAACCAGCGCGCCGTGCTCGAGCGCCGCGCGAACCTGGTCGAGCGGCTCTACGCCGCTTTACCCGACCCCGGAATCGTGCAGCCCGCGTAGGTCGGACCGAGGCCGCAGGCCGGAATCCTCCAACCCGCCGTTCGCCCGGCACCGCTACCGAATTCCAGAAAACCTCGAGAAGAACTTCCAGATCTCGGTACTCGCATCGATCACCCGCGTCGCCGGCCCGAGCAACGCCTCGAGGTTCGATTCCCCGCCCGGCCAGCCGTGCCCCGCGCCGGTGAGCTTCCACAGCGCGACTTCGGCGCCGTTCCTGCAGTTCTCGTGGGCGAGCCGCCGCGCCGTATGGCCGCCGGCCTGCCTCGACTCCCGCGAAGGAGTATGAGTATCAGCCCGTTCGCCGAATCGAGGCGACGGCGGCTCGTGTCGGCAGGACGGGGCGATGCCCCGTCTGCGCATTTGCGTGACAGTACGGCTCACACAATCGACCCAAAACGAGACGTGCGCGTTCCCGGCTTTCCAGCGGAAGCACTGCCACAGGAACCAGTCGCTCAGTCAATTATCCCGACGTGCTTGGGCAAAGATGAATTTCTATCGTGGCATGCACAATTTCCTCATGCACGGCCAACTGTTCCCGCACGCGCTTAGATGTTAGCGTCGTGTCGTGAGTAACGACAGAAAGAGCACACGAATAGCAATTCTTACCGACTCGCCAGACGTGAAGATCCGAGATCTTCGTTTCGCCAGCCGCTGGTCCGGTTTCCACCACGTCACGTATTTCCTGAACCACCGGATGATCCATTTCGCGGTCCAGCAACACCTTCCCGGTCTCAACAATCAGATTCTTCGCCCAAACCGCGACAAGCCCAGCTCCAACAATTCCCATCACGGGATCGAGCCACGACCAACCATACATCCAGCCGCCAGCCAACGCGATGATCGCCAATACTGACGTCGCTGCATCCGCAATAACGTGAATGTAGGCGGATTTCAGATTGAGATCGTGACCGCGCGCATGGTCATGTCCGTGGTGGCGATTGCTGTCATGACCGTGATGGTGGTCATGCGCGTTACCAAGAATCATCGCGCATACGATATTTACGGCCAAACCGATTATTGCCACGATGATCGCTTCTTGATAATGGATCGCCTGCGGCGTAAGAATTCGCTCGACCGAAGCAAAGACCATCATGCCGGCCACACCAAGCAGGAATATCGCGCTGGCGAATCCGCCGAGCACTTCAATCTTCCATGTCCCAAAGGCGAATCGAGGATCGTGCGCGTACCGACGGGCGGCGGCATAGGCAAATGCACTGACGCCAATCGCGACCGCATGGGAACTCATGTGCCAGCCATCGGCGAGCAGGGCCATTGAGTTGAACCACCAGCCGGCGATGATCTCGATGACCATCATTGCTGCAGTGATCCACATCACCAATCGGGTGCCACGCTCGGCGGCGTGGCTATCCTCGGCAAATAAGTGGTCGTGTGACCATTCGGACATGTTGTGAGTATGCATGTCGTTTCACTCCTGTGGATTGAATCAAAAGCCGAGTCGCTCGCCTGCGCCGAGCAGTGTGGCGATGCCAAGGATTGCGAAGAGTCCGGCGGCAATGGAATGGACCAGCCGAACCGGCATCCTGTGAGCGATCTGGTCGCCTAACAGAACCGCTGGAATATTGGCGATCATCATGCCAATAGTAGTTCCGGCTACAACCGAAAAAAATGCATGATACTGGGCAGCCAAGGCAACCGTGGCGATCTGAGTCTTGTCCCCCATCTCCGCCAGGAAGAATCCGACCAGCGTCGTGCCGAAGGCGCCAAAGCGCGCGAGCTTGGCGTCCTTCTCGTCAAGCTTGTCAGGAATCAAAGTCCAGATCGCCATCCCAATGAAAGAAATGCCAAGAACCCGGCGCAGGATTTGCGGCCCCAGGAGCAATGTGATCCACGATCCAAGCGCCCCGGCAAATGCATGGTTCGCCACTGTGGCGACGAGGATGCCGGCGACAATGGGCAGAGGCTTACGAAACTTGGCCGCAAGAATGAAAGCAAGCAGTTGGGTTTTGTCGCCTATTTCAGCGAGGGCAACAATGCCGGTAGAGACGAGGAAGGCTTCCAAAGTGAAGCTCCTTGGCCGGAAGAAGACACATGACCACATCGCATCTCCGGCCAGTCCGAAGGCGATATGGTCAAAGGTCTCGCCAAGTTAGGAAACCGCTTGCGCCATGACCGGCGGGTCAAGTGTGTTGACGCAGGCCCCTCGGAACTGCAGGGCGACTACTCCCCAATGACCTTGCTATTCTACCTCAGTGCTTAGGAACTCACTCGCGGATCTTGCCATGCTCAGGACTGGCTGCTTACAGAAGCACACCGGCCGGCCAGAACCGCATTTGTCCGATCCGAATAGCGGCGGCTCCTGGCCGGGGCCGGTCTGCGGGCATAGCTCCCCAAAGCGGTCAGAGGCGAAAACTGGCTTGGCGGCGATCGGCAGCTTACGATTTCTACGGCGAATTCACGTTGCCGGCCATGACCAGCCGGTGGCTGTTACATTGGCTTTTCGACAAATACGGTTCGGAGTACCGGCTGCCAGTAACCGGGAACCGGACATCTCACGGGGGTTCTGACTCGCCTGATGAGGCTCGCGAGCCGCGGAGGCCGTCCGATCGGTGACCTCGCCGGGCCGCTCTTCATCGCCCGCTCTGCCTTGCTCAGATCGTGTGCCGGTGATCCTCGACCAGATCGAGCAGCGCGAACAGGGTTTTTTCCCCGAACGCAGTGAGTTTTGCCGGCTGTTTCTTCTCCGCCTGCCTTCCCTTGCGGTCGCCGGAATGCCTGTCGATAAATCGGTCGACCAGTTGAATGAACTCATCGGGCGCCATTTTCTTTCTCGCCTCGATGAGCGCATCGACGATGTGGATCACCGCGTCACCGGTGACGGGGGTGGCGTTGGCCACCGAGGCGCGCATCGTCATTTCGAGCAACGTCTTTTCCAGGCTGCGCTTGCCGGCGATCCTCGTCAATAGCGTCCAGTAGCGGCTCTGGAAGTCCCTCGCTTTGGCTTTCTGCCTTCCATCGGGTTTCAGCAGCTTGCGGTTCGCGTAGGGACTCTTCAGCAGGCGCAGGAATTCTCCTGCATCGACCGGGCCTTCTTTTTCAAGATATCTCTTCGGCAGTTCCCTGACGAGATTGCGTATCGAATAGGCGGCAGGCCAGTTGATGCCGTCCGGCACGCTGCGGTATCCGCCCGCGGCCTCCTTGCGCTCGAAATACGCGTAAGCCTCGTGGAATCGCCTGACCAGGCTTCGATCCTGGAGCAGGAGCTTGTCCTCTTGTCGCGCGCTCAATCCGAGACGGCGCAGCATGAGCCGCGTCTTCCGGGATTCGAACTCCTCGTCGAAGAGCTTGAGAAAGGGCGAATCCGCGTAGTGGCGAAGCTCGCGGTAGCGCCCGCTCTTCAGCCAGCCCACCATCTGCGCGAAGGTCTGCACGAGATGGCGCGCCTTGGCTTTCTGTTCCTTGATGTTCGTCGAAAAGCGTTCTACGTCGTCGTAGCGGTAGCGGTGATGAAACAGGCCGAACTGGCGAATCGATCCGTAGTCGATGATGCCGCCGGAGGCGAGCACGTTGTCGCCGTCCCATTCCATCCAGCAAAAGATGTATTCGTCCTCCATCTGCGCCGAGAACCGCGCATAGCGCAGCGCGACGTCGCGCAGCA
>Ga0209514_10003397_pt1 | contig 22791 bp, 19 predicted proteins | sample Subgrocontami58m_FD_187452 | JGI IMG/M metagenome (GOLD analysis project Ga0209514, IMG submission 187452) | Subsurface groundwater microbial communities from S. Glens Falls, New York, USA - GMW37 contaminated, 5.8 m (SPAdes) (version 3) | ecosystem: Environmental > Aquatic > Deep subsurface >...
CGATCCTCTCCGCGCCCAAGCCCGCCAACACCGCCAACGCCGCACCGCCGAAGAACCATAACCGAGTCGGCACGCGCAGCATACTGAAACCCGGAATCCACGCCAGCGCCATTTCAAACAACGGCGTGCTTGTGCCGAGTGAAAAGATCAAGGCGAAGATTGCAAACGCCACCCAAAACCAAACAAGGCGTTGCTTGCCTACGACACATGCCACACCACTCAACACCAATGGCACGATGCCGACGAACATCGTCCACTCCGGGAATTGAAAATTGGACGGGACAAGCAACGTGATCAACAACATCGGCGGCAGGGCGTAGAGAGTCGCGTCGCTGATCGAAAATGCGGCGCGGCTGTTATACGGCAACAGTTCCAGTAAAGGCATCAACACAAACGCCGCTAACAATACAAACGAGATCACCCACACAGCGTAGACGATCATCAGCCAGCGCAACTTCACACTTCCGAAGTCTCGTAGACTTCGGAAGTGTGAGATCACCTGCCACATCCACAACGCCGAAGCGAGCGCGGCGGTGTAATACGGCATCTGCAAATGAGTGGGCATCTGCAAGGCTAACGCCAAAGCCGACAGTGCCGCACCCAACAGCCATCCATCTATAGCAAGTTGAAGCCCTAACAATACGGCAGGCAGCCACGCCAATCCCCAAACCAAACCCACATGCCCACCCGCCAGATGCGAAATAAATTTTGGCGCGAAGGAAAAAGCAAACGCGCTCAACAGGGCGGCGGGTCGCGAGGTCTTGTACCCGACTCGCATCAACAAAAACATAAACAACGCGGCGATGAAAACGTGCAGTGCATCTAATAGATTAAAAGCAAACGCCGGCGGCAAAAATATAAAAGCAACAGTGAACGGATACAAAAATAAAACCGTCGCGTCGCCGGCGAGCGGTCTTCCCAACGCCACCGATGAATCCCACAAGGCGATGCGCCCTGCCCGCCAGCTCTCGGCGTAACGGATCAGATCGGGCCAATGGCGATAGCTGATGTCTGATCCCAAACCCGAGTGAGGCCAAATGAGAGCCTCGGGAGCGAGCAACGCCGGAAGAAAAAACGCCAGCACCACTGCGGCTAACAAGCAGATCGATCTCACATCGTGATCGAGCCAAACAATCACTTTTTCAACGCGAGTCATCACAGCGGAGAAGTCCGACGATCTGCATCAAGACGCAGACGACAAATTTTGGATTGTAGATCAGATAACGCCGCCACAAGCGTGATGGCTCACTCATTAAACGATAGAACCATTCCAACCCGCTCCTCTGCACCCAGCGCGGGGCTTGCCTGATGCGTCCGGCAAAAAAAACGAAGGCGGCACCCACGCCGATCAACACCGGTGCGTTAAGTTGTGCGCGGTGAGTCGCCATCCATATATCTTGTTTGGGCGAACCCAGCCCGACCCACACAATCTGCGCCTGGCTCTCGTTGATTCGGTTCACGATGGCTTCATCTTCCTCACGAGTCAATTCACGAAACGGCGGACTCTCGAACCCGGCGACTAGCAAATTCGGATGTTGACTCGTCAACACTTCGATCAACTTTTCTACGACATCGGGTGTGCCGCCATAAAAAAAATGCTGCCAGCCTTCACTCATTGATCGGGAACACACGGCTTGCATAATATCGGGACCATACACTCGTTCAACGTGATGCCCCATGAGTCGCAGCGCCCACACCACCGGCATCCCATCCGGCGTGGCAACGTTGGCGTTCAACGCTTGTCGCACATCATCTCGTTCATAACCCTGCATCACCGTATACACCGGCGCGGGGCTGATCGCCAAATGATCTGCTCGGGCGATGGATTCGGCGATCAGGTCTATCGTGGCGTTGAAGCTCAAGGTGCTGATCTTTACGCCGAGCAAATCAGCGCACGGGTAACTACTTAGCCGCTTCGTCATTGCGAGCGCACTTTGCGAAGCAATCCCGCTCGCACATGAGATTGCTTTGCGAAGCACTCCGAGCGAAGCGAAGGAGCGAACGCGAAGAACGCTCCTCGCAATGACGCCTGAGCAGTTGCACGCGGGATCATTTGAGCCATAAACGATAGGTGAGAGGTTGATCACGAATTTTATCTAAACGGAAGTTTTGCGGAAGAGAGGAATCCACTGTGCGATGCGGCAGCCACAAGTTATCAATCCAGTACACCGGAATTTCAGACGTGAGCATTTCCCTCACGACTGCACTTGAATTAGAAGAATCAAAAATCATCGAGGAGCGATGCCCATAAACAAGAAAGGCACCGGCGGAGTCATTTGCCAAAAAGATAGAGTCCTGATCAGTCATAGCAGCAACCGCCACAATCTCGCCGATCCACTTTGCTTCATTTTGATTCCGCAGTCGAGCGTCTTCAAACGCTTGCCACGGTTGCCAGAACAGTACCATCGCTGCGGCGATACCCCAAGCGATCATAGATCGTCGTCGCCGGTTAGGATGGGCAGAAAACATGAGGTAGCTAAGCCCTAAGGCAGAAGCAATAAGCAGCGCCGTCAATGCTTGCAGGTGATAACGCACATCTACTTTCCACGCGCTATAAAGCGTAATACTGGCAATGAACCCTCCACCCGCTATCACGCTCACGATCAGTAATCGAATCCTTGTATCGAGTGTCCGCCACGACCCCATACAAATCAGCACGCCTATCGGGTTTAGAACGAACAAAACAATCACTGTAACCAATAAACCGCTCCAGCCATCGGCGTTATAAAACATATTGACGAGCGACAGCCGCGTTTGAGGGAACGATGGCGAAAATATATCGGGGACAACACTGCCGAAACGAATTAGGTTAAGCATCACTGTCGCGGTCACAACCAACAGCGCCCCGCCCCAAAAAAACTTTCCGACGGCAAATAGGCGAGTGCGATATTTCAACACCATGTACATCGCCAGCGTTAACAGCCAAGCCATCGCCGCATATCGAATGAACACCGCCGATCCCAACATCACGCCCCCCACGAACGATACTGCACGGCGTTGCCGATCCTCTTGGTAAGAATTTTCAACAGTGATCCAACATACCATTGACCACAATCCCAGCGCCATCGCCGGCGCATCCGTCATCGGCATTGTTGCCACGCTGATCATCAACGGATGAACCGCTAGAAAGATCAAACTGAGCCAGGCAACAACCCGGTTGCCTAGTTGCCAACCCAACATCCAAATGGCAATAAGAGACGCCCCACCAAAGGCAGGGACAATCCACTGGCTCGCCCCTTCTCCTCCCAACCATTCTGCTGCCGCCAAAAGCAGCGGCAAGCCAATATACATTCCATATCCAAAACATTTTTCGCTGTTTACAAAATTAAAGAAGGGCAGCGTAAAGTATTTTCCAAAGCGGGCGTTGTTGTCATCACAAAACTCAAGCGGCTCTCCCCGCGCCAGTAAGCGAGCAGCATAACGATACCCTAACGGATCGCCCGAATAAGGTTGTGTAAGCGCAAACTGGTTATACATCACCACGGCAACAAGTGAAACAATGAGCAACGGGATCAGATCGCGCTTCACATCAAATCGATCTTCGCGTTTCATTTTGCCAATCTCTCAAAGCGATTCGCCAGTTCCTCTTCACCCAGTGTCCGATACCACATTGAAAGAGTTTGCAAGCGGATGATCATGTAACGAGGCAGGGGCATCACAGCGAGTTCGGGCGCAATGTTTTCTCTAAAACCCTCGCGCACGAAAATCAACCAACCATAACTCGTATCATCCTGCAAAGAATACAACTCCCAGGCACGGGCATAATGCAGTGCCGCGCTTCGAAGATCGCCGCGCGCCGCATCGAGATCACCGTAAGCAAACTCCAAAGTAATTACAGAATCGCCGCGCATCGCAGTCGCATATTTCAATAGATAGTCCGCACGCGGCAGATTTTTCTGGGCGATCTCGATCTCGGCTAGCTGTATCACTTGCGAGAACACGATCTCCCTCGACTCGAGTGATGCCGCCAACCGCTCCCGATCTTTGGTCAATTCATCCACCAAAAGTTTGCCAGTGATGACGAGCACGATCCGCTCCTCCACCTCATCCTGTTTTATTAACGGTGACGGCGTCCCCGCCCATTTTGATTCGACAGTTTGAAAGTGAATCGAATCAGGCGCAAGAGAACGGGCGCGAGTCAGACTCGCCTTTGCGCCATCACGATCACCATTCGCCCACTGCGCCGCCGCGAGATTCGCCCAATTGAACGAATAACTTGGTTCTCGTTCCAACGCCTCGCGATACAGATCGATTGCTCGCGTGTAACTTCCCGAACGGTGTGAGGCATATCCCGATTGTAATTTTGTCCACGTAGAAAACGGATCGCGTTTAATCGCTTCATCTAACAACGCCGCCGCCTCTTTCCATTTACCCTCATTGCCCAACTCAACTCCTTCATGCAAAGGTTGATAAGCCCACACCCCCCATAGTGCACAAACACAAATCCCAATCAAAATAATTCCGTTTCGCCAACCACGCGATGAGATCGGCATCACCATAGCACAGGCAATAGCGATCAGTGCCATCACGGGTGGGTTGACATACGTAGTCTCGACAAAGCTATGGGCAAATGTCCCGCCCAAACTTGCTAATGCCGCCGCACGCCAATGCGACTCGGTGTCGGACAAGTTGGCAACTTGCCCTACGTGAGGCGCGGTGTTGGGCAAGTTGGCAACTTGCCCTACGTTTTTAACAAGCACAATCAACGCCAAGATCGCCGCGCCGAGTCCAATCAACCCGGTTTCAGATAATAAATTAAAAACTAGACCATGTGCCTGATTAAAAATTCCTCGCGGGGGAACAGAGAGCGAAGCCAAATAGGTAGAGCTATACGTGAATAACCCTGTGCCGCTGATCGGCGAACGCAAAAATGCTTCCCAAGCCGGGGGCCAGAACTCTTCACGTGACGAAGCAATTGTTGGGGCATGAGTTGCATGTGACCACTGGCGAATCGCAATGGCACTAACCACCACCACAGCGACTACGGCACTCAGGGCGATCACGATTCTTAAAATGGGGCGGGAGTAAATTGCCCGCGCAAGATTGAAAAGCGAGTGGCGATAGATCAAGACAAAAACGAATGCGCCACTCGCCATGCCCAGCCAACCACCGCGCGACGAGGTATAAAGCATCACAATGCCCGAGAGGATCAACATTACGATTAAAATAATTCTCTGCCACCATCGTTTCGATTCAATCAACTCGGCAAGCCACAGAGTCCAGATAAAGTTGAGAAAAGCCGCCGTGGGATTCGGTGCCGCAACCCGGAATGATGCTTGGGGCAATAGACCTAAGGTTAACCAATCGCGCCAAAAGAAGATGACTTGAACAAAAGCCACCACCGCGATGACGGCGCCACTTAAATAAATCGCTCGCCCCAGTGTGCGCCGACTCAATCCCTCAGACAATCCATCTGCCGTGATCCAATACACACCTGCCCACACCATCCCCAAGAACAATGCTCCCGCACTCCGACTCAGATCGATAGAGAAAAACGCGCTCACCGCAGAAGCGGCAAGCCCGATCCAAATTGCAATATCAAAAGGTGTTTGGGCAAAACCCGTGCCAGATCGAATACGATAACCGATCCAAATAATCGCGCCGCCGATCATTAAAACGGTTGAAAGGAAATTGATTTGATAAACGACAAGGCCATAATACTGCCCACCTACGAGGAGCAGGTAGGCAATGGCAAAATACAAACTAATGTTTTTAAGCACGGTGAGCCAACGCAACATGATCACTAACCTAAAACATGATGATAAACTTTTTCGGTTTGTTCAGCGAGACGTTGCCATGTGTAACGTTCTTCTACTTTGCGTTTGCCATTCTCGCCCAGCCGTTTTCGTTCAATGGGATGGTCGAGGAGATAAATAATTCGTTCCGCGATCTCGCTTGATCTCTGTGGAATGAGGAAGCCATCTACATTCTCATCAATCACCGAGCGAACAGCAGGGATGTCACAACCGATAACCGGCTTGCCCAAACTCCACGCTTCGGTGAACACGCCGCCAAAACTTTCTTGAGTAGAAGGCAGACAAAAAATATCGCAGGCGGCAAAGGCATCGGTCTTCGTTTGTAGATCAACTGTGTCAAGATCGAGGAAGCGCGAATCCGCGTGAGCAGAAAAAAGTTGGCGTGAATGAGTAGTTCGCGCGCCGATAAAAACGAATCGCGCTTCGGGAAAATGTTTCCAAACAGTGTTTGCCGCACCGAGCAAAGCGGCAAGGCCTTTGTAGGGGTATTTTTGCCCGACGAACAAAATTAACGGCACATCATTCAATCCATGGTGATTGCGGAAACATTGAGCGTCAGGCGACTGTGCGAGATCAGGTCCCATGCCAGTGACAAAGACTCGATCTTCTTTCACACCTAATTCGATCAGTATATGTTTCTCAGCGTCGGTCAAGGCAATGACCGCATCCGCTTGACGGTAAAGGTGATGGTAATAGCGATGAAGCCACCCACTCCAGCGTGGATGATGAACAGGAGTGAACACAAAGGGGATACGGCGTGACCGCGCCACTTGGAGTGAGGCATAGCTCAGCCCTTCACGCCCGACGCGCGTATTGTGAATCACTTCAGCCTCATTCGCAAATACTTCAAGTTGATCGGCAAGTGCTTGGGCTATACGCGGCAGCGAAAATTTTTGGAGCAAGAAATAACTCCACACCCAAGGGGCAAGTTGACGACGCATCTCAGATGAAAGTGTGATTCGATCTACGGGGATGCCGTCAACCGCGTAATGTGCCGCCGATGGCGCATGGAGCGTCGTTCCCAGCAACCAATCGGTGCGTCGTTCACTCCACTGTGTGACGACGTGCAAACGATGTCGGGCGATCAATTGTTTCGCTAGATTATGCGCCAACAATTGCGCGCCACCGATAGAAGGCGGATAAGCAGTGAGGGTGAAGAGGAGGTTCACCTAGTGACAGTATCCCAGGGCAATTGAAACACAAGAGAGCCATTTACCTTCTTCCGAATCGAAACCCATTCCGCCCATAAAATGAATTCGTACCATAAATTAAGATTCAAAATGGGTACAAGACACTTGATGAAGTCGGCGTGGTTTAGGTTAAGCCAAAGCCAACGGGTAAACTCGTAGAGGGGGAAAAGTGATTTAGGCAACTTGAGATGAAAAGATTTCAATTGATCCATTAACCGTTTGGCTGAAGATTCTCCATAGTGACCACGCTCCATAAGGACTTCGTTCCACTCAAAAAAATCTCCGTGTTTCAAAGTATTTATCATCATCGCCCAATCACAGGCATAAAAATTTTCGTCTATAAAAGAACCCAACAACTGCGGTCGTCGAAACAAGCCATAGAAGCGTGAGTTAGTAGCTGGCATAGACAAGTACTGCCATAGTCTCTCTGAATATTCACCCCGCAGCGGAAAGGTTCCTGTTTTTCGGGGAGCCGTCTCCAAATAAGTTCCTATCCGTACTTTGCTAATGCTTGACACGATTCGGGGGTTTTGTTCCAACACAGAGTAGTTCTTCGCTATAAATTCTGGATACCAGTAATCATCTGCTGCCGCCCACATAAAATACTGTGCCTGCGCTTTTTGTAAAACATATTTGAAATTTGAGAACGCTCCAATGTTTTCGGGCTGGCGCACATACTTGATGCGGCTATCACGGCTGGCATACGCTGCACCGATCAGCGAGGTCGCATCGGTGGAAGCATTGTCCGAAATGATCAGTTCAAAATCCGTAAAGGTTTGGGCAAGCAAAGAGTCTAAGGCTTGAGCAATTGACTTTTCGCCATTAAATACTGGAAGACCTATACTTACTTGAGGCGGCTGAGAAGTGTCAGTCATGAATTACTTGGAGGTGCCGGATTTGATCTACAACCCAACTCCTGATTAGAGGGGCGGCTAACGCGGCGAGCGCAAATGTAGATGCCAGCAAAACAGCAAGACTCACTGCCAAAAAAAAGGGCGTGGTAGAGAGAGGAATCAACAGACGACCTATGCTTCCCACCAGAATCGATGCGGCCAAAGGGAGTCCGACATCTTCCAAATACCATCGCCATTGCTCGCCGGGCAACAAACGACGATGCATAATTGGAATTGCGACGAGGACATACATGCTGTTCAGCATAAACCAAACACTCGCCGCACCCACGACGCCATACAAACTGATAAAGAAAATGAATAACGGGATGACGGCAAAGATCGCCAGTAGATTTATATAAAAGGTTAATCCCGTCCAACCATGTGCCAGTTGCAAAGCGTAAGGCAAACTCATAAGACTGTTTAGGGCGGTACCCAGCACAAGAAAAATCACGACATAATGAATATATTCTGCAGTGCTCTTTTCACCAGTCCATAACAAGATGATGTCTTGTGAAAAGATAACCAGTATGACCGCCACCGGCAAAACGATCACCGCCATCAACTGACTCCCACGATGATACATCTCCCGAAGTTTGAGGAGGTCACCTTTCGCTACCAATTCTGAAAAAGAAGGAAACAGCGCATTGAAAATTGGTCCCCCCAACATTGCCAACCCATTAGATACTAAGCCAGCCAAAGTGTAATAACCGAGCATTTCTAAAGGAACCATTTTACTTAGTATGATTTTATCGAGTTGCACCAAAACCAGAGTAACCACCGTGATGGCTCCCATGCCACCTGCAAACTGGCCAATAACCCTGACCAACCCGATCTGAAAACGAGGTAACTGCTCCGTCGTTGGCAAGCTGCGCCAGAAAAAAATTGTAACAGCCAAAGTATGAGCGGCGCTGGCAATGGCTTGCCAGATAAAGAATGCTGTAATCGTCGGAGAGACAAGCCACAAAACAATGGCGGCGCCGCAGAAGCGAAACGTGATGGCATAAATAGTGATCTTGCTGAGCAAGACCTGTTTCTGCAAACCTTGTAGACCGCCGCTGTAAAAACTTAAAGGCCATTGGCAGGCAGCCACTAAGCCAATTAGCATTATAGCTTGCTGAACAACTAGCTGGGGCAGTTGAACAGTCTGCAGCCAGTAATACGCTATAAAATAAGATAACAAAAAAATACCGCCCCCAATTAACAAAGCCAAACCCCAATACCCCACTTCCAGCGTTCGCACTAAATCCCGCGCTTCTTGCCTTTTTTCTGGTTGAACAGCATAACGAGCCATCTGGCGATTGATAGCGGGCGATAACCCAAAATCCAGTAAATTTAGCGCCGCTTGTATAGTAGCAAAAAAGCCTACTAATCCGTAGGCTTCTATCCCCATGAACCGAATGAACAGTGGCACCAGGGCGATGTTAAGACAAGACAACCAAATGCTGGCAAAAAGATTCCATATAACATTCCATTTAATTGAGTTCATATACGCTTTAGTCAGGCAACTGGCTAAGGTGATGTGTGTTTAGCAGTCGATCTTTTGGCAGCGAGGATATCTTTCAGGTTCTTGGTAATATACATAACGTGATCGTGAGTGATATTCAAACCCGAAGGCAGATTCAATCCATAAGGGCTGATCCGATAACTCACCACATTACGCTCACGCGCGCTTTTAGCCTGAGGCAAACTTTGATAGGCCGGCAACAGGCTTAGAGGATAAAAAAACGGACGGCTGTCTATGTTTTTTTCAGCCAAGTCTTTCATTAACTGCTCTTTAGTGATGCCCAAGCCAGAATCCAAAATAATAGTTACCATCCAAAAAGAATTCTTCACCCAGGGAGGTTCATAATTAAGTGTAATCCCCTCAGCATCTTTTAATTCTTCTTGATACCATCCAAATATTTGGCGCTTGTACGAAACCAATTCCTCCACACGTTCAATCTGCGCCAAACCCAACGCCGCCTGTAAGCTGGACATTTTATATTTATAAGCTACGGCATCATTCCAGAACATCTTATCTCCCGGCGCTCGCCCATGATCGCGCAAAAACAAACAGCGCCGGTAAAACTCTTCATCGTCTGCAGCCAGCATCCCGCCTTCACCGGTGGTCAACGTTTTAGATCCGTGAAAACTAAAGGTGCTGGCTAACCCAAAACTTCCGGCTTTGCGATCCTTGTATATCGACCCGATCGACTCGGCAGCATCTTCAATGACAGTCACTTTATGGCGTTGAGCGATGTCCAAAATGGTATCCATGTCTGGCATACTTCCATAAAGGTTCACCGTGATAACTGCTTTGGTTTGAGGAGTTATATTCGCCTCGAATGACTTGGCATCCAGACACCAAGTTTTCGAATCGACATCAACAAAAACGGGCGTCGCCCCCATATAAGAGATTGGCGCGGCTGTAGCAATCCAGGTTAAATCAGGCACAATCACTTCATCCCCTGTCGTGACCCCGGCAGAGGCTAGAGCTAAATGCAAGGCGGATGTACAAGAGGGCAATGCGATGCAAAATTTTCTCCCAATATAAGCTGCAAATGCTTTCTCAAAGCGTTCATGATACATGTTTGCATTACTGTACCAAGCATTAGTAACGGCGTCGGTAACATACCGGATTTCTTTTTCTGTAATCGAAGGTCCGGCTACAGGAATTTTTTGCATAAAGTCAATCCTTAATACATTTCAGATAACCGTCAGGGGCAACGGTGATCAAAAGTTTGTTTTCAATCTCTTGATCAATCTCAAAGCGGTTATTCGTTTTTAGAAATTCCCAAACCGCCGTCTTGGGATTATTGCCCTTGCTCCAAGTACGATCCGGAAAAAAATCGTCGGGTAAATCTTCGATCACGGTGTCGAAAACAACGAGAGAACTATCTTTGGTTACCAATGGTGAATAGGCGCGCAATTCAGCAAGAACATGCTCATGAGTGTGATTGGAATCCAGCACAACCACAATCGGAGATTTTCCTTTAGCAAAACTGTGCACTTCAGCGACAATTTTTTCATCAACGGATGATCCTTGTATCATCTTAATTCGTTTTGCCATTGGGTGCTTTTCGATTTCAACGCGATTGTGCTGGCGAATATCAATGTCAATGCCTAAGACCAGCCCCTCACCGCCCAATAATTCCAGAAGGGAAGCGTAATAAACTAAAGAACCGCCGTGAGCGATCCCTGTTTCGATAACGAGTTGAGGTCTGACCTGCCATATAATCTCCTGCATGGCGAGAATATCTTGAGGGAATTGTATGAGCGGTCTTCCCATCCATGTGAAGTTATAGGCGTATTTATAACGAACTGTCTCGCGTATCCATACATTCGATAGCCCACGAACCGCTTGATCCATCGAGGCTTTTTTTATGTTGCCCTTTACTTCCTGCGAGAACTTTTCAATTTCATTCATAGTGAGCTAGAGACGCATTTTTTTAAACCTTTGCGAATAAGCCGGGCGATCTAATAAAATCACCTTTTGAGGGATTTTGTATTTAGCCAGCTTGTCTTTGCAAAATTCGCGCATTCGCTGGCGAAACTGCATCAAATTTTCAGCAGTGGAGAGATTAACTTTTGCCAGCACGATTTGCCCCGATAACTGATTCGTCTCACCCGTGACAATGACATCATCAACACCCTCCATCAACAACAACGTGCTTTCGACCTCTGCCGGATAGACCTTTTCGCCGCCGACGTTAATCAATTCCGAACGGCGCCCCAGAATGCGATAATAGTCGCCATCCACCTGCACCTCGTCACCCGTGATAAACCAGCCATCTTCGCTAAAAGGGCTAGGCGCATTGAGATAACCCAGCATCGCGGATTGCGCTTTGATATGTAGAATCCCATCCACAATGCGCGTTTCAAAACCTTCGCCTCCAATCTTAACCCACAACGAATCAGAACTCTTGGACCTCGAGCGCAAAATCCCGACTTCGCTTAAGCCGTAAGTTTGCTGCAATGTGATATGTGGAAATAGTTGATGAAAACGCGCCAGAGTGCTTTCGGGCATAGGCTCGGTTCCATATGTCACTGTTTGCAATGATGATAAGTCATAATGCTTATACGCTTCGCTGAATAAAATCATATTGATAAATGTTGGCGATGTTGGCAACAACGTTGCATGGTAGTTCTGCACCGCTTCCAATACTTTTTCGGGAGTGCGCTCCTGCACCGTAATAACGCACCCGCCATTTGAGAGCGTATAGAGCATGGTGTTGACGCCGCCGATGTGATCGTAAAGCAAAAATGTTATAGCGCGCTGTCTGTTGCGACGCACTTTAAATTTTTCAAGAATACCTGTCAGATCGTGCAGCGCCGCCTTGCTTTTGCCTGTCGAGCCGGACGAGAACAGAATCAATCCTGGATGACGGCGCTCCCGTAGTACTGCATACAGATGATGAGTCGCCTGCCTTGGTAGTTTCTCAAACGCTGCGGCATCCTCATCGTCAATAGCAATCTGCGCCTCACCCTCAGCAATCTCCATAAATTCAGCTTTCTTCGCGGCAATTGATTTTGTTAAAGGGGCGATAATGCAATTGCGTTCAATCAGTGCGAGGAAAAGAGCGATGGCGTTAGGCGAAAAATCAGCCTCGAGGATGACGACGCTCCCCGTCTGTATCTGCTCTTTGTCCAAAGCGACCTGCCAAGAAGAGATACGCTCAGTCAGCCAGCTATAGGCGAAGGGCTGATCGCGCCAGATAATAGCATCGTCATTTTTGTTTTCATCGAACACCTTCAGCAAAAACTCGATCATGAAACTCCGCCAAGATAAATGAGTTGTCCACTGATAAAGTCACTTTCGGGACGCAGGAAGAAGTCCACTACATTGGCAATGTCACGGAACTCACCAAAGCGCGGGATGGCTTGACGTGCCAACAGAGCCTGCATTTTGTCAACGGGGACTGCACGAATAAGATCGGTCTGCACGGGCGTGGGTCCAACAGCGTTAACTGTTATGCCAAAACCAGCCAACTCTCTTGCCAGAATTTGTGTCAAGGAAACAACCGCCGCTTTGGAGGCGGCATAAACAGCCTCTCCTTCCAAATGCAAAGGCACAGCCACAGTTGAAAAATTTACGATCCGCCCATAGTGATTCCTTTGCATTAATTTTGCGGCTTCCCGGCAAAACAAAAACGTTCCCACAACGTTAGTATTAAGTATAGTGTGTACTGTTGACAGCGGGGTTAAAACAATATGATTCATGGACGCAATTCCGGCATTATTGATTAAGTGCGTTAGCCTGCCATATTTTTTGTGTACGGCAGAAAATAAACCTATAACAGCCGCCTCGTTCGCCACATCCACAATATGGTGCTCATAGCCATCCATGTGCCAATCAACCTCTGAGCGGCTACAGCCAACCACCAGATGCCCTTGTTTGACATAGTACTCGGCAAGAAATCTCCCTATTCCTTTGCGAGTGCCTGTGATCAATGTTACTTGTTTATCCACTGGTTCGACTCGCCTCTTCGAGTAGATTCTTTATGTAATCGGCAAGTGAGCCTATGGTTTGGAAAGGACTATTTTGTTGCGATAAGGCTTTTTCGTCAGCCAATGTCACAGTAACGCTAAATTCACTTTCAACCGATTGTTCAACCGCCATTACAAATGAAACCAAACCTAGCGAATCGAGCACGCCATTTCTGCCATACAAATGCGCATCTCTCCCTTGGTGTGTGGCGATTTTGTTTTCCAGCTGCTCGTTAAATTCGTTGGCGATTTGAAAAATCAAATCAAGTATCTTTTGTTCCACGTCTATTCTCTTTCAATCTTGAAATCGCTACGGTGTAACTCTAATTTTTGGACGAACAATGCGCCGGAATTTGTCGAGCCGGCTTCTTTCATTTGAAGATAAACTTCTCCCTCGCGCTCAATTCTCTGCAACGGAATCCGTTCTGTTTTACGGAACCCGGTGGATTGATGCAAGTTTAGCGTAAGCACATTGTCTAAAAGGACAAAACCGGAAATGCTAGAAATAGAAAATGTGTGGAAAAGCCAGTTAACTAACGCTATCTCCGAATAATAAATTAGATGAGGATGTCCGCCGATCTCGCCTCGGATTAAGTTGTCAATTTCCACAGTGTCGTTCGACAAACCCTTGAAACCAAATTGTCCAATCAATTTTGTCGGAGAATATAAAAGAAGCAATAATCTGGAATAGTCTGTTAAAACAACATCCTCCAGCCAACGCTTCGTTCTAGCTTCGGTAGCAGTAAACTGCGTTAAGAAGTGTCTTTTCGCCTGATTGCGCCATCGGGTCATTTTGGCAATAACTCCCGCATCATTTAGTAGCGAGCGTGTAACAGGTTTAAGGACACCGATTTGTTGTTGAGCGTCATCGGCGATTTTTATCTCAAGGGCAAGGCGTTCGTCAATCACCTCCTCTATATACTTGCTATGATCTTCCATCATGCTTATATCTTAAATCAAATCGTACGTTTTATCTTTTTGAGAAAGTATCGGGGGGTCAATTGGCCAGGTAATTCCAAACGTGGGGTCATCCCATCTTACACCGCGCGCACATTCAGAATGATAGAACTCAGAGATCTGATAAAACACTTCGGTATCATCCACCACTGTTTGAAATCCATGTGCCAAACCGGCAGGGATGTAAAGAGCGCGGCGGTTTTCAGCAGTTAACTCCACCGACACCCAGCGTTTGAAGGTGATAGACGTAGGGCGCAGGTCAATAATAACGTCATAGAGTGCGCCCATAGTACAACGTACTAACTTGGCTTCCTCAAAAGGTTTAGCCTGATAGTGCATTCCACGCAAGGTGCCGCGTTTTTTGTTAAACGAAATGTTGCACTGAACAAGATTCGGATTGAGCCCTTGCTCAATGAATTCCTGTTGGCACCAGATACGGGCAAAGAAACCTCGCTCATCTTCCAACCATTCCGGCTCAACAATGACCGCACCTGCAAGTTCAGTCTTAATAAAAATCATAAACTTACTATCTTGACTTCCGGGATTGGCACAATAAATTTCCCGCCGCGATGTATGTACTCCGCCTGTTGGGTTAATATTTCTTGGCCAAAGTTCCAGGTGAGTAATAAAACATAATCTGGCATCGCCTCCAAAAGTTTTGTTGGAGCAAACACGGGCAAGTGACATCCCGGCATATAGTGTCCCTGTTTATAGGGACTGCGATCAACCACATAATCTAAGACATTGTTACCCAAACCGAAGGTATTAAGCAAAATACTTCCTTTGGCTCCCGCCCCATAAGCAGCAATAGCGCGGCTACGCGATTTTAATCCGAACAACAAATCACTTAAAATGTCCCGTAATTGATGCACACGTTTGCCAAAGTTAGCATAGAAATCGGAGCGGTGAACTCCCCAAGCCATCTCTTCGTTTAACAATCGGCGGACGCGGACTCTATCGCCTGCCGAAGCTGTGTGTGTCACATAGATACGCAACGAGCCGCCATGAATATCCTGCCGTTCAACATCGGCTATAAGAAGATCATATTGTTTGAATAAAGCATCTAAAGCGGTTAATGAATAGTAACAAAGATGCTCATGGTAGATCGTGTCAAACTCAGAACGGTCAACTAAATCCTTGATATAGGGTACCTCAAATACCGCCACCCCGGATTTCTTGAGCAATGTTTTAACGCCTTGGACGAAACCTTTTAGATCGGAGACATGGGCTAAAACATTGTTAGCTATAATTACATCAGCCTCTTTACCTTGTTCACGTAATTTGCGGGCTAACTCAATCCCAAAAAACTCGGTCAGCGTAGTCACCCCTCTTTCCGCGGCTACTTTTGCCACATTGAGTGCCGGGTCAATCCCCAAAGCCGGAATTTCTTTGCGTAGAAAATATTGCAACAGGTAGCCATCATTACTCGCAATTTCAATGACCAGACTTCCCTGATTCAAATTTTGAAGCCGGATCAGCTTTTCAACCATGTCTTGTGCATGCAATAACATTGTTTCCGATACTGAGGAAAAATAAAAATAGTCCCTGAAGAGAACTTCAGGGGCTACGGTAGCAGTAATCTGAACCAAAGAACATGTAGGGCAAAACACCAAATCTAATGGATACTTAGGTTCAGGTTGTTTCAACTGCTCGGCGGTCAACAAAGAGTTCGCCAAGGGAATACTTCCCAAACTTAAGATTTCATTCAGCTTGGCACTGCCGCAAGCCCGGCAACGCGTAATAATTTCATATCCAGACATAAATTGTGCGCTCCCAGAAACTATCTCAGAAATAAACTGTGCCCGACAGTGTCAACGCGCTTGTGCCCGATACCACTCCACCGTCTTCCTCAACCCCTCGGGAAAATCGGTCTTCGACTTAAATCCAAATTCTTTTTCGGCGCGGGTAGTGTCGAGCTTGCGGCGCGGTTGACCGTTGGGCATCGTGGTATCCCAAACAATTTTTCCATTGAAGCCTGTTTCTTTGACAATCAGATGGGCTAAGTCTTTGATGCTGATCTCGAACGAACTGCCGAGATTCACCGGCTCACTGCTGTTATATTTTTCAGCCGCGAGTCGAATCCCTTCTGCCGCGTCTTCGACGTAGAGAAATTCGCGCGTTGGTGAGCCATCGCCCCATATCACGATCTCTTTGTCGCCGCGCTCCATTGCATCAAAACATTTTTTGATCAACGCCGGGATGACGTGCGAACTCTTTGGATCAAAATTATCGTTCGGTCCATAAAGGTTGGTAGGAAATAGCGTGATCGAGTTGTAGTGATACTCTTGACGATACGCTTGCGATTGCACCATCAACATCTTCTTCGCCAAACCGTACGGCGCATTCGTCTCTTCAGGGTAACCGTTCCATATCTCGTCTTCTTTGAATGGCACGGGCGTAAATTTGGGATAGGCGCAGATCGTCGCCAGCGAGATAAACTTTTCTACGCCGCGCTTGTAGGCTTCATCCAACAACTGCACGCCCATCATCAAATTGTCATAGAAAAATGATCCCGGATGTTCGCGGTTGGCGCCAATGCCGCCGACGGTAGCCGCAAGATGAATCACGATGTGCGGTTTCACCTCATCATATAAACGCCGGACGTTGCTGATGTCACGCAGATCGCAATCCGCTTTGCGCGGGATAAAAATTTCTTTGCCGCCCGCCGTGCGAAGAGTCTCGACCAGATACCGCCCGACGAATCCTGCGCCGCCGGTGATGACGACACGTTTTGTTGACCAATTGAAGTTTGACATTCGCAGATCAGTAATTAGTAATTGGTAATTACCAATTACTAATTACTTTTACTCCTTGTGATCTAAAAGTATTTTAACGATCCGTTCTGCCGAATGACCATCGCCAAACGGATTCACTGCCTTCGCCATTTTCGCGTGCGCGGCAGAATCATCCAGAAGTTTTGCCGCCTCGCGTGTGATGACCTCTGTATCCGTCCCGACCAATTTTGCCGTGCCTGCTTCAACCGCTTCGGGGCGTTCCGTCACATTACGCATCACTAACACCGGCACACCCAAACCCGGCGCTTCCTCTTGTATGCCGCCCGAATCAGTTAATATCAAATGCGCTTTGCCCATTAAGTGCGCAAAAGAAAAATAATCCATCGGCGGCAACAACGCTACGTGAGGATGTTTGCCCAAGACTTCGTGCGCCGCGTTCTTCACATTAGGGTTCGGATGCACGGGATAAATTAAATGAGTGTCGTCACGATCTGCCAAATTCTTCATCGCCTTCAACATATCCGCAAACGGCTCGCCAAAATTTTCGCGGCGGTGCGCGGTGATGAGGATCAATTTTTTATCGGCGGGGTAATGCGGTAGAGATCCGTTGAACGGTTGAGCGACGATAAACTTCAGCGCGTCTATGACGGTGTTCCCGGTGACGTGGACACGCTTTGCCTCAATGCCTTCGCGCAACAACGCTTTCTTCGACGTCTCCGTCGGCGCAAAATGCAGATCGGAAAGTTGATCGGCTAAGACGCGGTTGATCTCTTCGGGGAACGGGTTGTAGCGATCATAAGTTCTTAAACCCGCTTCAACGTGACCCACTTTGATGCGCGAATAAAACGCGGCGAGTGAAGCGGCTAAGACCGTCGTGGTATCACCTTGAACCAGAATCCAATCGGGTTGCTCTTGGCGGAAGATGGGTTGAATGTGTTTAAGTACTTCGGCGGCGACATCCGTGGGCGTTTGGTTGTCTTGCATCACGTCGAGATCATAATCAGGTTTAATATCAAAGACATCCAACACCTGATCCAACATATCACGATGCTGCGCCGTCACCAAAACTTTCGACTCAACGCTTTTGTGTTTTCGCAACTCCGCCACTACGGGCGCCATCTTCACTGCCTCGGGGCGAGTGCCAAAGACTGAAATAACTTTCATGGGTCAATGAACAATGAGACAATGAACAATGAGCAAATTTGTCATTCGTCATTGGTCATTCGTCATTTTCAGTAAGCTCCTTTACCTCTGATCACCACGCCCGCCGTGCGCCAAAGAATTTTTAGATCGAGCAGGATAGAGTAGTTGCGGATGTAATAGAGATCGTATTGTGTGTTGAGGTGCATCGGCAGATCGCTCCGCCCACTCACTTGCCACCAACCGGTGATGCCCGGTGGCACCGCCAGCCGCTGCCTCTGCCATGGCTCGTATTTGTCTACGATGAAGGTCATCTCCGGGCGCGGACCCACCAGACTCATCTCGCCTTTCAATACGTTAAATATCTGCGGCAGCTCGTCCAAACTTGTTCGGCGCAGAAAACGCCCCAACGTCGTCACGCGTGGATCGTCGGGGCGTTTTTCAAACGTTTCTTGGTTCACTTTATTCTCCGCACCGGCAACCATCGTGCGGAATTTATACATGCCGAAAATTTTTCCATTCTCACCGACACGCGGTTGAGTGAAGAGGATGGGTCCGGCTGAGGTGAGCTTGATCGCCAAAGCGATCAGCCCCATCGCGGGCAAGGCGATGATCATGCCAAACAGAGTCGTGGCAAGATCGAAAATTCGTTTAACCGCCCACAGCGATCCATCTATGCGCGGCTCACGCAAACCGATCAAGGGGATGCCGCCAACCAAATCTACGCTGGATTGTACCATGACCAATTTAAGAAAATCCGGCACCAAACGCACTCGCACCGATTCCGTTTGCAAAGCGAAGGTAAGTCGTTCAACTTGCGTATAGTTTTCTGCGGGCAAGCAAATGATCACTTCGTCTACTTGATGATCGCGCGCAAGTCGCGGCACATCGTCTACCCGACCCAGAAATTTTGAATCGGGTGTTGCCGAGTCATCGGCGCAGCCGATGATCTGAATGCTGTGTCCGAGTCGGGTGTTGAGGGCAAGGCTGACGGCATCCGCGCCCTCCCCCGCCCCCACCAGCAGAATCCGCGTCAACGGTTTTCCACTGGCATGCATCACGCGCAAGATCAGCGCCATCGTGAGTCGCACCGTCGTTAAGATCAACAAATCAAAAAAATAAAAGTAGAAAACTAATAAGCGCGGGACATCACGGTACGAAAAATACAACGCTCCGGCGAGGGCGAGAGTTGCGGTAGAGACGGCGACAAACAAGGCACGGGCGTCGCCCACGGGTCGCACGTCGCGCCGCACGTCGTAAACCGAAACCACCAGAAACACAATGGGGAATAACACGGCAACCATGAGATGAATGTAGATGTTGAGTTGCGAGTCTAGATTGCCCAGTTCGCGCCCGAGCGGGAGAATGCGGCGCAGTGAGTCGGCGGCGAGGAGGGCGAGTTGGGTGCCGATTAAATCGAGCGCGCAGAGGATGAGGATGAGGCGACGTAACTTCCCAAACATGAATTGATTATAACGGTTTGAGAAGCGGGGATGAAATAGGGATTAGGGGTTGGATGCTTTTATTCTCAACTGCCCACATCCGGCGTCAATATCAATGCCCCGTCGCACGCGCACGGTGCAGGGTATACCGGAGGCATCCAAGATATTTTTAAATTGATCTACCCGTTCACGCTCGGATGCCGCACCGGCATAATCATGTGTGGGGTTAAGCGGAATGATGTTGACGTGGCACATCAACTTTGGATTGGAGAGAAGTTTAACCAAGGCGTGCGCTTGTTGCGCGCCATCGTTCTTGCCTTGTATGAGCGCCCACTCAAACGTGATGCGGCGATGTGTTTTGGCAACGTAGTCACGGCAGGCTTGCATCAACGCTTCGAGCGGATATTTTTTGTTGATCGGCAGGAGTTCGTTGCGGAGATCGTTGGTGGCGGCGTGAAGCGACACGGCGAGATTCACTTGACGGTGTTCATCGGCGAATCGTTGGATCATCGGGATCAAGCCGACAGAGGAGATCGTGATGCGGCGCGCGCCGAAGTTAAAAGATTCGGGATCGGTGAGGCGGTCAACCGCTTGCAGAGTCGCATCGTAATTATGAAACGGTTCACCCATCCCCATGATCACGATATTGGAGAGCTTGTCGCCCTCTTGATGTAAATCACGGGCGAACCACATCACTTGTTCGACGATCTCGCCCGCGCTGAGGTGACGATCAAAACCCATTTGCCCGGTGGCACAGAACACGCAGCCCATGGCACATCCGGCTTGAGTGGAGATGCAGGTCGTATGACGATCACGATAGTGCATCAACACGCTTTCGATCTTGTGCTGATCACTTAGGGCGAACAAAATTTTATTTGTGCTTTTGTCTTTGGAGGTTTGGTTAATGACAGGCGTGAGGCGCGTGAACTGAATCTCGGCATTGAGACGGGCGCGCAAATTCTTGGGCAGATCGCTCATGTCATCAAACGAGCCTGCCAGGCGCTGATACGTCCAGCCCCAAATTTGTTTAGCGCGGAAAGGCGGCTCGCCCCACTCCTTAAGAACAGAAGTGAGATCAGTTAATGAAAGTTCAAATAGTGAAAGCATGGGAGAGTAAACAGGTAGACAGGTAGGCAGGTAAACAGGTAGACAGGTAAACACGTAAACAGGGGAATGATCCGGACTACGTGTTTACGTGTTTACCTGTTTACTACAACGTCACTTCTTCGCCACGATCTCGGCGAGATGTTTTTCGGCGAGCCTCTTTAATGGGGCATCGCCCGAACTATGCGCGACCTTCTTGTAGTCGTCTGCCGCCTTAGCCTGATCGCCTTTCGCCATATAGGCATCAGCGCGACTCATGTAGCTCACTGCGTCACCGCGATCCAATGAGATCACTTGCGTGAAAGATTCAATCGCTTGGTCGTATTGACCGGCTTCCAAATACGAGGCGCCCAGGTTGCCCAACAAGCCCACATCGTTCGGTCGCGTTTCCAGGCAATGGACGAAATCGTCGGCGGCTTGGGTAAAGTTGCGGCACTTGAAATGCATCTGCGCCCGTTCAAGATACAGTTCAAAGGATTCGGGGAGACCGTCCAACGCTTTATTGTAGTCGGCAATCGCGCCCGCAAAATCACCGCTGTCTTTCAACAAACGCCCGCGCAAAGCATACAGCACCGGATCATCTAAACCGTATTTGATCGCTTGACTCAAATCGCTGATGGCGCCGGATCGATCCGCTTTCATCATATTCAGGCGGGCGCGTTCTTCGTAAGCCGAGGCGAAGTTCGGGCGATTGATGATGGCTTGAGTAAATGACCGCAGGGCTTGGTCAATCAGCTTCTCGGCTAAAGCGGCGAGACCTTTGCGATAATGCACGTCGGCATTTTTCGGATCGAGTTCCAGCAGAAGATCATCGTTCTTCATCATCTGATCGTATTCTTTGAGTTCCAGTAACGCATTGCCGCGATGCAGAAGCGCCGCCAGATGTTCTGATTTTAATTCCAACGCCTTGTTATAGTCTCGAATGGCTGGCCGCAATTGACCGTCTGCTGCTTTGGCTCGACCCCGATAGTAATAACTCTCCACTTGCTTCGGCGCAAGCTCAACCGCTCGATCAAAATCAGCAATCGCCGGCTTATACTGTTTCAATTCAAAATACGCGACGCCGCGATTATGCAGATAGGATGGATTCCCCGGCTCAAGGCTCACCATAATTTGAGTATCGGCAAGCGCTTTATCGAGCTGCCCCAAAGCGTAATAGGCTATCGCCCGCAGTTGGTACGAGGCGGCAACACTGGGAGCTAACGAGATGACTTTATCGAAATCGGAAACCGCCGAGTCGAATTGCTTCAATTGCATAAATACTTCGGCGCGTTTGAAATACGGGTTGGGTTTATCGGGCGTGATCTGAATCCATTTGCTGTAATCCACTAACGCCTTTTCGGGTTGATTCATCTGCTCGTAACATTGACCCCGATGATGATAGGCTTGCGCTAGACCCGGGTCGAGGAGGATCACTTGATTCAAATCTGCCAGTGCTTCGCGGAATCGGCTCATCATGCGGCAGGCGATGCCGCGTTCCAAGACCGCCTGAATGTTGTTAGGTTGTGTTTGAATCACGGAAGTGCAATCGGCAACTGCTTCGGCATACTTCTCCATCTGCCGATAGATCGCCGCGCGGGCGATTAACGCTTGGGCGTCATTAGGATTTGCTTGGAGCTTGGCATTGATCTCTGCCAAACGATCTTGAACGCTGATTTGTTTAGAAGGGCGAGTCATAAATCCGTCTGCCATCGGGTAGTCAGCTCGGCAATATCGCTGAATACCCACTGCGGTTGATACTCACTATCCGCCAAGTGTTTGCGCGTCGAAACACCGGACAGCACAAGTATACTGCGGATGCCTGCGCGCACAGCACCTAGTATATCCGTTTCTAACCGATCTCCAAGTGCCGCCGTGTCTTCCACGCTGCCCCCAAGTCGTTCCATTGCCTGCTGATACATAATCGGCGCCGGTTTGCCGATCACTAAAGGTTCAACGTCAGTCGCCGTTTTCAGTAATGCAAGAATCGAACCATTGCCAAACACAATTCCGCGCTCAGTCGGGAACGTCGCATCAGAATTCGTGCCGATGAACTTCGCCCCGGCGCGGATATTGAGCGTCGCCCGCGCCAACTTCTCCCAATTCAACCCGTGATCCATCCCAACCAC
>Ga0209514_10003398_pt1 | contig 22790 bp, 18 predicted proteins | sample Subgrocontami58m_FD_187452 | JGI IMG/M metagenome (GOLD analysis project Ga0209514, IMG submission 187452) | Subsurface groundwater microbial communities from S. Glens Falls, New York, USA - GMW37 contaminated, 5.8 m (SPAdes) (version 3) | ecosystem: Environmental > Aquatic > Deep subsurface >...
TTTGCGAGTTGTCTTTGATAGCAGTGGCGAGGGTTCCTCTTCCACTACTTTTTGGTGACGCCGCTGGAGCGAACATTCCCGCTCTCCCAAATGCGCGCTTTTTCCGAAGTTATCGGCAACTACTTGGAACTCGATGTGTCTGGCATGCAGAAGATATTTTTCAACGAACAGAGTGTCATCAGCGAACGCGGCTTTCGCCTCCCGACGCGCTGTGGGGAGTACCTCTCTTAACTCGAGAAGGCTATTGACGACGTGAAGTCCTTTTCCTCCGCCCCCGGCTGCCGGTTTTACCAGCAGCGGAAATTCCAGATCCCGACAAGCCTCTAGCAGATCTGCATCCGTCATCTGAGGCGAGCTGATCCCGGGAACCACAGGGACACCTGCCCTCGTCGCGATTTCACGCGCAGAGATTTTCTCTCCCATTGCCGCTATCGCACGCGCAGTTGGGCCGATGAAGATCAGTCCTGCGTCATGACAGCCTTTCGCGAACTCCGCGTTTTCGGCCAGGAATCCGTAGCCAGGATGGATGGCCTGAGCACCGCAGGACAGCGCGGCCGCAATGATCCCTTCGCCATCCAGGTACCCGGTCTGCTCCGCATCATTCAAAAGGATACATTCGGAGATTCGCTTGACATGCAGAGAGCCGCGATCTTGATTGGTGTAAACACCTACGGCATCGATGCCAAGTTTTTTCAGCGTCGAGTTGATTCGGAGTGCGACTTCTCCGCGATTGGCGATAAGAACCTTTGCAAACACCACTACATCCGAAAGATTCCGAATGAGCTTTCAGCCAGTGGCGAAAGTCCAGAGATTGATAGGGCCAGGGCCAAAACTTTGCGGGTGTCTCGCGGGTCGATGATCCCGTCGTCCCAGAGTCGCGCTGTCGAGAAGTAGGCACTTCCCTCTTTTTCGTATCTTGCGCGGATTGGTTCTTTGAATGCGTCGACCTCTTCCGCAGTCCAGTCCTCGCCTTTTGCGGCAAGTTGATCTGTTTTTACGGTAGCGAGCACACCTGCGGCCTGTTCTCCGCCCATCACGGAAATGCGAGCATTCGGCCACATCCAGAGGAAGCGCGGGTCATACGCCCGCCCGCACATGGAGTAGTTTCCTGCACCGAAGGAGCCACCGATGATCACCGTGAATTTCGGCACGCGAGTGCACGCGACCGCGGTCACCATTTTGGCGCCGTGTTTGGCAATTCCACCAGTCTCGTATTCGCGTCCGACCATGAAGCCTGAAATGTTCTGCAGGAAGACCAGAGGAATCTTTCGCTGATCGCAGACCTCAATAAAGTGCGCACCCTTCTGAGCGGATTCGCTAAAGAGGACACCGTTATTCGCGACGATCCCTACCGGATAGCCGTCGATGTGGGCAAATCCCGTGACGAGCGTTTGGCCGAACTCGGCCTTGAATTCTAGGAATCTGCTTCCGTCGACGATTCTTGAAATAACTTCATGAACGTCGTAGGTCGTTCGCGTGTAGATGGGCACAATGCCAAGAAGTTCTTCATCGCTGTATAGCGGGGGCTCGACGTCCTCGATGGGCGTGAGCCAATTCGCGCCTTGGGGGAGGGTGGAAACGATCGCGCGAACAATTGTTAGCGCATGGCCGTCACTCTCAGCCAGGTGATCGGTAACACCCGAAATGCGTGAGTGCATGGCTCCACCACCTAGATCCTCGGCAGATACTTCTTCTCCCGTTGCTGCTTTAACCAATGGAGGGCCACCTAGGAAGATATGGCCTTGCCCAGCAACGATCACGTTCTCATCGCTCATCGCGGGAACGTAGGCGCCTCCGGCGGTGCAGGTGCCGAGGACGGCAGAGATTTGCGGAATGCCCGCGGCACTGAGACGCGCTTGATTAAAAAATATCCGGCCAAAGTGATCACGATCTGGAAATACCTCGTGCTGAAGTGGAAGAAAGGCACCGCCTGAGTCAACCAAGTAGATACATGGAAGACGATTAGCGAACGCGATCTCTTGAGCGCGCAGGTGTTTTTTCACTGTCATTGGGTAATAAGTTCCACCTTTGACCGTTGCATCATTGGCAATGATCATGGATGGACGGCCACTAACGATTCCGATGCCTGTGATCAGTCCCGCGCCCGGCGCTTCATCGTTATACATGCCATTTGCGGCCAGTGGCGAGAGTTCAAGAAATGGCGAACCCGGATCTAGCAGGTGAGTCACGCGATCTCGCGGCAGCAACTTTCCGCGCTCTTGATGACGAACTCTGGTTGCCTCTGGGCCGCCAAGAGCGGCTCGCGTCATTTGCGTGACAAAGTCATCGATGAGATCTCGAAAGACTGCATCATTTTTGTGGAACGACGCGGCACGCAGATCGATTGAGGTAGTCAGTCGTGGCAAACTCATGACGCCTCCACTATTGTTAGTGATCACTAACATTGTTAGGATAGCCGCTCAGGTGCCTCGATTGGAAGTCCTTGTGACAACTTTTTGATTGGGAGGAAGATGGGAACCCGCGAACGGCTCTTAGAGAATGGTGCGGCGCTCTTTGCCACCAAGGGTTTCCATGGGGTCGGCGTCGAGGAACTAGGTGCCTCGGTTGGCTTGACCGGTCCCTCGATCTACCGGCACTTTCGCACGAAGAGCGCGCTCCTTGGCCAGATGCTCATCACCGTTAGTGAGTCCCTACTCGCAGGGGCAACCGAGGTGCTCGGCCAGAGCCTGGATCCTGGACAGACGCTTTCGGCGCTGATCGATCGCCATATCGAGTTTGCCGTCTCCTATCCCGATCTCATCAGGGTTCACGAGCGCGACTTTAGCAACCTGCAAGAAGATGACTCCCGGCAAGTTCGCAGGCTCCAGCGACGTTACGTCGAGCTCTGGGTAGACCAAATTCGGCTTGTGCGACGAGATGAATCGCGGGAAGCCGCACGTACGATGGCGCACGCAGTATTTGGCTTGCTCAATTCGACACCGCGGCTACGGTCTGGTCAACGACGCGACGAAATCGCCGCCCTCATGCATGACCTAGCGGAAAGGGCACTGCTGCCCTGATCAGAAGCAAATCACCTATTTGCAGATTGCCTGCTGAGGTCTTCCCCTGATTAGCAGGCAATCGCCTTGGCGCTCGAATGTTCGAAAGTAAGTATCGTCTGCCCAGATTCTTTCGAACTTGGATCGCTCATCAAATTGGAGACTCTTTCCGATTGCGCCCAAGATTTCATCCGTTGTTTTAAACAGACAGACGGAGACTCGGGTCGTTCCATTTGGGAGGCGTTCCACAGTGGGGGTTTCGTCGCAAAGTTTTGATGAGGGTGTTCTCCCTGTCAGGTCATGGCAGGTGTCACGTACCAATACTTCTAACATGGCCGCTCCTTGCGGGCACTTCAGGCGTGACCGCTATGGAAAGGACGGTACCCCTCGGGTGATCGGTCCGGAACCTCCTCTGAGATACTTGGGCGATTTCCCACTTCGCGAATGAAAACGGCAGGTCAGGAGCTAAAGTAGAGCCAAGTCCGACGGTGGGGGACGAAAGTCGACCCATTGTTGTTTGTGGGATCGAGGTGCATGAAAGTCTTGAAGCGGTCGACCCGTTATACCCCTCAGGAATCCATCGACTGGCTTTATGTCCGCATGAGCAAACTTGAAATTGACACTTTGGACCGCCTCGCGGATCTGACGGGCCTCGACAAGGGGACTCTTTCTAGATATTTCCGCCAAGAGCGTCGCCCCTCGATTGATGTCGTGGGGCCATTGAGTACTGCGCTGCAGGTGTCGCCCGAGACTCTCTTAAGGGCATTAGGAGCGCTAGACCGATAGCGCAATTCACCGTCCTACCGAATCTCTGATCGGCAAGAAAATCACTTAGTAATTCCGCAGTTACGGTAAGTATTCTCGCTGCGTTGCTTATTGACAATATTTTCCGGTATTGGCAAGGTTGCGGATGCGCAATATAAATAGACCCTATACCCATTGAACCGGGCCTGGAGTAGGAGTCATACCGTGTTTATCCGCAAAACGAAATGGACTCAATCCCGTCAGAAGAGTGTCGCTCCAAAAGATCATCAGAAGGACTTTGCCATGACGCGACACACTCCACTTCGTTCTCGATTATTGCTTTCCCTGACGGCGGCCCTCAGTTTGGTAGTGGCAGTCCTGAGCCCATTGCCAAGTGCCTTTGCAACCTCCGCCACGGTCCATGTACGCGTCGACGGAAGTGATGCCAACTGTGATGGCACGATGAACGCGGCCTATCCCGGAACCGGCTCTGGGCTTGCCTGCGCGAAAGCATCGGTTCAGGCGGCAATCAATGCCGCGACTTCCGGTGACACGGTTAGCGTGGCAGCGGGTACGTACACGGAGCAGGTCGTGATCAATGGCAAGAACGTGACGCTCATTGGCGCAGGCTCTGGTACGACCACCATCCAAGCTCCGGCTGTGTTAACCAGTGATCCCGATGGAGCAAAGACCCTTGTCTTGTTCACCGGTCCAATCACCGCCGAGTTCAGCGGCTTCACCGTTGCAGGGCCAGTGAATGGACTGAACTTTGGCATCTACATACGCGCCGGAGCAACCGCCAACATCCACGACAACGTCATCAAGGACATTCGCGATGCACCTCTTAGTGGTGCCCAGATCGGTGTTGCCATCGAGGTTGGCAAATACCCGGATACAGCACCAGTAGTGACTCAGACCGGTACTGCAACCATCACGAACAACACCATATCCGGCTACCAGAAGACCGGTATTGCGGTTGAAAAGGCTGGCTCAAGCGCCACGATCACCGGAAACACCATCACCGGCGCAGGGCCGATAACAACCACCGCTCAGAACGGAATCCAGATCCGCCGCGGCGCGACTGGGACTGTTGAGACCAACACCGTTACCGGTAATGCTTATGACGGCCCCACTTGGTCTGCAGAAGGTATCGGCGCGCTGCGCGCAGGGAATGGTGTCGTTATCCGGGGTAACACCGTTAACCACAACAGTGCCAACATCTACTCATGGAACAGCGACGGTATCCAAATCCTAAATAACCAAGTGAGTGACTCGGCATCGGTGGATCAAAATAAAGGTGCAGGAATAACAGTTCAAGCGGACGGGCTGCCAGATCCGTATGGAGGCGCAACGGGACCGTACCTTACTGGCGTAACTATCTCGGGCAATACAATACGGAACAACCTGTCGGGTCCGTCAACGCTGTCGGATGGCATCGATCTCTACGGTATAAATGGTGCCACCGTCAGCAACAACGTCATTACAGGCAGTTCCTACGATGGCATCCTGATCGGCGGATCCGGCAATATCGCCATTACCGGCAACCAGTTCTCTGGAAACGGCATACCGGCTGCGGACACGCATGCTGCGGCTATTGACTTTCGCGGAATCCCGTCAAGAGATTGGTCACAACCATTAGGTAACGGTGGCGCCAATCCTCTGGGAGGTTTCACCGTTCACAGCAATACGTTCACCGGTAACCGCAATGCCATCTGGAACTATGACAGTGGCGTGGTTGACGCAACGAACAACTGGTGGGGAAGCGCCGTTGCTTCAATTGTCGCAGCCGGAATCGGCGGATCCGTCACTTCGGCGCCCTACTACGTGAACTCTGGCTTATCGCACTTGAACACCGACGTGCCGAGTGCGGTCTACGTAGGAGCCAGCTACTCCGATGGAAATGCTGGCGGACACAGTTTCAGTTGGGACGCCTTCACGACAGTCCAGGCCGGTGTCAATGCCGTCGCTGTGAGTGGAACGATTCATATCGCAACCGGGACGTACACCGAAACTGGCCAAATCGTCATCAATAAGAACCTGACCATCGTTGGTGCAGATAGAGTCAATACGATCATCAAGCCTGCCCAAGATACCTCTGCTGCTTATTACGACGACCCCAGTGCATGGATTTTGGTGAATGCCGGAAAGACTTTCAACCTGAGCGGGGTGACGTTGGATGGAACCGGAAGAATGATCACCAATGCCATCCTTTCACACGGGTCAGGCATCATCGACGGTAACATAATCAAGAACATTGCCTACAACCAGAGTGGTCCTGATTACAGTGGTGCGGGTATTGCGTTGTATGGCGCAACCATGACGGTGAGTAACAACAGTTTCACCGGAATTGGACGAGAGGGCGTGTTCACAGCTTTCTCATCTACAGCAACCCTCACTGGCAACACTTACACTGGAAAAGGTGCTGGCAACTGGCTGGATTACGCATTTGAAGTCGGACGCAATAGCACGGCGACTATCAGTGGCAACACAATTACCGGCAATATCGGAGTTGCCACTTCTGATGGTTCAACCTCGGCGGGCATGGTACTAAGTACTTATTACGACGCGTCTGGAACGGCTTCGGGTGCGACAATAACTAGCAATACCATCACCGGGAGCACCAGAGGTATCGAAGTTGGGGTAAATGCGTCGGACGCGAGTGTCATCGTGGCGCATAACAACAACATCAGCGGCAACGACATGAACGTTACTTCTACCAATCCGATTGTTGATGCCACCAACAACTGGTGGGGCAGTGCGTCTGGTCCAGGCAGTCTGACCCATATCACCACGGCTCCGTGGTGCACGGATATTTCCTGCGTGACAAAATCGGAGAACGCCAACTTGACGAGTTTCTCCCTGTCGAGTGGGACGCTCTCTCCGGCGTTCAGTTCGTCCACGACTGTCTACTCGGCGAGCGTGGACAACAGCGTGACAAGCGTAACCGTCACCAAGTCCACCAATCCTGGAGCCAACGCCGTGGTCAGTGGTGCGTCGAACCTGTCAGTTGGTAGCAACACGGTGAGTATCACCGTTACGTCGGCGGATGGAACAGTTATCAAGACATACACCGCGACGCTCACACGAGCTGCAACTTCGGGGGGTGGATCTCCACCTCCCCCTCCGCCACCTCCGCCACCGCCACCGCCACCGCCACCGCCACCGCCACCGCCACCGCCACCGCCACCGGAGACGCCACCTGCACCTCCGACCGCATCTGCCGAAGTTCCTGTTACTCACCTCGTAACATTTACTGAGGAATCTAAAGTCGAAGCGTCAATTGAAGTAGCAGGCGCCCCGAGCCTGGCAGTTGCTGTCACATTGCCAATCGGTGCAGTCTCCCAGGATGTGACCGTCTCAATTGCACCGGCAGTCACCTCGTCCGAGGCTGCGTCGGGAGTCGTGTCGATCAAAGTAACAATTACAGATTCGACAGGCGCTCCTGTAACTCACTTTGATAAGCCGTTGACCCTGAGCCTTGGCAAGATTGCTGCAGCCGCTTCTCCAGATGCCACTGCGGCTTACTCGGAGGATGGTCTGGTCTGGACTGCCATTGTGAAGTTGGACGGGACCATATTGCCTGACGGAGTTCAAGAGGGATATTACGTAGCGGCAGATGGCAGTCTGATAATCCTAACTCGCCACTTAACGTACTTTGGCATGAAGAAGATCCAAGTGCCTCTACTGCTTCATGCCAATGCAACAGAAATACCGTTAGGCGCATTCGCGGTCATCAGCGCAACAGGTGGAAGTGGTAGTGGTGCAGGGGTCTACCTGACCAGTACTCCTGAAGTCTGTACTGTAGATGATCACGGCATCGTGATGCCGCTAAAGGCTGGTATGTGCACCCTGTCGGCCACTAAAGCCGGTGACGGCACATACCTGAATATCTCGTCGTCGCCACTCGAACTGACCTTCGTAGATCTCACGCCCCCGGCTGCGCCACCGGCAAAGCCACCAACCACATTTGTGAAAACCATAACCGTGACGGGCTCGGGTCCCTCGAAGGTAATCCAGGTGAACCTCGGCCCAGCGTTTGGTGGGAGGACGTTCTCCATTCAAATTCGCAGAGCGGGAACCACCGCATATAAGACTCTCTCTGTCGTCAAACTGAACAAGGCCGGTATGGTTCGAACAACGCGATGGCAGCTCACACCAGGATCCACCATTCGGCTGTTATCGGGCAATAGGACTCTGGTGGCGACTATCGTCCGCCGGTAACTGGGATAAGTGGGGCCGCCCCATCTAACTTGGGGCGGCCCCACTTATCCTGTGCTCTAGTGCAGTGGATGCTCTACGTCAGGCAATTAGGCGTTGACACTCGACATGTCGGGGTAGCGCTCGCCTGCAGTGGCACCTTTGGGTGCAGCCGCGTCGATACGTGCCAAGTCTTCGGGGGTCAAGAGGACTTCGATCGCGGCGAGGTTCTCTTCCAGATAGCGGATGTGTTTCGTACCGGGGATCGGCACTATGTCTTCACCTCGTGCCAGAACCCACGCAAGCGCTAATTGGCCAGGGGTGATCCTCTTCTCGTCTGCGATCTCGCGGACTCGGTCCACCAACTGCAGATTCTTGGCGAAGTTCTCGCCCTGGAACCGAGGGTTCTGTCGTCGGAAATCATTTGGATCTAGATCATCAAGGCTGCGGATCTCACCGGAGAGAAACCCACGGCCTAATGGCGAGTAGGCGACAAATCCGATGCCCAGTTCTCGTACGGTAGCAAGGACGCCGTTATCTTCTGGATCCCGTGTCCATAGTGACCATTCGGTCTGTAGCGCAGTTATGGGGTGGACGCTGTGCGCACGTCGGATCGTCTCAGGCGCTGCTTCTGAGATACCAAGGTGGCGCACCTTGCCGCTCTCGACGAGTTCTTTTAGTGCTCCCCATGTTTCTTCGATGGGAACTGAGCGGTCGACTCGGTGTTGGTAGTAGAGGTCGATGTGATCGACTCCGAGGCGTTGGAGTGAGGCATCGCAGGCGCTTTTCACATATTTGGGTCGTCCATTGATCCCGACACGCGTTCCGTCCTCGCGCCGCTCGTTGCCAAACTTCGTAGCCAAGACAACGTCCTCACGTCGACCGGCGATAGCACGGCCGACCAGCCGCTCATTGGTAAACGGTCCGTACATGTCAGCGGTGTCTAGGAGCGTTACTCCGAGATTGAGCGCCCGGTGAATGGTGGCAATTGCCTCACCCTCATCAGATGTGCCATAAAACTCGCTCATACCCATGCAGCCGAGACCTTCGGCCGAAACCTCAAGACCCTGTCCGAGTACACGATGCTTCACATTTGCTCCATTCGAAATTTTCAATTGAAATCTGACAGATGTCTTAACTTACTCAGAGTTTGGGTGAGCGATCTATCGCGGAGATTTCTTTACAATTCGCCGGGGGATCAGGCCGCTCTGTTCCAGCAAAGGGCAAAATCAATAATTTTTTAGGACGATTTCGACTTAATAGTCCTTGACTTTAGGCAATTCTTGAGAATGCTGTAGGCAATTCCTGGGAATGCAAGTAGATCTCTAGTGGGAGCCGGACCAAATGATATCGTTAACCGCGTTCCTCTCGATGCGACACAAAAAGAGTCTGGAGTCCTAGCTCATGGTGGTCAAACTGAAATCGAAACTCGGATTTAACGGGTTAAGAAGATTTAGCAAAATGTTTGTCCTACCTGTTCTGGTTGCACTTTTCATGGGCGTGTCAATGGCGTCTGCGGCAACTCCAACAACCGTGGGTCAAGGAGCCAATCTCGATTCGACCCAGCCATCAATCAAAGTGGCGGTTGTTGCCTACATGCCCACAGTTGCATATGGCGGGTTGGTCTTATACGGGTACACGGTAACTAATACGGGAACGGTGCCGTTGAGCAATGTGACTCTTGCTGACGATAAGTGCCAGCCGGTCACTCGCGTGACTGGCGATACGAATCTCGACGGTATCCTGAATGACAGTAGTGAGTCGTGGATTTATTCCTGCTCAACGTCTCTGACCACCGACACGACGAATACTGCGACTGCCACCGGAACCTATAACGGCATTACCGCAACCGCTACCAGCACGGCACACGTCACGGTCGGTCTTCCTACGGCGACGACCCCGGTGACACCTCTGGTAACGCCTCCTCGCGCGCTGCCTTCAAAGGTAGTGCAACTACCGGTGCGTTTGAAGATCCCAAAGCTCAAAATCAACGCCGCAGTCCAGTATGTGGGTCTCACGTCTGGTGGGGCTATGGACGTGCCAAAGGGCGCTTCCTTTCGTGCCGATGTTGCTTGGTACAAACTCGGAGCTAGGCCAGGGGAAACCGGTACGGCTGTGATTAGCGGACATAGCGGACGGATACCGGGTCCAGCGACTATCTTCAATAACCTGCAGAAATTGCAGAAGGGGGACTTGCTGTACGTCCAAGATAGCAAGGGAAAGTCCATTGCTTTTGTAGTTCAACAGAGTCGCATTTATTCTCCCAACGCCGACGCTCCTGAAGTATTTTCGTCCACGAGCGGGACACATCTCAATCTCATAACTTGTATATGGAACAAGTCTGCAAAGGCATTTACTACACGAATCGTCGTTTTTGCCGATATCAAGCAGTAGCTAGTTCTCAGATCTAGAGGACCTAGGCGAACCTCCAAGGATGTGCGCCTAGGTTGGGCTCAAGGAATCAACGACCGGATCACGGCGTTCTGACAGACCTCTCCTAACGGCAAACTCAGGTACTCCGATGTCCATGACACAAGGCCACGGAGATACAAATAGATGCATCGAACGGCAGGAGAGCAGTTTCAGCGCGCGCAAGGGCCGAACCTGCATTACCGTGCCTCATGGCTTTGCGTGAGAGCCGACGTTTAGGGGCACCTCTTGGTGTCGCTGCGGTTGTCGCAGGACTAGTGGCGGCGCAGTTTGTGGCGTCTCTGAGGAACGGCTTAAGCAATCCCGTTGTCTCATTGGGCAATCGCATAATTGATCACGTTCCCGCTGCGGTTAAAGAGTTTGCTATAAGAGTGTTCGGGATCAAGGACAAGAGCGCGCTAGTTATCAGTATTCTTCTTGTCGTTCTGATCTTGGCCGTAATAATTGGTCGCACTTTCTTCTCGGGAAAGCATAGGCGCGCATACGGGAGCGTTATTGTGCTTACCGCGATTGCCACACTAGCCTCTCTTCTTGATGCGGGTGCAACTATTTTCTCACCGCTCCCATCACTCGTTGCTGGTGCAACGGCGATTCTAATTCTGCGCTGGTTCGATCGTCGCCTGAGGCGAACAGAGCGAGATGGCCAAGATGGTGGTGCGTTGAGTCGTCGTGATTTATTTAGGGCGCTCGCACTCATCGGCGTGGGCACGGCCGCAGCCGCCGGTGCTAGCAAATTTCTCCGCGATCGCGCGAGTGCTCAGTTGGAGCGGCTGAACGTCGCACTACCGAAGCCACTGAAATTCTTGCCACCGCCACCAACTGACCCCGCTCTAACCACGCCTGGGTTATCGAAACTTTTCACACCTAACGGCCAGTTCTATCGGATCGATACCGCAATCGTTGTACCGAACATTTCAGTTGATACCTGGCGCCTGCAGATAAATGGCCTGGTGTCGCACCCTCGTGAATTCACTTTTCAGGAACTAACGGATCGCCCAGTATTCGAACTAGACGACACGATTGCCTGTGTTTCGAATGAAGTTGGTGGCTACCTCGTCGGTAATGCACGGTGGCTCGGGATCAGGCTCGATGATTTGATCAAGGAAGCCACACCGAACGCCAAGGCCGATCAAGTGATGGGTTACTCGTCGGATGGTTTCTCTGCTGGTTTTCCACTTGCGATTCTTGATGGTCGTGATGCGATGGTCGCAATTGGAATGAATGGCGAGCCACTCCCGTTAAATCACGGATTTCCTGCACGCATCATTGTTCCTGGGTTGTATGGTTACGTCTCAGCCACAAAATGGCTTACCCGCATTGAGTTAACTCGCTTCGATCAGAAGCAGGGGTACTGGGTCCCACGTGGTTGGTCAGCGCTAGCGCCGATCAAGACCCAATCACGGATCGATACGCCACGAGATGGGAGCAACATCAATGCTGGCATAGTGGCAATTGCTGGTGTGGCATGGGCGCCCACCAGGGGCATATCCCATGTCGAAGTGCGGGTTGGCGATAGTCCATGGCGCGAGGCGGCCCTTGGTCCAGAAATCGCGAAGACGACCTGGCGTCAATGGTGGATCGACTGGGCAGCGACACCTGGGGAGCCGAGTATTGCTGTACGCGCGACCGATGGCACTGGCGCTCTGCAATCTAGCAATCGCACACGTCCGGATCCCGATGGCGCCGAAGGTTGGCACACCATAAATATCACCGTTACGTGAGAGAGGCTGCAGCTGCTGCGGCTGCAAAACCTGCCGCGCCTGCTATCTGTTCGATATCGCGGTCGGTGTGGGCGCCTGAGACGAACCAGGCCTCGAATGCCGATGGCGGCAAGGAGACGCCGTTATCCAACATGGCATGGAAAAAGGCCGCAAAGGCCTTGGTGTCTTGGCGTTGAGCATCTTTGAAATTAGCAACAGGTTTCTCGGTAAAAAAAATCGAGAAGAGATTTCCTGCGTTCTGCACTTGGTGCGGAACTCCCGCAGACATCAACGCCGACGAAACAACGTTAGCCACTTCGCGCGCTCGAGTATTCAACGTCTCATAAAGCTCTTCATCGCATAACTCGAGAGTTGCTAGGCCTGCCGCAGTTGCCACCGGATTTCCGCTTAAAGTTCCTGCTTGGTAGACAGCGCCGAGCGGAGCTAGTTGATCCATTATCTCGGCTCGACCAGCCACTGCGGCGACGGGGTAACCCCCGCCTATCACTTTGCCGAAGGTTAGAAGATCCGGCGTCCAATTTTCCTGCTCATGTACCAGGCCCCACCAACCGCCCGCAGAGACTCTAAATCCCGTCATCACCTCATCGAGGATGAGTAGCGCGCCGTTTTTCTTGCAGGTTTCGGCAAGGAAAGCGTTAAAGCCTGGCATAGGTGGAACAACGCCCATGTTCGCCGGCGCTGCTTCGGTCAGAACGGCTGCGACCTCGTGGCCACGCTTGGCGAAAAGTTCGTTGATTGCTGCCAAGTCGTTATAGGGGAGCACTACCGTGTCTTGCACCTGACCTCGAGTCACACCAGGTGAATTTGGTAGGCCGAGAGTGATGACGCCAGATCCGGCTTGCACCAATAACGCGTCTGAATGCCCGTGGTAGCAGCCAGCAAATTTTACGATCACATCCCGCCCCGTCGCCGCGCGCGCTAAACGAACGGCAGTCATCACTGCTTCTGTCCCCGATGAGAGAAAGCGAACGCGCTCTGCAGCGGGAACTCGTCGATTGATCTCCCCAGCCAAGAGAACTTCATTTGGCCCGGGCGCGCCAAAGGAGGATGACTTCTCGACCGACTCAATTACTCGTTCGGTGACTTTAGGGTGCGCGTGTCCCACGATCATTGGACCCCAAGAGCCAACTAAATCGACGTACTCATTGCCATCGATGTCGAAAACTCGTGATCCTTTACCGCGGACAAAGTAGCGAGGAACTCCACCAACGGCGGCGAAGGCTCTAACTGGTGAACTGACACCGCCGGGGATCAGGCGCTTGGCCCGTTTGTGCCATGCCTCCGAGAGCAAAATAGATCGACTACTGCTCATGCCGAACCAACTTTCAAAAGCCTCGCGGCCTCTAGCGCCCAATACGTGCAGATGACAGAGGCGCCTGCTCTGCGAATCGATGTAAGTATTTCTAAAATTCCCCGTTCGCGATCGATGTACCCTTGGGCTGCGGCACTCTCCAACATCGCCATCTCGCCAGAAACTATGTAGGCAGCTGTGGGCACATCCACCATTTGCGATGCGGCGTGAAGAATATCGAGATAGGCAAGCGACGGTTTAACCATGATGATGTCGGCGCCTTCAGCGACATCGAGTCGAATCTCGCGTAATGAATCCTTTGTGTTTGCTGGATCCTGCTGATAACTTTTTCGATCCCCGGTCAACTGCGAATCAACTGCATCGCGGAATGGGCCGTAAAACGCTGAAGCGAATTTTGCGGCGTAGGCCAGAATCATTACGTCAATGCGGTTGACCGAATCAAGGTGGCGCCTGACCGCACCCACTTGCCCATCCATCATTCCGCTAGTACCCACGACATGGGCGCCAGCATCGGCCAGAACTTCGGCCATAGCTGCATAGATTTCTAACGTACGATCGTTATCGACGCGACCTGCCTTATCCAGTACGCCGCAGTGACCATGGTCGGTGAATTCGTCAAGGCAGAGATCGGCCATGATCACCAAGTCATCGCCCACTTCGGCGCGCGCAACACGAACTGCTCTAGATAAGACCCCGTCGGGGTTAAGGGCTTCAGTTCCGTCTGCATCACGCCGCTCTGGAACTCCGAAAAGCATCACCCCGCCGATTCCGGCCGCCAGAGCCCTTGCCATCTCCTCTTGGAAAGTTCTCATGGAGTGCTGAACAACTCCCGGCATTCCCGCAATTGGCGTTGGCTCAGTAAGGCCCTCGCGAATAAACATGGGCAGAATCAGTGATGAGGGCGCAACGTCGTTCTCTCGAACGAGCGCGCGAATTGCCGGGGTGGCCCTAAGTCGACGCGGGCGTTCGATCATATTCATGATTCCTGCCTTTTAAGGAGAGAGAGGATTGCAGCGGAAACCGTGCGAGGGGTTGGATCTTCTGCCACGGCATCAACCCTAATTCCAAGTTCCTCTACCGCGTTGGCGGTAGTGGGACCAGAACAAATAATGGGGATTCCTGGATGGGGAAGGTGAGTCAGGAAAGCTCGAGCCGCACTTGGTGAACGGAGAAGAACGGCCGCTATCCCACCCTTGCGCACGAGAGAAACAGATTTTGGCTCCATCTTTACCGACGAGGTCGTATAGACGACTGCGGTATTCACGTTCCAGCCGGCGGCTTTAAGTCCGCTAGGCAGAGAAGTCATTGCCAAGTTACCACCGGGAATCAGCGCGGAGCTAGGTGGGAGTTCGAGAAGCGAGTCAATCAACGAAGCTGAATTTGCATACTTTGGGGTTAGGACGTGTCTTGCACCCAAATCGATGAGAGCCTTGGAAGTTGCTTCGGCGATCGCTGCATAGCGTAGGTCAGTTCGCGCGGAGAGCGCTGTGATGAGTTTCGCGATGCCGACGATTTCAGCCCAGTACTTGATCGCGTTGACCGACGTGGCTATTAGCCAAAGAGGTCCATGGGATTCATTAAGAGAGTTGAACAGATCTATAGCGCCGCCTCTCTCTTGGCTAACTACGATTTCTAAATATGGATCGACCAATGAGGAGATGCCAAGGTCGGATAAGGCTGCCGCATCGGAGTCATTCCCGGCTGCGCGGATGAGTAAGACTGGTTTAGCCATCTCTTCAACTCAGTCTTAAACCAAGCGGTGTCGATCGAATTTCGTCGGCTGCGTTTAAACCAAGTTTTTCAGCAGATTGAGTATCTAGTGGATTAACAATATCAATCTGCATGACTACGCGATGGTGTTTATTGGTCATTGGGTCCGATAGTTCGGCAGTAAGAGTAAGGACCTTCTCTTCGAAAGTTGCATTAGCGCCGATGGCCGTCGCGCAAGTTGCACCGATACCCACCAGGACTGCTCGCTCAGCGGCCGTGCATAGCCGTGCGATCGGATCATCCAATTGCGAGAGCTCGTGAAGAAGTTCGAGATTCGCGCTCCGGCACTCAACCGCCAACGCGCCTTGTGCGGGCGCAGGCACCAATTGGTCGATTGTCAGGTATTCGGTGATTGCATCGCTTCGACCGACTCGATTCAATCCCGCTGCGGCCAGAACTGCGGCGTCGAATTCACCATCCATTACCTTGCGCAGACGAGTATCCACATTGCCGCGTATTGGCAGGACCACTAGGTCTGGTCGGAGAAAGGTGATGCGAGCTCCGCGACGGGGTGAGGACGTACCAATCCGGGCCCCAGATGCCAGTTGATTTAGCAGCAACCCTTCCCGGGACACGAGGACATCACGCGGATCCTCACGCGCCGGTATCGCCGCAATCGAGATCCCAAGTTCAGGCATCGAGGGCAAATCCTTGTACGAGTGCACGATGAAATCGACTTCGTCTCGAGCGAGCGCGGTGCGAAGAGCCGCTACGAAGATGCCTGGGCGCGCCGGATTTACTAGCGAGGTAGATACATCATCGCCATCAGTGCGGATGATTATTTCCTCAATGTTTGCCCCGGTCCGTTCTCTGACCATCTGGGCAATCAGGCCCGCCTGCGTACGGGCCAACAGGCTCCCTCGAGTCCCCAGCCGCAGTACGCGATCAGACATCTTGCTTTTCATCAACGTCGATGCCGAAAAGGAGTTGGATCGCCTGGCGATAGTCCTCCTCATTCCCGGTTCTTGCTAGTGCACGAGCCCTTATGGACGGAGTGTGCAGCAGCGCATTTGTAACCCGATGTAGTGAGTGAGCAACTTCTGTCGCGATGTCTTCGCCCGAGCGGCGCCGCACTCGATCGGTCTCTTCATTAATGAGTAGACCAACATGCGCCCTCATCGAGGCAACGACTGGATCCACGGATCGAGATGCCAACTCTGCTTCAAATTCGAGTACTTCTTCTTGCACAATCGCTCGTGCTGCCGCGATGGCATCCGCACGCTCGCCAGGTGCGTTCTTCCCGATTACGTCTAAGTCGATTACGTCTACGGTCTGCAGTGCGTGCACGTCGCCAGCCACATCGGAGGAGAGGGCCAGGTCAAGAATCGGCAATAATTCGTGGGCAGGTCGTGATTGTTGGAGAAACTCGGCATCGATCAAATGAGTGCCAGTTCCGCTGCAGGCGATCACCAAATCAGCACTGGCTAAAGCTTGGCTCAGTTCGTCTTTGTTGACTGGAGTTGTCCCATGAGACTCGCTAAATCTCCGCGCGCGCCCACTGGCTGAGAATACTTCAATCTCTGAACAGTCCATGGATTGCAGAGCGGAAACAACCACTCGAGCGTAGGCACCGGTGCCCAAAATTAACGCACGCTTTCCGGTGAGTGGCCAATGCCTTCGTTCAACAAGTTGGAGGGCCACCTGTGCGATCGATCGGCCCGCAGCGCCGAGATCGGTCGTCGTTTTCACTTTCTTCGATGTGGCTAGTGCGCGTTGAAATAAGATCTCGATCCGCGAGGTTGACTCACCACGGCGTTGGGCTTGTTTAAATGCTTCGCGCACCTGTCCTGCGATCTCGACTTCACCGACGATCATAGACTCGAGCCCGGCAGTTAGATTGAAAAGATGATTGACGACGGCAGACTCGAATGAGACGCGGAGTGCCTGGCTGCAGTACTCGAGACTTAGTCCAGATATTTTGGCAATCAGAGCGATTGTCTGCTCTACCGCATCATGAAAACGCTCTGCCTCTAGGTATAACTCAAATCGATTGCACGTAGAGATGACGACTCCGCCTGAGATCCCACAACTCTTCGCGACACTGCCGAACAGGGCTTCCCGAATTGGCTCAGTGAATCGTTCGAGTTTCTCAAGTTCAGCAAGAGGGAGATCTTGGTGGCTCGAACCGATGAGTACTAGGGCCACGTCGGAATCGTACGCCTCGAATCACTGGCATGATACTCAGGTGGTCCTGCCCCCAAACCATCCGCTCGTTACTGGCGTTACGAGCGATTCGTTACTGGTAGCCGCCTATCGCGGTGTTAGGCGGGATAGGAACCCAATTTGGTTTATGCGCCAAGCCGGACGCTCCCTTCCTGAATATCGTGCCATCCGCCAAGGCGTGCCGATGCTGGATGCTTGTTTACGTCCCGAAATGGCAGCCGAGATCACTCTTCAGCCAGTTTCCCGACACGGTGTCGATGCAGCGATTTTCTTTAGCGACATTGTCATCCCTCTCCGACTTGCTGGTATTGATGTCGATATCGTCGCCGGTGTTGGTCCGGTTATGGCTAAACCAGTTCGAACCAGAAGCGATCTTGGCCAACTCAATGAATTAGATTTTGCTGCGTTATCTCCCATCAGCCAGGCAGTCGATCTCGCCGTCGCAGAACTGGGCGGAACGCCACTAATTGGATTTGGTGGCGCACCTTTTACTCTGGCCTCATATTTGATCGAGGGAGGTCCATCCAAAGAACTTCCGATGACCAGAGCACTGATGCACGACGATCCCGATCTCTGGGCTGAAATTCTCACCTGGGTTGCCGGAGTGACGAGTCAGTTTCTTCGTGCCCAGGTGCTTGCTGGTGCGAGCGCGATCCAACTCTTTGATTCCTGGGCTGGACGTTTGACTCTCGATGAATACCGGATGTTTGCTGCGCCCTACTCAAAGGCGGTGATGGCTGCGGTAGCGGATCTGCCGGTTGCTAGAGTTCACTTCGGGACTAAGACGAGAGACCTTCTACGAGATATGTATGACGTTGGTGCGACGGTGATGGGTATCGATCAATTCACTCCATTGGATTGGGCCAACGAACTATTTGCTGGACGCGTGCCATTGCAAGGCAACATCGATCCAGAACTCCTGTCCGCACCCTGGGCGGAATTGCACTCGCACGTCGAAGAGGTCTTAGTGCGAGGCAGTGGCGCACCGGCTCACATCGTGAATTTGGGGCATGGCGTGCCGCCTGATACAGATCCTGAAGTGTTGACGCGCTTGGTCGCCTTTGTCCACGGTGAATCATGAGCAGGGCTCACGCGGTTCAAGCGTTGGTTCTAGGCGGTGGGATCTCAGGGCTCGTTGCGGCACGCGACCTGACAAATCACTTCGAGTCAGTACTGGTCTTAGAGAAGGGTGATCAGTTAGGCGGTTCGGTTGGCAGCATCTCAATTGCCGGGGAGAACGTAGATTCGGGGGCCGAAGCATTTGCGGTAAGTCGCAACGACGCAGTCGAATTGGTCGAATCGCTCGGCCTGACGGATTCGTTGGTAGTTCCTGATCGAGCGGACTCGCGCATCAGATCAGGGGACGAAACGTATTTGATTCCGTATGGAATTCTCGGCATTCCGGCCGATCTAGATGATCCGGCGGTACTGGATGCGGTAGGGAGCGAGGCGCTAGCAAAAGCTCGTGAACTTGATGCAAGACCATGGAACGTCACCAACCCAATCTCCATCGGAGGATTGGTTCGCTCACGCCTGGGTGATGCATTCGTCGATCGCTTATTGGCTCCCGTCGTCGGCGGCGTTCATGCCGCAAATCCGGATTTGCTCGATGCAGATGCTATTGCCCCGGGGCTGCTAATGACGGCCGCGGCTGCGGGATCACTTACGGCTGCGGTCTCAAAGTTGCGTGCCTCCGCTGCGCTCTCACGTCCAGGTGGCGCAATTATGAGTCTCAGAGGCGGTATGCACGCTCTGGTTGATTCTCTTGCCGCAGACCTTAATCAACGTGGGGTATCGATACTTCTCTCAACTGCCGCTAGTTCGGCCACTTGCAAGGAAGGCATTTGGCGAGTCAGAACGGAATCGGGCCAGGAATTTACCAGCGATGTACTCGTCGTTGCACTTCCATCTAGTGCCGCCGCACAATTGTTTGCAGATGATCACGCCTTGAGTGAACCGCTCTCTCAAGTTAAGACAGTCGATGTTGCCATCGTCCTGCTTGCCATCCGTGCTCCCGAGTTGGTGCTCGCCCCACTCGGCTCCGGCGTATTGATAACGGCTAATAGTGCGATCGGGGCGAAGGCGTCAACTCACGCCACAGTTAAGTGGGCCTGGCTCGGAGAGCGACTTGGCGATCTGCATCTGCTCCGTTTCTCATATGGACGAGATGGACATTTGCCAACTGATCTAGCGAGGTTGCCTGAGCAGGCACTGTCGGATGCCAAGGCACTTTACGGACTTGATTCACCTGAGGTAGTCAAGGTGGAGACGGTCCTCTGGCGAGGGGCGATGGTTCGGCCAGGTGCAGGCCATCTCGAGGCAGCCAGAAGTATCAATGTAGAGGTCTCTGGGCGAAGGAATCTGGCGATAATCGGCGGTGGGCTCGCCGGCAATGGAATCACCGGTTCCATCCATCAGGCCCATGAAGCGGTCTCCCAGTTGAGCGTGAGATACTTCCGCGATGAGTGAGCAAACTGCACATAGACTGACCGCACGCGAGATCAACGACACTATTCGGTACACCTCTTGGGCTGTCTACCGCCGTAGCGCGCAACTGTCTGATCCGAAGAACGCCAGTACAGAATTCGTTCAACTCCTCGAAGAGGCCGCATCAGAAGACGTTCAACTCCGTGGTGTCTATGACGTATCGGGGATGAGGGCCGACGCCGACCTCATCCTCTGGTTCCATGCTCCCGAAGCTGAGTTGATCCAATCGACGCTGCGAAAGTTCCGCCGAACTACGCTTGGGCAGAGTATGGCGCCAACGTGGTCTGCCATGGCGCTCCACCGCCCAGCAGAATTCAATAAAGGTCATGTTCCAGCCTTCATGACTGGGGTCGAGGCCAGAGATTGGCTCTCCGTCTATCCATTTGTCCGTTCATATGATTGGTATCTGCTCGCCGATGAGGAACGACGGACCCTCTTAACCGAGCACGGCATGGCTGCCCGTGACTATCCAGGAATTTTGAGCAATACGGTCGCCGCCTTCGCTCTCGGCGATTACGAGTGGATTCTGGCGCTTGAATCGAACGATCTTTTTGAGATCGTTGACATGATGCGCCATCTTCGATCGACCAAGGCGCGTCTTCACGTGCGCGAAGAGATCCCGTTCTATACCGGGCGTCGGATTGAACCCAAAGCAGTTGGCGGTCTCATCGCGTGAATTATGACGCAATCCTGCTTACATCTTTCGGTGGCCCCGAAGGACCGGAGGATATAATTCCCTTCCTCGAGCGAGTCACGGCGGGGCGCGCGATACCTAGGGAACGTTTGGCAGAGGTCGGGACCCATTATTCGGCGATGGGTGGGGTAAGCCCGATCAATGCGCAGAACCGGAGACTTTTAGAATCAATAAGAAACGAATTAGTTAGGCGGAAACTTGAGGTCCCGCTCTACTGGGGCAACCGAAACTCGGAACCATTCTTTGCTGATGCTCTTCGAACGATGCACGCGGATGGCCATCGTCGCGTCCTTGCGATAGTAACAAGTGCGTATTCGTCGTACTCGGGCTGTCGGCAATATCGAGAGAACCTCGCACAGGCGTTGGCCGAAACAGGCCTCGTCGATTCGATGACGATCGATAAGGTTCGGCCCTACTTTGATCACCCTGGCTTTGTCGAACCCTTCGCAGAGGGTCTGGTCTCTGCGCTTCGCACGATGGAATCCGAAGGGTTTAGCTCTGCCGATATCCATCTCTTTTTCACCACCCACTCGATTCCTACGTCGATGGCCGACACTTCGGGCCCTCCTGCTATGCGTAGTGAGTTGGTCGGAGGCGCATACGTGGCCCAACACAAGGCGACCGTAACTTCTCTCCTACAGATCGCCCGTCACACGCTCGACACCCTCCTGCCTGATTGGTCGTTGGTTTATCAATCAAGGAGCGGGGCACCTCACACGCCTTGGTTGGAGCCCGACATCGGAGATGCACTCAAGGAAGCCGCAGGCAATGGGATCAGGGGCGCCATCGTAATCCCGATCGGTTTTGTCAGTGATCATGTGGAAGTAGTTTGGGATCTCGACAAGGTGGCAAGAGAGATCGCAGAAGAGGCGGGACTCAGATTCATTCGGGTGGCAACTCCAGGGTTGGCCGAAAGATTCGTAGCGGGGATCGTCGAATTGGTTGAAGAGAGGATTGGTTCCGCAGAGCGAAAGGCGCTTTCATCTCTCGGCCCTTGGTCCGACTTCTGTTCAGTTGATTGCTGTCCAAACCCTCAGGCTGGCTTACGGGCCGAGAGGTGAAAGATAACTCTGTGAAAGAAACTTCTTCTGATCAACGCAGGACTCTAAAGGTGCTCTCGGGCCTTGCCTTGGGCATGTTTCTTGCCGCGCTCGACCAGACCGTAATTTCAACGGCAAGTCCGACGATTGCGACCTCTCTTGGTCATCTGTCTAGCCAGTCATGGTTGATGACTTCTTACCTGGGTACGACGCTCATTACGACGCCAATCTATGGCCGACTCTCTGACGGCTTTGGTCGTCGCCGTCTCTTTGTCACCGCGCTTAGTATTTTTCTACTTGGCTCTCTCATCTGTGTCGGCGCGGGATCTTTCTCAATTCTCATTTTTGGACGGAGCATCCAAGGTCTAGGTGCCGGTGGTCTCTTCTCTCTCGCATTCGCAGTGATCGCCGATTTGGTGCCGCCCCGCGAGCGCGGCCGCTACACGCTCTTCTTTGTCGCTGTATTCGGCTCAGCCAGTCTCTTGGGTCCGTTGATCGGTGGGGTCATCGCGTCACAGTCCGAGATTTTTGGAGTCACCGGATGGCGATGGATTTTTACCCTTAACTTGCCGATTGGTGCGCTGGCAGTCGTGCTGGCCCTTCGATACCTACACGTCCCACAACGGCTTATCCGCCAACGGCTGGATATTCCAGGAGTCCTGACGTTTGCAATTTTCGTCCTCGCGCTCCTCAGCCTTAGCGAGAGTTCGAACTCCACTTTTCTCTCATCTATTCGACTCTGGCTTGCCGTCGTTGGCCTTGCAGCGCTGGTCGGGTTCTTCTATATCGAACAGCGAATGGAAAGTCGCGCTTTCATCCCGCTCCACTTCTTCCGCAACCGGCTTTTTGCCATAACGGTTGTTATCAGTGGCGTAGCGGGAGCCGGGATGATCATCGGCCTCCTGTTCACTCCGCTGATCGTCCAAGTTCGATATGGGGTTTCTGCTGTAGCAGCTGGCCTGCTATTGCTAGTTATGGGCTTTGGCAATCTCATTGGCTCAGGAATGGGAAGTCGAGTGATCACAAAGTCGGGGCGGTATCGAGAGCTTGCTCTCCCCGGACTCTTCGCTTCCGTTCTTGGATTCTTCTTACTCGCCGCTACCTTTGACTCTGGCTTTATTGGAATTGGCTTTGCCGTCTTCCTACTTGGCGCGGGCTCTGGGCTAGTGAACCAGTTTTCGTCCGTCACCGCGCCATATGCGCTCGGCGAGGAGCATCTTGGGGCAGGCTCCT
>Ga0209514_10003401_pt1 | contig 22771 bp, 20 predicted proteins | sample Subgrocontami58m_FD_187452 | JGI IMG/M metagenome (GOLD analysis project Ga0209514, IMG submission 187452) | Subsurface groundwater microbial communities from S. Glens Falls, New York, USA - GMW37 contaminated, 5.8 m (SPAdes) (version 3) | ecosystem: Environmental > Aquatic > Deep subsurface >...
TAAAGAAATACAGGTCTTCCCCCATGGACTTGTCTTCAGAGGGCCTGTCCCTGTCCTCTACTACTTTGACTCCTTCTTCGGTTAGGTTGTAGTTACCGTCTGAGTCGGTATAGGCGTCTCGCCAAGCATAGTAGGGTTTGGGAATGGAATCGTAGACTTCCCTTTTTATCAGGACGCATCCCTGCCCTGCTGCGTCTATTTCTATAAGTGCGTTCTCGGGAAAGGAGTCCAGTGACCAGAACTTGCCCTTATTGTTCGGGTCCTTAACCTCATAATAGGCCACTGGTAAGTGTGGCATCTTCCGCATGAAATACAGTCCTGAGACTATGGGGGCATTATGGGACATCAGTTTGGGGAGGGCATCTGGGGGAATTACTACATCGTCGTCTATCCAGAAGACATACTCCATCCTGTACCCCAGTGAGAGTTCATGGTCAAGAAGCATTTGGATGAGTCCGTTTCTGGCTCTGGCGTATTCATCCCCTACGAGGTCTAGTGGATGGCATATAATCGGTCTCCCATCTACGGTGGTGTGGTTGGACATGATGGCCTGGTAGTAGGAGAACTCATGGTTAATGGAGATGGAATCAGAGCCGTGAGGACGCAGAATAGCAACGTGAACAGGGGGAAGGGGTTGAGATTGGGGGGTTGCCGCAAAATCTTCACTCATCTAAGAGCAGAGAGTACAGGAATATACCATTTGTGTCAATAGTGTTATAAAAAATGTTATAACCAAAGGGGATAGAGATGGTAATGCGTAGACTCTAATGGCCGCAAGTACACGATGGGCAGTGAGGAGCAACTTCCGAAGCTCTACCGCCAGGGGGTTGGCTTGTAACCCATAACTCTAAATTCTCTGGACGGTTATCATTCCGTATCCCATTTCTATGATGTACTTGCTCAGTGGACAATAACCGTCTACCGATCATTTGCTCCATGACGATTCTGTGTTCGAGTATGTAGCCATCTGCCCATAAAACTTCGGGGACTTCTGTTTTCGAGAGGGGCTTTATCATCTTGATAGCAGAGAGTATATATCCATAAGCAGTTTGTCAAACAAAAAGGAGAAGCATTGTGCTTCTCCTTTTTGTTTCCATTACTGTATTGCTTATTTGCGTTGCACCAGTGTCAGCTTCCCGTAAATACCCCTGTTACCGCTCATGGTCTCCGTAGTCAACCCAAACACGTAGGCTGATTGAGTAGGAGCCGTGACTTCGTAAGCGGAGTAGTTGTAGGACTGTCCGGCTGCGGCCATGAAGATTCCCAGCACGTTGGAGGTCCTCAAGGAGTTGAGGACTATGTTTACTCCACCAGCGGAACCGGCTACAAAGGTGTCAGTGACTATCCTTGCGGCCAAGTCGTCTTCAAGCGTGACAGCGCCAAGTCCTGTGGACAGTGCCGGCACATAGTTTCGCAATGATTTGCGTGGTCTGCTCATTTACTCTACAATCCTTTCTTCCTTTAGCTCCTGCCGTAGCAGGCCAGGGGTAGAGGAGAGTCTTGTTATATACCCCCCTTTTCCTCACCGCGTGGGACAGGAAGAAAAAGTCTATTCCTTATTTATTGTTAGGCTACAGCTAGGTTGTGGATGAGGCCGTGTGCCCTATCCCTGGCCCTGACTTCCATGGTGTCACTTTTGTTGCTCTTGACAAGACCTCTAATGCAGTTTATATTAGAAGTATGCGAAAAGGTATTCATCGCGGTAACTTGATATCCCCTTGGCCCGACATTTCCCACTTTACCGAGCCTGATGCTGCGTACTTTGCTGGTATCATAGATGGCGAAGGTTGGATTAGCGTGACTACGCTTTCCCATAACCGCCATGCCAATTGGGAAGTCAATTTCGGGACAGTCTCCTCTGAACTTATTGCTTGGGTAGTGGAATACTTGCCCTTTGCAAGACTTACAGGGCGAAAACTTGTCCTTAACACCAAAGGAGATAGTTACAGGAAACATGGCTACGAGGTCCACCTTAGGGGTGCGCGTGTCGTAGTCCGTGTCCTGCTGCTCATACTGCCGTATCTCACAATTAAGAGAGTTAAGGCTATAGAGGCTATTACCATTCTTGATTCTCGTTACCATCTTCTCGAAGAAATACCGCCTTTTCCTGATCACTTGTCAAGGGATAGGTCATTTCTGCCTATCTCTCACACTTCTCAATTCGTGTGAGGTCAGACTGTCGCTTCATCTCCACTATACGCAGAGAGCCTCTCGCTCAGTCGTTACACCCGAATACTCTATATACATAGAGTGTCTTGGCTCGGGATCGGCATCACAGCGTTCCCCGAATTCAGAGAGGTTTTTTACTATGCATCGCTGCATAGGGGAGCCACACATATTTAACTCCCCGCCAACTGCTCTACGGAAATAGTCGCCGGTCTTGGGCAGGGTCTCCACTGAGAATGACCTATCGTTGCCATTACCCTTTAGAGGCCCAATACCAAGATATTCCATAGACAGCACCCAGATTTTGTCGGCGTGTGTCCATTTGTTCAGTGCCACACCAATTGTGCCGTGGCTGTACTCATACTGATTGACTACCACTCCGTGTATCCGCTCGGTTCTCTCGGTACGGACAAACGGGGCTAGGAAGTCGGAGAAGCTCCTACGCTGGTAAGTATTCATCATGAAGATGGATGGGTTTCCACCATCATCCCAGATGTCGTCAAGCATCTGCTTTACATGGTTCTCGTTCGAGGCAAGCTGATCGCCGTTGGCGTTTATGACATTGCCGCCGGTGAGGACACGGATGAAGTAATCCAGGCCACCCATACGTGAAGCCGGCTGGTCATTGGCAGTTGGGAGGCTGGCAGTACGTAACCCGGACTGTGCCGCCTGCTCCATCCTGATTGCCAATTCCTGTAGCTTCTTGGCAGTCTCGTACTCTAAATGATCAGTTATGCCCCAGGATTCTGTGGACTGCTCAGTACCGGATATGGACACGACTCCCTCTTTACCCATTCCGAAGATTTGAGTATGGTTGGTGTCTGTGGTTATATCCGTTACCTTGCCCTCGGTGGCATATTGCTCACCGCGGGTTGCAGGCCGCCCCATAGAGTAGATCCTTGTACCATTGACATGGGCAGCATCACCATTTAGCACTTCTACAGTAGCCGTATCGTTGGCTCCCGAAGTGTCAATGGAGAGGATACGCCAGTGGGTGACGTTTCCACCCGAAGACGCCACTATGATCTCATCCTCCACAAAGTAAGCGCCGACATTGCCACTGAAGGTTATTGTGCCAGCAGCGGCGGCATAGGCAGCTCCCAATGTGGCCGTGTTGGGGATAAGCTCATCATTCTGCCAAGTGTGCTGGGCCTGAGTGCAAGGGAACTTGAGTGAATCCACTCCCCTAGTTGCACTACCGTCCAGACTCCAACCGAGCAGATTGAGGAAGGGTATCTCCCTGCGATCTATGGCGTCGATCATGTCAATGATGTTTTCTTTTACCTGCGTAGTGGCATCATAGGGGTTGATTATGCCTTCTACTACGGTAGGTGTTCCGGCCATCGGAAGTATGTCTCCTTATCTATTTATCTTCTGCTTCCTGCTAGAAGTTCCTGTTCTCTGGCGTCCATAGCCTGGATTTGCTTGTTGACCTGCCTGAGCGCCACCATTTCAGCAGGACCGCCACCACGGAGGGACAGCCTGTCCTTCTCCTTCTGGAGTCGCTGCTTCTCGGCCTTCACTTCGTCCAGATTGGGGTCAGGTCTGGTGAGTCCACCTGTTGCAGTGGATACGGACGTTGCCCCCGCCTCTGCCCTTGCTACAGCCGTAGCAGTGTCTTTCTCTTTTAAGGCCTGTGCCAACTTATCCTCCAGGTCTCTGATACGCTTTTCTGCCAGGTACTCTTTTGCCGAAGCAGCTATCGCATCTGGGCTTGAGTCGTCCAGTGCGTCCGGTGGAACACCCTGGGAGATTGCTTCCTCTCTGGCGTCGGATAATCTCTGACGGAACTCCGCGGCTCTTTCCCTCTCAGTCACATGCTTTTGCCATTTCTCCGTGTTGTCGTATATGTGCAAGAGATGGGCAGTGTAGGGACTGCTGGGATCGAGTGGGGGAAGGTCAGGGGGTTCTGGGGTACGGCTTCCGGAATTTGCGAGGTTGTCTATCTTCTTGTGAAGCTCCTCTATCTCCTTCCGATAAGCCCTGTCCGCTCCACTCTGTCTCTTCCGCTCCTGTGCTATTGCCGCTTCGTGGTCTGCCCTTGAGATCACAGAGCCATCTGAATTACCTGCGGGGGGAGTAGAGGATCCACTGGCCGGTGGATTACTGCCCGCGCCTGTCCCAGTAGGGTCTTGTGCGTCTGCCATGATAGATGTAAACTCTCCCTTCGTTTGTATACCTCAATATAAAAATACAGAGGTACTTATGTTCTAATTAGAGAGGATATGGCAGGAAGATAACGCTGTATAGATTTTGTGAGAGTTTAGAGGATTAAATGGGCACTGGGGGACTGGGCAGGCGCGGAGGGGTTATGCCGGAAGTGTACGGGGATGGCGATACTGATGCTGAGGATATGCCGAATCCTTTGGAGGTTCTGGTACGCACCTGGCGCGGGATACCGGAACTGCCAGAGGTTGAGGATGAAACTCTGGGAGTGGACGTTCCGGATGTGCGGCCTCGAGATCCCGAGTTCTTCCACAGTTTCTTCAGTACCAGCATGAAAGTTGTGGGAGTATCGGCAACAGGCAATGCAGACATGAGCCAACGCAGACGTAGTTGGGATATTGCCCCTGCTCCGGAGCTTCCCCCCATCCATGAGGATTCCAAGGATGAGATTTCGTTTGGGTCCAGGAGTAGGGATATGTCTCCCCATGTGAGTCCGGATATAGATGGTTTTGGATCTGGTTTCGGAGGGGTTATCGGTTTTGGCTGTGCAATAGCAGGCTTGATCATCTCTCTATTGAACCTGTGCGTCGCCCTAAGCTCTGCCTCTTCGGAAATCTGCATACGGCGACGGGCGCGGATTGCAGCCTCTTCAGATAGCTCCATTCGTCTGGCATTACGTTCTTCAGTTACGGCTCTCCGCTGCCTGAGTTCTTCTTTTTCCGCTTCTCTTATCGGGAGTTGCCGTATCCATTCCTCATATTTGGCATTGGCTATTTCATGATTTCGGCGCTGCATCTCCTGGTCTTCGTAGGTCAAGGCCCGGCGTTCTTCGCGAGATAGTGCGGGGGCTTCGTCCTCATCATCCTCTCCACCACCTGCAAACAGCGCGGCAATCTCGCGTCTCAGGGTGTCCCCTTCAGGATCCCCACTGTTTGAGTCGTCTTCTTCGTCCTCTTCGGCTTCTTCATCAAAGTCCATGATGTTTGTAAGAGTATCGTCCAACTCCTCCTGCATCATGTCCTCGTCAGGCTCATCAAAGAAGATGCCCTCATCCTCCTCGTAATCAGAATACAGTTCATCCTCCGAGAAGAGGTCTTCTTCTTCCTGGTAGTCTTCCAAACCATAGGGAGTGGGCTGTGTTAGTCCTGAGAACGGTCCGTATGTGTTCATGGTACTTTCTTCCAGCCGCCGAGTCTGCGCCTATCGGACTCCACCAGGCTCAGTATCATCTCCTTCACAGCTTCGGCATTTTTACCTGCATTGCTAGTTTTTATATCCCGCCACTCCAGTATGTGATTTCCGGTGAGCAGTCGGGTCTCCTCATTGAGGCGATCATAGAAATCATCTATCTGGCGCTGTAGTCTCGGATCCATACCTGCCCAGTATGGCGTATCCAGGTAGTTCTCTGCAAAGGCATTTTTGAGCAGAGCCACCGGCGGGACGGAACCCTTCTTGACGTTAGGTAATGGAGGCGGCGTTCTGGCCTGTGTTGGGTCTTTGATGATACCCTTCAGCCATTCCAGTTGTTGTTTTGCCTCCTCCACACTTTCATCAGCATTGATGAGCGCAGTTGCATTGCCCTTGGTCTTATCCTCTTTATAGAGCATCTCACGGCGGGTAAGGTTTGCGAGAGCCTTTTCCAGATCCGCTTCCTGCGCTTTTATCTTCTCATCATCCAGTTCTCTTATACTCCTGGTTGCGTATCCGTGTTTCAGGAGAAGTTCATCCAGTTCAGGGTGTTCCCTGCGCCACTGTTCACGCTCGCGGCTAAGGACTTTCTGCCAATCCTTGTAGTCCTGCCTGTCCTTGGCTTCCTTCTCTAGGGGATGTCCTAGTGGGATATTCTTTAAGGCCCTCTCTGCATCTGTCCATTTGGGGTCCTTCTGGGCAATAGCGCCACGCAACTCAAAGTAGGGTTTTATTGCTCTGAGGTCGCGGTCTGCCTCATTCTCCCGCTCACTTCTGGTGGATGCTAGATGGTCGTCTAAGATTGTTACTTCCTCCGGGGTGAGGTTGGATAGATAGTCTTCCCTTCTCTGGAAGTAGGTGTCCCAATCAAGAAGGACTCCTCCCTCACTGGACGCTTCTGGTTGTATGGCTCTCCAGCCGGCGGCGAGGATTTGAGCTACGGTTCTTGTGTCCTCAATCTCTCCTGCCCGTGATGCCACCATGGTCTGCCACCTGTGCCAGTCCTGCGGGGATTTAAGCTGTGCAGCATTAGGGAACTGCACACCTATGGCCTCTAATGCAGTCCTATATTTGGGTGATATTTTGTCTCTCTCCTTGTGCCAAGCCGGCCAAGGAAGCGTAGTGGCTGGGTCTGTGTCCCCTGATATGTATCTGTCCAGTGCAGCATCTATGGCCCTCTGTTCAAGCTCAATGGGCTTTGCTGCATCATCATATATACGGGATAATTCTTGAGTATCCTTTGCAGATGCCCCTATTTCACTTTCGGCCTTCTCCATTCCGATCTGGCGTACTTCTCCTGACCGTCTGCCCACGAATCTCCGTTCCAGGTCACTGAGTAAAGGAGGACTGGGGGGTCTTCGCTTTTCTAGCCGCAGTACGGATTCCCGCTCATCTGGGGTCAGGTTTTCCAGAAAGCGGTTTCTGAGTGTGGGTATGGGGCCTATTTCTTTAAGATTGGCAACTAACTCTTGGATACGATCATCTTCGGGAGTATCGAATCTGCCGCCTGCCGCAAACTCTATGGCATTGATTATGGACCTTGATGCACCTGCTCCCATGGAGAATACCCAGTGGTCCAGTATAAGTGGGGATACTCCGAGTTTATTTGCCATCCAGATGATTGATTTAGGAGTATATTCTGTGTACTGTTCTGATAGCGGTTTGCCTTTCAAGTCTGTGGGAACTATCTCTCTGCCAGTGTAGAAGTCCTTGTTGATGTTCATTTCCAAAAGGGTTTGCAGAAGAGGAGTGGGCACAGTCTCTCCGGCGTCCGAGATAGGGGATAGTTTCCCGAACAGGTTTGAGCCAAAGCGCTTGAAGGACTCGGTATCCTTTCCGGCAATTGCCGATACCATATAGCTCATGGGACTGTACAGCATTGACCAGTCACGGAAAGAGGTAGGGAGTATGACATAGTAGTTGGGCTTGGGTCTACCCGTAGCGGGGTCAAACTCCGTAGAGGGGAGCATCACTATAGGCTGTCTCTTTACCTCTGCGGGAACATCATCGTAAGTGTCGTACTGCCTATTCCACAACTCCAGTGTAGTAGCTGTAGCGGCAAGGGCGGCAGGAGCGAAGAACTTTGCCAGTGGTGCGCCTATATCCCCTCTCGCTACTCTGCCGACGTGTAGGAGTCCCTGTACAGATACGTTAAAGAAGGGAATTAGTCCGTCTAACTGCTTCGTCCAGTACCCACCGCGCCCGAAGTCCGTGGAGGCGCGTCTGAAGGCTAGGGTGGCGTCCATGAGGGCCTTGTCTATGCTGACTCCCTGCTGTGCTAGGATTTGTGACTGTCTGCCGTTGGAGGATACCTTGACCCCGGCTTTGCGGAGTCTGTTGGTAGCGACTGCCCTTCTGTTAGCAAGCTCCAGAATTTTATTGAAATCTCTCAGCATGTGGTAAGAGTGAATAGCGTTACTGCCAAGAGTCTGGAGGTCTGCCATTATCTCCGGGGTGTCCCCCCTGTCCCTGATTACCTTTGCCCCCTCTTTGTAGGCAGTATTGGCAATATCGCGGGGAGTGGCCGGGAGCATGGACTTGGGGATGCCCAGAAGGCCACGGAAAGGCCCTGTGATTTCGCCGCCCACAAGCTCTTCGGCCCGGCTGAGGGAGTACCCTGACATCCCTCCACCAGTTTTGAGGATTTTGGAGATTATTGGGTCATGCCCTGTGGCAACGTATTTAGCGGCACCGATCAGACCTTTCAGAGTCTCCTGTGGCGGAACCATTTCGGTGAGGACGGTGTTGAACCAGTCAAAGAAGAAGTTGGCGACACCAAAGGAGGGATTGTAGGTGACGGCAGTATTGCGTAAGACGCCTATGAACCCTGACCATAAGGGGATACGGAAATGGTCAGGGAGGAGGCCGAGCTTGTTGGCTGCTTCTTCTAACCCCTCTGGTACTTGGTTTGGGTCCAATTTGATGTGGACTTCCTCACCGCCGTTGTCCATGTACTCTATATGGCCTTTTATCGCACCCCTTCTGAGGCGGAATACCTGTTCCGCTTCGCCATCTGCTATTTGTGTTACCGGCACGACGTTGGAGACTCTTTCGCCCATGCCAAGTTCTACCAGGGTCTCACCTACTGCCCTGCGCCATTTGTTTCTGGCAATCTGGGTCTCGGTTTCCAACATGGACTGCATTATGGACTCTACAGGATGGTAGCTGGATTTCTCAGTACCCTCCTCGGAGAAGCGGCGTACAAGATTGTCTGTAGCTTCTCTACCCTTGCCGCGTGTGACCGGGTGGAACTCATCTGTAGGTATGCGGGTGGCAAAGTAATGTGGGTAGCGGAGCTTGAGATTCATAGCCAGTTCGGGGTCTACAAGCCCCTCTGTGACTCTGCGGTCTAGTAGCCAGTCAGAATAGTTAATAGCAGTGGTGGCAGCTTTTTTCAGTCTCTCCCATTTGTCAGAGCCGAGTGCGTTTTCCATTGAGGATAGGATTAGCTGTGCTTCCTCTATGTCCTTGATTCCATTAGCCACTTTGCGATCTGGGCCGAAGTGCTTTATCTTGTCCATCTCATGCTGTACGCGGAGGTAGTCTCCCAGGTCTGCCCAGGGGGTTTTCCAAGATTTGGTATTTCCTAGGGCTTTGTATATCTCATCCTGCATATCCTTTATGTGTTCCATGGCAGCTTGTGGTATGCCGCCGGCAAACGCACCCAGAGCTTCAATTCGGAGACGTGGAGGGAGAGGAGTATTGGGATTGGACTTCTTCCATACCTCTTCCATCATGGACTCTAGTTGGTTTGCAGAGGCGAGGCGGTCTGCAAAACTGGCCTGGATGCCTGTGTACAGGTCTTGGAGCTGCTTTTTGAGACTGCGCCCTGGGAGTTTGCTTACAGATTCCGTGTTCTTACGGAGATTGATTCTGGCATCGTCTCCTGGGTGTGGAGTAGGGTTATTGGGAGGGTCTTTAGGAGGTCTTTTGCCGCCGCCAGTACCACCCCTGCCAGTGCTGCTACCAGATGCAGATGGGGTTATGCCCTCCTGTTTGGCTTTTGCAGTTATCCCTTGTGTTTTGGAGAGTCTTTCCAAGAGTTCTGGGGTTACTACTCTAGGGTTCTCAAATCCGTATATAACAGCAGATTCATCCAACAACTCCATAATACCAGGCTGTCCATCTGCTTCGGGAATATACACGGAGTCATAGCCCTGAGATTTCAGGTACTCAGCTACATCTCCTCCATCAGGAGCGGGAAAAGCCGTATACTCTTCCATACTACGGAATATCTTTGGGTTTTCCACCTTTGCGTCTACATCAAATAGGGTTTGGCCCACTTTGAGATCAGGCGGGGAGGGGGATGTGGAGAGGGTTATAGGCCCATCCGGTATGGAAGGAGTCTTATCTATCCCTAGTAACTCATCCGATAGCTGTACTGCATAGGTCTTAGGTATCTCCTTAGCCTCTGCCTTAAGGTACTCATCATTAGTGACCTTTAATATGTTAGGGTCCCTATCAGGCTGAAAGGACTTAACCGGAGATGGGTTAAGCTCTTTGGATAGTACCTCTTTGACTTCATCAGGGAGATCATCCCAAGACTTAGATGCAAGTCCTGATCCTCCAAGATCACTGTCATTTATGAGTTTTGCTTTGTCTTTAATGCTGAGGTTATCCCATAGGGTATTGGGATCTGGGGTCCCTCCCGGCAGTATTGTTCTGCCACCTTCCTCCGCAAGAAACCTCTTAACCGACTTCCTTAACTGAGGGGTATTATCCGCAATAATCCCCAGTGCATCCATCACATGACCGGGTAAAGACTCCAACGCCTTTATAGCATTTGCAGTCTGTACTTTGGATTTGGCGATACCAACCCCGCCTATGATCTCAATGTAGTTGGTGGGATTGAATGAGTCCTGAAATGCCCCGGTCACAAGAGGAATGGGGTGATTGTCATACATGAGTTGCCCCTGAATCCACATAGCCTCTAACGGACTGGCATCATCAGGAGTTTTATCTATCACATCCTGAAGTTCCGGAGTTATCTGACGGCCTGCCTGATTATATCTGAGGGACATGGTGGCGAGTCCGGCAATGGGTTCGGACAATCTCTCCCATGATCTTGCCGAAGGCTCGAACTGGTCAAAGTACCTGTCCACCTCATCTGCCAGTTTGGAGACCGCCTTCTTTCTGAGGGGAGTTATAAGCTCATCCTCATTTATATCTCTCCCCATGAGGTTCTGCATGTCTTCTGATAATGGGGAGGACCCCAATACCATTCTGAATAATGTGTCTACGATGCCGTTGTACTCTCCCCCTCTGGATTCCACAGCCTCTCTCTCCTCTGGGTAGCCGTATCTGGGGGCAGTAGGAGCCACTACAGGCATAAGAGTCCGCATGGCGTTATGGAAAGCAGTATTGTAGTCCATTTGCGACTGGAGAGGGTCTTCCGGTGTCCAGTCACGAGGTACTGAAGAAGGGAATGGTTGCCGGATGGGATCGTAGAAACTCTTATCTACTGTATTAGGATCCCGCGTTGGAATACTTCTTGGAGGCTCTAGGGTCAGGTCTATAGGAGGTTGCTGCTCATCCCCAATACCTGGAAGTCCGGACTGCACTCCTCCACCTGAATAGGCAGGCGCACCTATGGCAAGTAGATGCTGATTGAAAGCTGCCATATCATTGGGGTCTTCCCCATTGGCGGTTCTGGCCGCTTGCCACTCTGCCAGTTGTTGCGCCTCGTTGGGATTGTACACTCCGGGTGCGGGAGCCTGGGTTCCAGTTCTCGGCCCGCGGTAAGTGCTTGGGTCAATATCATTACCCTCGGGATCCAGTTCCATGTAATCCAGATGTGGGCCTGTGACATAGCCGGAGTCGCCGGTTACGAAGGCTTCCTGGCCTGCCGCCACTCTATCTCCCTGTTGTACAAGTACATTGTCCAGGTGGGAATATTGCTGGATATAGCCATCATCGTCCCGCACCTGCATATAGAGGCCCCATTTGGGATCCCGACCAACATGCACCACTGTGCCGCTGTATTTAGGCCCTGAGACTGTGCCTTTGGGAGTACCATAGTCTCTGCCGCGGTTGTATCCCTTAGAGTATCCAGCTACATGCGCGCCTTCTGTGTTGCCGTATTCTTGGGTTATACCGTATTTTGCATACGGGTCGGGAGGGGCAGGCGCGGGGGCGGCAGGCTGAGTAACAGTTGGTGGAGTTAAGTCTTCGGTCTCCCACCAATTTGGCGGCTCAGGCTGCTGTATGGATTCAGTAGTTTGGGCAGGCGGTTCCGGATCTGGGAGTTCCCACCAGCGTCTATAGTTAATAGGCATTATTTATTGGGATTCGTCCCGCTCCCTTCTAATTTCTTCCAGCCGGGCTTCTTCGGCTACTTGTTCGGGAGTCAACAGTCTACGTCTAGCTTCCCCTGCCGCTCTCTCGGCCATTACTCGCGGACGGGTAACTTCCCTGTGGTATCTGCGCCGGGCATTGGCCTCTGGAGATTCCTCGGTCATATCTATATTACCAGGAGAGAGTGGATTGTTGAAGGGATGATCTGGATGATCTACTCCCCATTTAGTCTTGTTATACGCCTCCATAGACGGAGCAGTACCCACACCTACTTTTCCACCAGGAGTCTTGGGGATCCCAGTTGTTGGAGGAGCAGGTAATGGCTTGACTGTCACGGGCGCGGCAGTGGTCGTGTCCCCGGCAGTCTCAGCAGGCTTGGTGGATGTGGCAGGAGCAATACCGTCCACAGGAAGCCCCAGTATTTGTCTACGTGCAGGGTCGGTGACTATCGGGTCTAGCTTATCCGGCGGTAGGGTTTTCAGCCTTTCATCGGATAGTTTAGCAATAATATCAATGGGCAGGGATAGGAGTCTATCATCGGGGAGTTTGGACAGGGTATCCACGTCGAACCCTGCCTTATCATAGGGGGTAAGCCCGATCAGCCGCTCGTTGGGGAGCTGGGCTATGATGTCCATGCCGAGTTTGGTTGTCAGAGTTTGATTATCAAATTGTACAAGTGCGGATATGGGGAGTTGTTTTAGAGTTTCCCCACCCAGGAATTTCAATGCGCCTATATCCTGCTGGGATAACCATGCTATGTCGTTTAGCTGGTCAGCAGTTGGGTCTGGTAGACTTGGGTTTATCTGCTTCCATGCGGTTAGGAACTGGGCCTTTCCAGCTTCGGCATCTATCTGAGGGATGGGAAGCGGGGCAATACCGCTGGGACCTGGTACTCCCCAGGGGATCTCCTCCGGGCGTTTTTGGGGGAGTTGTTCCTGGAATTTGGACAAGGCATACCCAGCCCAAGCTCGCATCTCAGCAGGAAGTTGGTCTACTGTGAGTCTGCCGTTAAGTATCTCCTTCACCCAAGGGCGGACTGATCCTGGTATGCCCTGGAAAGGGTCAAAGAGGAAGCCTCCTGTGCCTAGAGATTCCCCCTGGACTAGGACTGTGCCAATTCCCGGAACGTGTACGGGAACCTGGCCCATGCCGGCAGCGTTCTGGCCTCCCCCTCCTGTATTGGCGTCTTGGGATTGGGAGGGGCCAAATTCCAATTCGTATGGAGTGGGCCAGTAGCCGTGTATGTCTGCAAAGCGGGTGGCCCTGTCGCGAGAGTCAAGACCCGCCTTTGACCATAGTTGGGAGGCTAGGTTACGGGCTTCTTCTAAAGAGGGCAGTCTTCCGGTACGGGATATGAAGGCATTTAGGATATGCCCCCAATCAGATTGGGACTCCTTGTTATAGGTGAGGTAATCTGCCGCACCTGCTATAGGATCGTATGTCCACTGGCCTGTTTTCGGATCCTGGAACCATCCCGCCATTACGTCCTTGTACTCAGGAGATATGTCAAAGGGGACTGGAGTTCCGTCTGCCGCGAACCGCCATTCGTAGCCTGGGGGCAGAGGGTCTTTAGGCAGTTCCCACTTCTTATGTTCACCCTCTTTGGATTTAGCTGAGGGCTTGGGTATGAGATCTCCCTTTGAGTTTAAGTTTGGCACGTCCTTTGCGTTTTGCGTGTAGCGGTTGAACTCCACCTCTGTGGGCCACCAGCCTGTGGAGGCATAGTATTGCTCTGCGTAGGAGATTATGTCTGCATATTTGGGGTCAGTTTTGCGGGACTCCCATATACGTCTGGTATCTTCGCGCAGGAGTTCTACTGTGATCTGGGCAGGTTGGAGTCCCTCCGCGATCTTTTGGCGGTACCAGTCCTGCGCGCCGATTTCCTGGACCCAGCCATGAGTAGTGGGGGGGATGGATGTAACGTCTTCAGGCCGCGCAGATACGGGGGGCTTCGCCCCCCCAGGCCCCCCAGGTACGCCTTCGGCGGGGGCATCCCCGCTTTTACCGCCCCCTTCTCCCCCACTCTTCGCCGCTTCTGCTACTACATTTTCCAGGTCTGCCCTTAGACTTACATTATCTGTTATCTCTGCAAACTTCTGTATGTCACCTGCGCCGAAGCCGCTACCTTCCCACTGCCCTCTTCCGGCTATTCTGTCCGCGCTGAGGCCATTGAGGACATTTGGGTGTGCCTCAATAAGTTTCTTCAGGCTGGGGTTATCTAGTTGGGACAGTCTCTCGCCGGAGAAGGTGGCCTGGCGCTCAAGTTCCAGGAGTACAAAGAGGTCATTGGATAACGCCTCTAGGAACTGGTTGCTGTAAAGTTCCTCTTCGGTTATCGGCCTGCCTACTAACTCTAGGAACTTGGCGCGGAATTGGGCATTGGGATCGGCAGTAGTGGTCATTACGGACTCCGCTTGGTGCCGGCAGCAGGCTTGGGAGACTTAGGGGTCTTTGGCTTGTTGGATGCCGAGGCCCTCTTCTTCCGTTTTCCGAGTGTGACTTTATCACCCTTTGTAACCATCTTCATTGTGTGTTCCCCCTTCATCATTTTCATCATTTTCATCCTTGTTTTTTCAGTTTCTCCATGGCATTAACATAGCTAGCCAGTCCGGTGACTCCATGTGTCTTTATAATCTTCAGGAGGTCTTTGGCATGGGCATCCGGTACGGAGTCCAGGATACTGTCTACCCAGGCTGTAGAAGACGTGCGTTCAGTATACCGTCTTAACTGTTCGGATTTTGATAGTATGGGTTTGCTCTTAGGTTTGTCCAGCAGGGAGGATATTACCCTGTCTGTTCTGGATGAGATTTCGCCAAAGTCTACCATGATATGTGTACCTCTTATACTATCCTGCGCTCACAGGAAGAACTGTACCAGGGGGCAAGTTCCCTGCACTGTTAGTACCGTTTCTGAGTCTGTTATCCAGTGCCGCGGTCATGCCCGATAGGGGATTTGCGCCTGCCGGCTGTCCTGGAGCAGATGGCATACCTGGAAGCCCTGGGGCAGATGGAGATGGGCCTGGAGTTGCCATATTGCCTTCTCCCTCCATACCCGGCATCATGGGAGGAGGAGTCCCGAACCCACTTCCTGCCGCCGTCTCCATTTCCTCTTCCTGTTTCTGCTGCTGTCTCTCGGCAAGGTATTCCTGGACTTCGGCCTCTATGACCATGGGATGGAACTCTATCATATCCTTCTTTATGGCATCCCTGGTCTTCTTCTTGTTATTCTCACCAATTATCTCCATACCCTTGTCCAGATCCATAAGGTGGGCAGCAACGGCCTGGGTCACTGTATTCACATCACGGGCAAGATCGCCGGGGAATCTGGGTTTTACTTCTACAGTTATGTCCCGGTATCTCCAGAGGGTCTTGCCGTCTACAGATACAGTATAGCGTCCCTCTGTGGGATCCAGTCCCCTTGCTGATATTTTGCGGTCCATTGAGAGCTTGGAGAGGGCGTATGATCTGGCAATGTACAGATTGGCTCTGGCCTGCTCATAGTTCTCCAGGGCTTTGGATACCTTGAGTAGGGAGGTCTCACGGTCTAATGCAGCTCGGAATCCTGTGCTATCAGAGCCTTGACCTAGGAGTCCTCTGGCAAAGGAGTGTTCTTTTGTAAGCTCGTCGAATTTCTCCCAGAGGTAACGGAAATCGGGAGGGGAACCCTGCCACTGTAGGTATCTGGCATCCTCTCCCGCAAAGAGTTCCAGTACACTCCCTGGGTCTACATGGACTTCCACCTCCTCATCACCACCAATCTGGGGGTTTCTTGTTATTACTAGGATTGGATTGGCGTACATCTCGGCTATCCTCATCATGCGTGAGGAGAGGATCTCCATATCATGGGGGGTGTCAGTTAGGGTGTATAGGATAGATAAGCCCATACGTTCTGGTTCCATAGACCCTGTGTCCCGGAAGAAGAATATGTGATATGGAAGGGTATAGTATTCGGGCATCTCGGTATAGGGTTTAATGAACTGCCCCAATGGTTCCGAATCGTTTGGATCCCTCACGTTTGTGAAAATGCAGTGGTATATGGACTTGCCCTTCCACTCCCACCAGTCTGTGACCAAACGGACTTCATCATAGTCCTTTTCAGTAAATTGCCCCTTCTCGTTACGGCGAGTGTGGAGGGGGATGTCGTAGGTGGACTCTATATCTGCCACTGTCATTTCCATCTGATAGAAGATGAGGCGGAACCTACCGCGTACTGGATTACCCACCTGCCAGTAGACTTGGACAGGGTTAATGGCCTGCTGTACTACGGGGAAGGTATCCATCTCATCCTGATCAAGTTCTTCCTTTATCCAACCGGGAGGGAATGAGTATACTTCACGGATTACACCAGCTCCGATTCGGGTTTGATCAAAGACTGCCTGCGCCCATTCGTCTCTGCCCATACGGGATTTGTTCTCCTGGTCCACAGCCATGTGCCAGCGTTCTATGTTGTCGGCAATTTCCTTGTCACGTTCCGAGTCTCTGTTGGGGTAGACCGTTATGGTGGGGCGGAACCCTGTGAGAATAGAGTGTGCAGTGTTGACCGTTTCCGTGTGGATGGGCATGGTTACTTGGTAGTCACCCTCTTCCATGGGGGACTGCCAGTGTTCTTTGTAGTATAACCTGTCATACCGATCATATTCGTTGTTACGATTCCTATGATCGGATTGTATTTGCGCCATCAGGTTTGTGAAGCGGGTTAGTGAGAAATTAGGCGGCAATTGGAATCTTCCTTCTTATTTACCGTTTTACCGACTTAGACTTTTGTTCTTATAGCTTCTTCGGCTTCTAGTCCCCAGTCTTACACTTCCCCTGCACATATTGGCAATCCCTCCGGCTATTATCATGTCGTCATTGAAGCCTTGGGCTGCATTATATGTGGTCAGGGTCAGGGTTTCATTCTTCTGATAGTACGGCATCTCGTTTATAAACCAGGAATCATAGGTAACTATACTTCCATCGGATAACCCCTGCCGGAGATTGATTATCATGTCCGGCTTGGTTCTCTGGTTGGTTATCCAGCCTATGTCCTCCTGTGTAAACTTGTACTTCGGATTGGAGTTGGGGCGGTAATATAAGTTGTCATAGCCAAGGCTGTTGTGGAGTGTGCCTATCGTGTTCACCCCAAAAGAGTTCTTTTCCACGGCTATCTTGGCCTTGTTATAGTACATACCAACTTCGGCCAACCTTTGGGCAAAGAGGTCGGGGGAGATTCTGAGACGGATGGATGAGACGTGTTCTCCGGTCTGGGTGTCCATCACGAAGCCGGTGGAGAAGTCTTTGCCGGTTCCCTCTGCAACATCAGCACCGAGTATGTATCTCCCTGTGTAGCGGGGTTCTTTGTATATCCTCCACCATTCGTTTCCGTCGGGGTCCAAGCGGGATTCTTTGGGTCTCTGGATTTGGGCAAGGTGGTAACGGATTAGGTCCGCAGGGAAGACTGATACCTGTGAGGAGGCAAATGCGTCCAGTTCATCCTCCGGGTATTCCTGACCCAGAAGTTCCGGTGTTCCTGCTTTGGTGTATTCGAGCTTCTTTTGTTCCCTCCATCCTACTGTCCTCCCAGGTCTTAGATACCACGGCAGGAATATGGGTAGGAATCCATTCTCAGCTGTCTTGGCTCCCTGCCAGAGGTCGTAGAAAAACCCACCAGGGCCTTTGGCTGTGGAGCCGCCTATTATCTGCCCGTTCTGGCCAACTGTGGGTTCATATCCGCCATACATTTCGCCGGCGTACTCCTGGATGGCCCACTCATCGGGGATAACCAGGGTGGAGGTTTCAGACCTGCCGGTGTCAGGGGTGGCGGGAAGGGCTAGGATTTCTGAATGTAAATGATGAGAGAAAAAGCGTACTCCTGTATCTGCGTCCTTTCTGTGCGAGGGAGGAAGGAGATCGGGAGGTAGTCTGTGGTACATATAGGTAACTTTGGCAAGGAGTTTTGAGGCTTCCTGTTCACGCCGAGAGATGAGAAGGATAACTGATCCTGGTCTGGAGAGAAATGTGTACAGGGCATAACCGGCAAAGAGCCATGAGACCCCTAGTTGGCGCGCTTTTAGGATTATTACGCGTCTGTTGTTTGTGAAATGGTCTAGGAGTTCCCACTGCCAGGGCCATAATTTCCAGCGGAATCCTCCGGCGGCAGGGTTGTTGGGATCATGAATAATTCCCAGTGTATCAAGGAATATTGCCGGATGTGCCAGAAGGAGATCGTAATCTAAATCTTCCAGACCATTGGATTCCTGGGTATCTATCTCTAATTGGGGATTAGTTGCTGTGACCATTTCTCATTATCACCAGAGATGGAGAGGGAGAGGGCAGACTGGGGAGCAGGTCTGGATCTTCATCCTCAGACTGCACCGGCAGAGACGGTTCCGTTCTAGGTATCTGGATTCCGGAATTGCCGTTCCCCATCTCAGATATTTTCTTATGGATGGTGTCTATCACCAACTGTCTGCCCTCGTTGTCTGTGATCTTGGTGCGTGATGCGTAACTGCCTCTGGAGTTGCTGTCGAGATCCTCATCCAGTCTCTTGTCCAAGGCCCCTGATAGCATAGCTGCAAGTTTGACCGCGGCCAGTCTGTCGGATGCTTTTTGTCTCTTGTCGTCTGCTATCTCCCTGCATATACGGGTAAGCCATAGGGGACTCACCCCTCCGGTTATCATTGCCCTGGCAAATATGGGCCTGGCCTGGTGATCCAGAGTGGTTGTGGACGGGGCATCGCCATGCGGGTAGGCTATCTCCCTCGCGTCCTCCTTTGGGATTCCTGACAGTACTGAGAAGGCGTATATGGATATGTCGGGGTCTGCCCCCTGTAAGATTTTAGTCCAGAAGGCGTCCGTGACCAGATCGGAGAGTGTGTTGTAAGTAGTCCTTCTGGTCTCCATTACCTGGTCAGTCGGAGCTATGGCGGGGTTGATGTCGGTGTTTTGGATAAGCTCATCTACTGTAATGCCGAACACGGTGGCAATGGCTGTGATGAGCTTGAGGCCGGGGGGAGAACCCCTGCCGGACTCCAATTTGGAGAGTACAGGCTGCTGCTTTCCCATCTTACGGGCAAGGTCGGCCTGAGACCAGCCGCGGGCATTGCGGAGGTCAATCACCCTCTGGCGGAAGGTAGTGGGGGATCCCGAGGTGGGATCTGAATCCGTGTCTGGGATGGGATCCTGGATGGGATCCTGGTAGTCATTCTGGTCAGTATTCTGGTTTTCCATATACAGAAGTGTATAGAGGGGGATAAGGGATTGTATATGGAAGGTGATACTTTAGAAGGCAGGGGACTAACGCCCCCCGCACCCCCCAGTTATAGTCCTAATCCCTAACGGGATTACGGACTACGCAAGAAGCCATCTTATAACTGTAACTGGGATGGAAATGCCCTACCGATGTCGCAGCAGGGCATTTCCATGAGGGTAGGACTGCATGGAGTTAGGAGGCTTCATGCAGTTGTAGAGAGTACAGGAGAGGATGGGGGATGTCAAATTATAAGTGGGAAAGGGAATACCCTCTACAGGTGATATTGTAGAGGGTATTCCCCGGAGGTGATGCCCACAAGATGGCTGCGAGTTGTAGAGTATAGTATAGGTGGGGGGATGTCAAATAGGACTAGTACCATCGGGTGGGGCAATTTCTATCCCATTATAAACGTAAATTGCCTCACCACAACTCAGGCAATCACTAAAGCTGCATATTTTTCTGCCCCCGCGCTCGGTACAGGTCTTGCACCAGTTGGGGTAAACAGGGGTTTGGGAGGCGCAATGAGGACAGGATATATCTACGGCTCCGGCTGCAATCATGGCCTGCCTTAATACCACGGCCTCGGAGGACTTATCCATTCCCATTTAACTCCATCTCCTATCTCTCCAAATTCCCCTGCATTGTCCAGTCTAACCGGACCTTCCATACCAGGGCGGATTTTGCCGGTTGCGGCTAAGAGGTCGGTGCAGGTCTCGCACCAGATTTCTATTGGGGGACCATAGAGGCGTTTGGAATCATCATTTGCCAGGCGTAGGACAAGGCAGGTTGTATTGGTGGGGAGATACCTTTTGCAGCCAGCACATTTCTCTCCCCGCTCTGACTTCCCCCATTTGACCGCGGCCCAAAAGAATCTATGAAGCATTGTCATACCAAATACCCCCATGTGTCATTGGTAACTATATTTGAGATACAAGAAATAGACACGCCAAATTCGGCAGCAAGCTCTTTCTGGAGTATTCCTCCTTGTGAGTACCTATGCCGTATTTCTAATACTGTACCTGTGTCCAGTTTGGCAAAGTTAGACGCGGATCCTCTTACACTTCTACTCCTATTGGACATCTGACGCATATTATCTTTATGTGTTCCGAGTGATAGGTGATTAGGATTCACACATGGAGGGTTATCACAGGAATGAAGAACCCAAAGCCCTTTAGGTATATTACCGAAATGAACTTCATAAGACAGTCTGTGGACTTTCACATAGCCAGTTCCGTAGGCTTTTCTTGTGTGTAGTATGCCATATCCTCCCTTCTCTGTTGCTCCGTTCCACAGCCAGCAAGTATCAGTCTTGTCAACCTTTGACCAAAACCGATTCATGACTATCTCTTGGACGTGCGGGGTCTGTTCGAGCCACGATATACTCATTTACCTCTATTTACTCCTCCTATCCTTCTCTTTCAGCTTTGCCTTCTGCTCCTCAGATGCAATCTTGGCTATGTACTTTGGCAGTCTCCTGCTCTCAAATGTCTTGGGGTGCAGCTTCGGCTCCTGAGCAGGACCCCCCCACACTCTGCCGCGTCCGACTCCGGTTACATAATGTTCCGGATTTACCCTGTGTTCCAGGCACCAGGAGGTTATCGCCAGATACATCCCAACATCCTCTTCTATCCCCAGTATGGTGCAGGTGTCTTGGAAAGCCCTCACAGTCTGAATCGGGCACTCCACCTGCGGCATCGGCACCATAGCCCTTGCCAGCTTTTGGCGGTTTCTTACTGCCCTGCTCTTCCACCAGGTAATGTCGTCCTGGGCATGTTCCTTAGCCCACTTGTGTATATTCTTGCGTTGGATGTGAAGGAGTTCCTTCAGTTGCCACCAGATTTTGTCGGGGAAATCTATTTGTACAGGTATCATATATCAGTATCGCCTCCCATTTTGGCCCTCTCCTGATCTACTGCATCCAGTATGCCGGGGAAGACCGTATCCAGCTCTTCTAAACGTTCCCGGCTGTCCCCCAGCTCTGCCAGGACACGCTCCCGCAGCCAGTTGGTGTATGAAATCCCCCTAGCCCTGAGCTTCGCCTTGAAGAAGAACTCCACCTGTGTATGTAGAATAGCTATCAGGGCCATTACGCCTCCACCCGTTTGAATACCTCTCTGACCTTAGCCAGAAACTCTTCCTCTACCGCATCTGTCTGCGCCAGTTTATTCAGCCGCTCCCGCTCATATCCCAATGTGGACTCTATATTGGGAAAGTACCTCTTGAGGTCCTCAAGGTTTGCGGAGGCAAACTCGGCAAATACCCTATCCCTGAGCCAGTCCGCGTAGGTGGTGCCGTTAATCCTGAGCAGAGCCTTAAATGCCTGCTCAACCTCGGTGTGCAGTGTTGCCGCCAGTGTCATTGTGCCGTCCTTCCTCCTTTTAGTTCCGGTCTGAGGATAGTATACTATAAGCAGGGAAAAATGTTAACAAGTTTATACACTATAAATAAGGAGGAATATGGAATTATGGATATAGAAACCTATGGAATGGCTCCATCTGTCGCTCTACTCTTCGGGGCTACTGGCAGCTCTCTCTGGAGAAGGGCTTTCTCCATGAATCAGAAAACCTATGAGAAGCTCAAGGAGAAACTCAAAGATACGCCGAGTAATCCTATGGGATTCTTAGAAGGACTGGCTATCTACGTGGACAATGACGTAGAGGACGACGTAGTTAACATAGGCCCAGAAGAGTTGATACGCCTACGCATCAAGCCGGCTAAAACTGCCGTACCAGATCCCAATTTGCCATTTGACAACCCCTAAGATCCCTGATATACTGACGTAGCGAAGCGGACACAAAGATGTCCGTTTTTTCGCGCCCCTGGACATCTCCCCCTATATAGTTTATTAACTTCTTTATAAAGATCCATAGGTCACACAAAAATTAAACTGACCATATAACTTGATACACCACATATCAACTTTCCTACCCTCTTTAAAAATTATGTGACCTATGGATCTTTATACACTTCTTTATAAACTATTAGAACGTTTGTCGAAAGAATACTCTATATGCCCCTATCCCCTCTCCCTATTTTCTCCACAGATGTTCTACTTTCCTTATTTCTCCACAGATGTTCTACAGAATATATGTTCTAGTAATGTAGGTAATGGGGAGTTGAAGGTAGGTAATGGGGAGTGGAAGTGGATTGTGGATTGGAAATTTTTTTCAAAATTTTTCTATACAAATCGGCGTTTCGCTTAATAAGGGGGTGGCGGTCGCTGTATCTCCCCCCCTTGGAGATCCCATACTGGATTTGGTGATGGATAGAGAGATAGTAAGTTAGTAAGCGGATAGGTGGGTAGTGTATCAGTAAGTATTAGATAAGTGGACCTGAGAGCTGAGACCTAGTGCCAGTGCCAGTGCCGCTATCACTACATATATAGTAGGGACCTGAGACCTAATAGTCTACACTCTGTAGTCTTATAGTGCCGGTGTCCTGCCCAGTCCCTACTAAGACTGCCTCATGTTATCCCGTCTGCCAATTGCTATTACAAATCTGTAATACCCAGTACCAATATTGAGACCTGGTAGACTGCTGGGCTGGATAACTTTGTGAGATACAGTCTACCTCTACCTATCTTACTTGTTCTCAAGCACTAGTAAGAACAAGTAAATCACTACTGCACTGCCGCTCGTATCCTACTCCAATACCCAGAGACCTTCTTACTCTACAGTCTCACTCTACAATCCGGGACTTATAACATTCTTATGCAATATTTGTTATA
>Ga0209514_10003402_pt1 | contig 22771 bp, 20 predicted proteins | sample Subgrocontami58m_FD_187452 | JGI IMG/M metagenome (GOLD analysis project Ga0209514, IMG submission 187452) | Subsurface groundwater microbial communities from S. Glens Falls, New York, USA - GMW37 contaminated, 5.8 m (SPAdes) (version 3) | ecosystem: Environmental > Aquatic > Deep subsurface >...
GAGGAGAGGGCTGGGGAGAGGAGGCGCTTGCACCAACACCATCCCACTCCTCACCGCCACACCCTCGCACCAAACCATTCCTCTTCTCCCTCGCCTCCGTCACTCGGAGGAGAGGGCCGGGGAGAGGAGGCACTTCCCCCCACATCTCTCGCCTCCGCAAACAACACAACTCGACAAAAAAAACGTCCTCTTGCCTCCCCGATCAGACATTCTATTCTTCCGCACATGGACAAAACGGAGGTGGCTCGGCGGCTCCGGCGCAACTCCACAAAAGAGGAAAAGCAACTTTGGCGCGACTTGCGCGCCGGTCGTTTCGCAGGATTTAAATTTCGACGGCAATATGCCATCGGCGACTATTATCTCGATTTCTTCTGGAATGAGCTTCGTCATCGCACCGGCTGCTTAAAAGTCATGAGAAAAGCCGAAAACCACCGGTTTGTTGCGCCGAACCCAAATCAATTGACGGGTGGCCAGTCAACGCCTGCCGAGGAATAAACGCCCTCCTCTCCCCAACCCTCTCCTCCACTGCGGAGGAGAGGGAGAAGATCACGCCTGTCAGACGTTGATCGCCACTGCCGCCGCAAGCGACAGTCGATTAAGGCGGCGCAAACAATCGATCAGCAACTCGCGCTCGTTCAGGATGACCTCGCTCTGGAAATCCGCTCACGCAGGAGACGTTCAACCTCCGCTTCCGTAGCGTGGGGATTCTGATTGCGGATGCCTTCGCGCGCCAGGTCGCAAGCGAGTTCGTGAAGCGACAATGCCAACTCCAAACGCTCCTCGCCGGTCATCCGGCGGTACTGCTGAATCTGCCGGTCGAGAGCTTGTTCCGGTGTCCTGATCCCCCACCTACTGAAGGATCCGCGAGATGCACGACGGGCCCCCGCGGCTTCTTGATCTTGATCTTGCTCATGCTCTTGATCTCTGTAGTTCATCCTGGACTCTCCTCAGTAACTGCCAAGTCGATTTCAGGTCAAGCCACGTTCCCTTTGACTGCTCATTGCCAAACCACGATGCACGTGCATCGTGGTTTTGGCACATAGCGCCTCACGCGCAACTTCCTCAAAACCGAATCACGGCCGGCAGCGGTCGCTGTTGGCCGGACATCCTAAGTGTAACTCCGTCGCCTTCCACAAAATCAGGTTCTATTCCCTTCAAGTTCTCCCGAAACAGTTCCAATACGTCTTGATCGGGGTTTGCTTTCACCTCCAACCGAGTTCCGCCAGAACGGAGCCACCCGATTTCCTCGATGTTTCGCAACGAGGCCTGCTTAATAATCGCGTTCAACGCATCCATGACTGTTTTCTTTTCGTCCGCATTCCAGTGCAGCTGTGACCCTTGTTGGTTTCCCGAAAATGGTTGAACGTTTTCCGAAAATGAGACGGAGGAACTCGCCGCGAATGTTCCTCGCTTCGCGCCATGATCGCGAAGAAACTTTTCAACTTCTGAAGGCGTCGCTGACGAAACCGGAGCTTCGCGGGGACTGGAAGCGACCGGAGGAACGGCCCCCGGAGGATTCCCAAACGGCGGCTGCGCAATAACTCGACCTGGTATTCGATAACCTACGCTGCTCCGCCTACCTGACAGAACCACCAGATCCAATGGCGTCATCCCTGAGTCATTCGTCGCGTTGATTTCGGCTTTGTGCTGAAGCAACAATGTAATCGCCTCGATCTGGCCATAGCTCGCGGCTTCGTGCAACGGAGTGTTCCCGGAATTTTTTTCTTTTACGTTCGGCTTCGCGCCGTGATCCAGCAGCAGTTTCAGCAACTCCGTTTGACCAAGAGCGCGAAATACGAGCGGTCGGTTCATCCCTGGTTCCAGCACGTCCGGATTCGCCTTATGATTGAGCAGGACCTCAGCAAGCTTGAAATTTACATTTCCTCCTTGAATGGCACTGATCAATAGCGTCCCACCCGCATCATCCGTTAAGTTCGGATCCGCCCCATGGTCGAGAAGTAATTCTGCTAACGTGGAGTTCCCAACAAAGCCAAGCGCTGGCTTGGCCGGATCCGTAGGACTGGGACTGCCCTTCCCTTTCAAATTGGGATCGGCCCCATGTTCCAGGAGGATCTTGGCCTCGTCCAAATCCAATGTATTTTTGCGGTTAATGATAAACGCGTGCAGCGGCGTTTCCCCGAACGTCGTCTGCGCATTCACTTTGGCGCCGTGATCCAGCAGAAATTTCGTCATCTCTTCCCGCGCTTCCGCTGCCGCCTCGTGCAGGGGAGTAAAACCATAAGAGTCGACCGCACTCACCGCCGCGCCGTTTTTGACCAAAACCTCGGCGACAGCCATGAATCCGTTCTGAGCCGCCGGAAAAAGCGCGGTTCTTCCTGAGGTATTTCGTCCGTTCACATCCGCGCCATTCTTCAGCAGCAGTTCAACGACTGCTTTGTGACCGTTCCCGACGGCGGTGATAAGCGGCGGTGTTCCTGACGTCCCTTTCTCATCCACTTTCGCGCCCATTTTCAAAAGAAACTCGGTAACTGCGACGTAACCCTTCGTCGCGGCAAGCTGCAACCGAGTGTTGCCCGCCACCGGCGCATTGATGAGATCCGGGCTATTCTGAATGATCGCTTTGATCTTTTGGATTTCGTCAGCTTCTTCGTTCGTGGCCGGCCCGCCCGCGGCCGCGAGCCGGTTCGTTCGATCCATCCCCAGGCCCGAAAGATTCTGTGCGCTCAGCTTCGCTAAAACATCTTCATCGCCAAATTCGCGCAGGACCCGCTCGTACTGCACGACAGCTTCGTTGGTCTTGCCGAGCTTCCGATACACTTCGCCGAGCCGAAAGACCACCGTCGCCGCCGTTTTCCGCTGCGGCCCGTATTCTTTGAGAAAGTCCTGGTACAGCTTGATTGCTTCGCTGAAGTTGTGGTTTGCCTCTTCTTCGATCAGCGCCTTTTGAAATAATTCAGTCAAATTGTCGCCGGCGAACGCATTGAACGCTGCCGCGATCGCCAAGATCAAAACTGGTATTTTTCTTTTCATAAAACTCGTCTTTTCAGCGCCATGATCTCAAACACCGAAATTGCGATTGTCACAGATTTGCAAAATCTATTCCGCGGGCTGGCGAGGACCTGAGATCCGAAGATGGTCGTCATTCGTTATTCGTCATTCGTTATTCGTCATTCGTGATTCCTGATTGGTGCTTCCTTCTGTCCTTGGTCATTCGACATTCGTCATTCTCCTTCATTCCTCATTTTCCAACCGGTATCCGACGCCGTGCACCGTCTTAATCCACCTCGGTTGTTCCGGGTCCGGCTCGATTTTTGCGCGGAGGCTGGCAATGTGATTATCCACTGTCCGCGTTGTTGGGAACACCGCGTAACCCCAAACCGCATCGAGAAACTTTTCGCGTGAAACGGGCGCGCCATCGGCCTCGAGCAACAAGCGAAGCATGGCGATTTCTTTGGCGGTGAAATGAACCGGTTCAGAGCCCCGCCAGGCTTGTTGCTTTTGCAGATCCACTCGCAGATCGCCAAATTCAAGCGAATGTTCGATTCGCTTTTGGTTGCGCGCCCGCCGCAACAACGCCCGAATCCGCGCCAGCAATTCCTCCGTGCTGAACGGTTTGACCAAGTAATCGTCGGCGCCAGCGTCCAAGCCAGTGACGCGGTCGTTGACCTGGCCTTTCGCGGTAAGCATAAGCACCGGAACGGACCGGCCAATCCGGCGTAGTTCACGGCAAAGAGCGAATCCATCAAGCTTCGGCATCATGACGTCGACCAGGACGATGTCCGGCGATTCCGACACTGCCCGCGACAGGCCTGCCTCTCCGTCTGGCGCAACGAGCACGCGATAACCCTCCGCTTCGAGGCAATCCTTCAACGCCGTTCGCATCGGCAATTCATCTTCAATCACGAGAACACGCATTCGATTTTGGATTTTAGATTTTGGATTTTGGATTGGGGATTTGCGAGTCCTCCGTGGTCCGTGGTCCGTGGTTGACAAATTACAAATGCCTCGATTGATCACCGTCGCACCGTCGCACCGTCGCACCGTCGCACCGTCGCACCGTCGCACCGTCGCACCGTCGCACCGTCCCACCGTTCAGCCGACCGGCAATTCAACTATGAACTTGCTCCCCTTCCCGAGTTCGCTTTCGACTCGAACCTGTCCGCGGTGCGCTTCGATCACGTGCTTCACGATGCTCAAGCCAATTCCTGCGCCTTGAGTTTCGCGGCGCAACTCGGCGCCAGGCCGATAAAACCGTTCGAAAATCTTCGCCTGTTCCGTGATCGCAATCCCCGGCCCCCGATCTTCGACACAAACTTGAATCCGCGCGCCGGAAATCATAGCCAGTCCAATCGTCACCACGCCTCCGGGTGGAGAATGTTTGATCGCGTTATCCAGCAAATTAATCAGCACCTGTTGAATCGCGTTCCGATCCACAAGCGCGACCGCAGAACTGTCGTTCAACCTTAAATCAATCTTCACAGCTCGATCGATCGCGTACGGCTCCATCGTCCGGACCCCCTCGCGAATGAGCCCGGCCAAATCTTCGGGCAAGAATTGGTAATCCTTGCGCCCTTCATCAATCCGGGAGAAATCGAGCACATTCTCGATGAGCGCGCCCAGCCGCCGGCATTCCCGCACAATGAACCGGAAATATTCATTCTGCTTGTTAGGTTCGCGCACCCGGCCTGCCTCGAGGCTTTCGGCCATCAACCGCACCGACGCGAGGGGCGCGCGCAGCTCGTGGGAAACGCTCGCGACGAAATTACTTTTCAGCTCGTTCAGGCGTAATTGCCGCCGGAAACTCCACCAACTCATGATCGATCCCGCCAACCCGGTCAACGCAGCCGCGCCCAAAACAAATCCGAAGAGCCAAGCGCGTTGGCGATGCCGGGCGAACAACGCCGCGCGGTCCCGCAATGTCATCGTTACCTTTAGCAATTCGGGACCGCCAGCAGGCTGCAACGCAGTCGCCAGCGCCTGAGCCGAACGGTTCCAGCGCGTGGAAAAAACTTCGTGCCCGGCAAAGCTCACGATTAATCCGGCATGTTCCGGAAGCGCGTTGGGGAAGGCTTCAATCTCGCCGGCAACAATCAAGGCCAGGTCGGTCGCTGGAATTACCCAGCAGAATATTTTGTTGGAGTTCGTGATTTCCCGCCGCCAGATAAAGTTCTTACCAGTGTCCAGCATCACGGGCGAGGAAAACGACTCATCCCGCTGGTTGCGGAGAAATGCGGCAAACCAGGCCCGGCTTCGCTCGTGTGATTCCCAGACAGCGCGCCAGTTGTCGACCGGAACGTTCCCTGGCCGGACTCTCTGCGCATCATCGAGCAGCCGTTTCGAAAGCAACGACGGCTGATACACCGCGTTCGAGCAGACGAGCTCGATGGCGCTTTCCGCATAATGATTCGATGCTCGGCTGAAAACTTCGAGATATTGCAGTCCCGCCAGATGACTGAGAGGGATGCCGCTGTCGCTCAGGTTTCCACTCGGCAGGATTTGCTCGAATGAATCGGCCGCGCGTTGAAAGTCGCCACTCTTCGCGTAAAGCAGCCCGAGCGAATAGTTGGCTTGAGCCGAAAAATCGGCCGGCGGCTTCGTCTTCAACAAGGTTAAATAGGCGCGAATCGCCTCCGTCCCCGCACCGCTGAATTCCGCCGCGATACCGTTTTTCCAAAGCGCCAGCTGTTCCGAAGTCAAGGTGGGTTCAGAGCGAGAAGCGGGTATTGGCAAAACCGTTAATGGCGGCGGCCACTCCATGTTTCCGGAGCGATCGAGCACAACGCGGAACCCGAGGAGAGGATCGCGAGTGAGCGTGGGCGCGTCACGTTGCAGTGTGTTCCAAATTGCCGCGGACAACGTCTCACAAACGTTCCGCGCCATCTCTTGCGCTTCTGCTTCAACGAGCTTCCGGTCGCGCGCGAGCATGTAGCAACCGAGCGAAATCAAAGCGACAATCGGGACGATCATGCCTGCGCCAAACCAGAGCCAGGCTGTGCGATTGGTCGTGGCAGCAAGCCGGGGCATCTCGGAATGTTATTTCGGAACTGAATCCATTTGTCACGAAATTGTAAGGACTCGTTTCTAAAAGCCTTCGCATTCCACAACGATCAGCCGACGACCATCGTGCGACCGTTCCATTTCTGAAAATTCAAATGCTCAAAACGAGCAGGGGCTTTCCATGAAGCGCAATGGCCAGCAATGGCTTTGTTTTGGGTTTTGGATTTGAAGGTTTGGGAATTATTTCGGCTTTCGGATTTAGTGCTTCGGATTTAAGAATCCTCATTTTTAAGTGTCCTCATTTCGGATTTCAAATTCCTTTGGCTGGAATTGAAGACACGGCTGGCCATGTCTGTTGATGGTGATCAAAGGCTCGAAAGCGTCCGCCGGTAAGCTTTGTGCAACTCAAGAGGCTTTATGATTCGAATTGTCGTTCAGGCATTCATCACAATTTTAATGACGGCGGGTTGCTTCGGCGCCAGCAACGAGTTGAAGAATGGTGACGCCAGCCGGCTGGCTTGGTGGCGCGACGCCCGATTCGGCATGTTCATCCATTGGGGACCGGTCAGTTTAAAAGGGACGGAGATTGGGTGGTCCCGGGGAAAAGAAGTCCCCACCAGTGAGTACGACCAGCTCTACCGAGGTTTCAATCCGACTCAATTCGACGCTCACAAATGGGTCGCGCTGGCAAAAAGCGCGGGCATGAAATACCTGGTCATCACTTCCAAACATCACGATGGCTTCTCCCTTTGGAAGAGCCAATTCAGCGATTATACGATCGCACAAACTCCCTTCGGGCGTGATGTTCTCCGCGAATTGTCCGACGAGTGCCGGCGTGCCGGAATCCGCTTCTGTGTCTATTATTCAATTCTGGACTGGCATCATCCCGATTACCCCATCGGTGAGGCCGCGGGCGGCGGACAAAAGCTAAATCCGGATGTCGACCGGTACATCGGCTTTATGAAAGGGCAGCTCTATGAGCTAGTCACTCGCTACGGACCTCTGGGAGTTCTTTGGTTCGACGGAGAATGGGAGAAGCCTTGGACGCTCGAACGCGGGACCGACCTTTACAAGTACCTCCGCGATCTTCAACCAAGCTTAATCATCAATAACCGGATCGGGAAAACTCGCGATGGCATGCAAGGAATGGACAAGAATGGCGTCGCTATTGGCGACTACGGAACTCCGGAACAGATGTTAGGCAAATTCAATCGCGACACCCCTTGGGAATCTTGCATCACGCTCGGAGATCAATGGTCGTGGAAACCAGGCGACCGCCTCAAATCCTCCAAAGAATGCATCCAGGATCTGGTCGTTTGCGCAGGCGGCGACGGCAACCTGCTATTGAATATTGGGCCAATGCCTTCCGGTGAGATCGAGCCACGCCAGGCCGAACGTCTCAATGAGATTGGGGCTTGGCTGCGCCGGTATGGAGAAACAATTTACGGGACAAGGGGCGGCCCGTTCCTGCCCAGTTTGGCCGGCGTTAGCACTTGCCGCGAGCGTTCCATTTATCTCCATGTCTTAAGATGGCCGGCCGAAACGATTTACCTGCCGAGGATACCTGCGAAAATTGTCGGCAGCCGCTGCTTGACCGGCGGCAAGGCCGAAATCGTCCAGACGCCCGACAGCATCGCCATCTCAGTTCCTCCAAATCATCGGCAAGACATCGATACGATCATCAAACTAGAACTCGACCAGCAGGCTGATGGCTTGCCTGTCATGCCCTGGACGCGAATCGGTTCCGCCCCGGTCTGTTCGCATCGGTAATTCCACATTTCAGAACATGCCATGAGCAGTTCTCCGATCAGTCTTTAGGAAAAATCCCTAGTTGCAATTTTGCGCCGGTTCCGGAGCTTAAAAGAGAAGGAGAACTTTTCCTATGCGAGCTCAAATGTCAGCCATAATCCTTGCCCTTGCCCTTGGCGCTTGCGGCTGCGCCAGCCATCCCTATCACCGCAGTGCGCGAACTGTGATTAACAACGTGGAAGTGATCCGTTGATCAGGTGGCAAGGCCGCGTTCTTGCTGGAAAAGCGGGATCATATCCGGATCTGAGAGCGCTTTCATTTTCACAATGCCTGAATCTCCCAGGTCCATCGCTTTCTCCAGTTCCTGCTTGGCTTTTTCGATGCGGCCAAGCTGCGCCGCGTAGCACGCCAGATTGTAGTGCAGCACCCAGCTCTTGGGGAACTTTTGCACGGCATGCAAGCCAAACAGATACGCGGCGTCGGTTTTGCCGCTGAAATAAAGAGCATTGCCATGCCAGATAAAATATTCGGAATCCTCAGAGAAGGATTCCCTCAGAGCCGCGCTGATCTCGAGGCATGCGTCCCATCGCTTGGCCGCCGCGCACGCGTGCCACCGCAGCTCGAGCACATCCTTTTTCTTCTGCCAGCGTGGGTCAATCTGCTGCAATTCGGCGAGCGCCTCCTCAGCGTTGCCCAACTCTAACCAACCCTCGGCGGCAGCGAGATGCCGCGCATCCGGCAGTGGCAGTGATTCCTCTATCATGCTTCCTAACTTTGCCGGAATGTAATCCCCGGGATTTGGCTGGGCAATTGGAGAATTCTCCACTCTGCCGGTTCCTTGCTTCAGGTCAAAAACGCCCGAGCTCTTTCGGTGAAAAGCCGCAAGGTAGGTGATGTGAATTTCGAAATGTGGATCTTTGAATCCGAGGCATGAAGGCCGCGCTCTGCCTCATGGGGAGGAAATAAAAAAGCCTGCTGATCACAGCAGGCTCGAGACGAAAGCGCAATTGATTAGCCCACCCAAGCGTACCGGGCTGGCCCAACTTTTTTGATTTCCTTGACCTTCTTGCCTGTGGTCTGAAACCAGACGCTGATATTCCCGTACTTCGTCCCGACCTTCTGGGCGAGATCCTTCACCGCAAGACCTTCTTTCCCCACGCCCTTCAGCGATGCGATGATTTTCTCTTTCACTGCGCCCCGGCGGTTTCCAGCAGAGCGGCGCCCTCGCGGAGCAGCGGCCGGCGCGGCAGCCGCAGGCCGGGCAGGTTTCCGCGCGGCGCTCGCTGGACGGCTTTGCCCTCCTTCGATCTGGGATAATGCCTTGTCCACGTCAGCTATTTGAGATAATAAGCCTTCCTTTTTGGCGAGGAGCTTTGAGATCTGCTGCCAATCCGCAGTAGTTAATGATGTCAAATTCATAGATGTGAAGATTCAATTAACGAATTAAGCCTCGTTTGTAAATAGCAAATCTGAAACTGCTGCCTAAGCGCGGACACAAAATTGGCTTCCCATTTAAGGGCTATTGTTCGACTATTCAGCCCCGAAAGCCTCGGCCTTCGTGTTCACAACATAGTACGATCAGGCTCTCCGCCCGAATCAGGCCGGCCGCTTTTCGATCGTTCACCTGTTAAGTGAAGCTATGAAAATGTCAACCCCACTCAAACTGGCCCCAATCATTTTGTGCGCGCTGTCGAGCGCATGCATCTCGCACCAGGAAACCGTCTACGAGGACGTGCCGCGCGTGAAAGTAGCTTTCGAGAACGAAAAAGCCGCCGCGACGTTCTACGAGGCGCTCAGCCGGCCGGTTTCCCGGCGCCAACACAACGAAAGCAAAACGGAAGTCCATATTCCGGTCGTGTTCGATCATAAGCGCACCGTGCTTTCGGGACCGAACGCCGAATTCAACGAAGCCGTCAACCGATGTGACACCAATAAGGACGGAACCGTTTCCGAAACCGAAGCTAAGATTTTCGCGGAACTGCGGGAGAAATAAGTTTGATTGGAGCCAGTTGTCGGATTTGAACCGACGACCGACGGTTTACAAAACCGTTGCTCTACCACTGAGCTAAACTGGCTTCCAGCCGGCCCTGGAATAAAGCGCGGAATTCAGGGAGTTGCAACAAGGATTTTTGCCCGAACCGAAGCGCGCCCAAAACTCCAAATCCGAAGCACGCAATCCGGAATCCGAAACAATTCCGAAACCTTCAAATTGAAAACCCGACACAAGGCCGTTGCGGGCCGTTGACCTTCGTCGAAAGCCCATGCTCGTTTGAGCTTTTGAATTTCGAGCTCCGAATCTCGGATCCGAGTTAACAAAGATCTGACGGCTTTCCGACGAGGTTCGGTTGTCCCGGGCGCCAGCGGATCGGCCTCAGAACTGCCACGCGGGTGTCCCCTGCCCTTGACCTCACGGTGATTTGACTCGACAGAATGGAGAAGCGTCGGAAAATTCCCTCTATGCTATTACGAAAATTTTGGGCTCTTTCTATTTTTATGCTCTCCGCCGTGGCGCTCGAAGCGGCGCCGGCCAAACCGCTGCACGTCCTGCTGATTCTAGGCGGCTGCTGCCACGACTACGCCAAACAAAAGGAGATATTGAAGCAAGGCTTGGAAGAACGGGCCAACGTTCAAGTCGAAGTGGTTTACTCGCCCGACACGAGCACGAAGGCGCGCTTCGCCATTTATGAAAACCCGAACTGGGCTGAAGGCTACGATGTTGTCATTCACGATGAATGCTCCGCCGACGTCAAAGATATGCCGTACGTGCAGAACATCCTCGCGGCGCACAAGAAAATCCCGGCGGTAAACTTGCACTGCGCGATGCACTGCTACCGAACCGGCACGGATGTGTGGTTCAAATTCATTGGGATCCAGTCCAGCGCCCATGGGCCTCAAGAGCCGATTGCCCTTCACTTCACCGATTCGCAGCACCCGGTTACAAAAGGATTCGAAGATTGGACCACCATTCGAGAGGAGCTCTATAACAACATCAAAGTGTTCGAGACAGCCAAACCTCTCGCCAAAGGAAAACAAACCGTTAAGCAGCGCGATGGCAGCAGCAAGGACGTCGAATATGTCGTCGCCTGGGTCAACGATTACGAAAACACGCGCGTCTTCAGCACTACCATCGGCCACAACAACGCCACCGTCGCTGACCCGCGTTACCTTGACCTCGTCACGCGCGGTTTGCTGTGGGCCTGTGATAAGTTAAACCCCGATTATCTCAAGGCGACGCCGCATCACTGACGCGCACAGCAGCTATCGAACGGCATGAAACTCACGTTCAACTGGCTCGGGCAATACGTCGATTGTCATGCATCCGCCGATGAACTCGCCGAACAGCTCACCATGCTCGGCCTCGAAGTCGAACGGATCGAAAAAGTCGCCGGCGAACTCGAAGGAATCGTGGTCGCTCAAATCCTCTCGAGCGAGAAACATCCGAATGCGGACAAACTTTCCGTCTGCCGTGTCGCGGATGGCAAAGGAGAACGGCAGATCGTCTGCGGCGCGAAGAATTATAAGATTGGTGACAAGGTTCCGTTAGCGCTGCCCGGCGCCGTTCTGCCCGCCGCGGCCGGATCGCCTCCGTTCACAATCAAGGCCGCCAAAATGCGCGGCGTGGAATCGCAAGGCATGATGTGTTCGGCGAAGGAGCTGCAGCTATCGGAAGATGCGGAAGGGCTTCTGATTCTTTCGGCCGACGCTCGAGTGGGCCAGCCGATGGCGGAACATTTGGGGCGTTCAGCGAGCGATGCCGTTTACGATCTCGAGATCACGCCCAATCGCCCGGACTGGAACAGTGTCATCGGAATCGCTCGGGAAATTAGTGCACTGACGGGCAGCCCTCTGCGCTTGCCGGAAATCAACATCAGCCCATTGGAAACCGGCGAACCGGTCGATGCGTTAGCAACGGTGAGAGTCGACGCGCCGGATCTCTGCCCGCGTTACACTGCCCGTGTCATTCGCAATGTCAAAGTTGGGCCAAGCCCCGATTGGCTGCGGCAGACGCTGGAAAAAGTCGGCTTGCGCAGCATCAATAACGTGGTCGACGTGACTAACTTCGTCATGCTCGAGACGGGCCAGCCGCTGCACGCGTTTGACTATCACTTGCTCAGCCGGAGCTCGAGCGCGAATCAACCCACTGTGGTCATCCGTCGGGCGCGTGCCGGCGAAAAATTTGTGACTCTGGACGGGCAGGAACGGCTGCTCCATGCCAACACGCTCCTGATTGCCGACGAACAGAAAGCTATCGGCATTGCCGGAGTGATGGGCGGCCAGAACACCGAAATTCAGCCCCAGACGAAAGATGTTCTCATCGAAAGCGCTTACTTTAAGCCGCAGAATATTCGCGCCACATCCAAAGCGCTCGATCTTCGCACCGACGCGTCCTACCGGTTCGAACGCGGCGGCGACATTGGGGTTTGCGATTGGGCCAGCCGAAGAGCCGCTCAACTAATCGTGCAAACGGCCGGCGGTCAACTCGCTCCGGGCGTGATCGACGCTTATCCAGAGACCGCTCTGACACGCGAAATCAGCTTGCGCCCGTCGCAAACGAACCGGCTGCTGGGCCATGAAATTCCCTCGGAGACGCAGCTCAATATTCTGCAGCGTCTGGCTTTGACTATTGTCAGCCAAACTTCCCATGCTGACGGCCCTTCCTTCCGCGTGGCCATCCCCACCTTCCGCGTCGATCTGAAACGCGAGGTCGATTTGATCGAAGAGATTGCCAGGCTCTATGGCGTGGACAAAATTCCCGCCGCGAGGCCGGCTGGCGCGGTGGGCGCCCATAGTTTCGATGCGGTTTATGATGAACTTTCCGATGCTCGCCGGATTCTGCTCGGGCTCGGGTTGAATGAGGCGCAGGGCCAAACTTTAGTTCCAGACCAGGCGGCGAAATTGGCTGCGGCGAATATACCGTTAGCACCCAGTTCAAAGACATCCGGGCAACAAATTCTTGAACTCGCCCGGCTGGCAAATCCGCTCAGCAGCGATATGAATGTGTTGCGCCCAAGCTTGCTGCCTGGGTTGCTCGACTCGTTGCGGCACAACCTCACCCGCAAAGTCAATGAAGTAGCCCTGTTCGAGATCGGCAAAGTCTTTCTTTCCTCCGGGACAGAGTTCCGCGAAGAACGCCGGCTTGGTCTGGCCATCACTGGCACGCGCCATCCTCATGCGTGGAGTGCAGCGGAGCGCGAGCCCAAATCGGATATATACGATTTAAAAGGAGCGCTCGACGAATTCTTCGAGCAGTTCGGAGTCCGCAGCATCGCGTACGTCCGACGCGCCGATCCAACTCCGCTCTACCTCGAAAGTGCCACGCTGCAACTTGGCAAACAAACCATCGGTGAGATCGGACAACTCCAGCCGCGCTTGGCGAAGGAATACGATTTGCGGGACGCGGTTCTGCTCGCCGAATTGAATCTCGATCTCTTGCTGGCGCGGCGCAGCCCACAAAAATCGTTCCAGCCACTTCCGTCATTTCCCGCGATCCGCCGCGATATAGCGATGTTCGTCCCGGAATCGACAACTCACGAGTCGGTCGTGCAGACCATTAAACAATCCAAACCAGCCCAGCTCGAATCGGTGGAATTGTTCGATGTGTTTCGGGGAAAGAACATCCCCCCCAATCAGAAGAGCCTCGCTTACGCCCTGACTTACCGGCACCCGGAACGCACCTTGACGGATGAGGAGGTCAACGCCACTCACGAAAAAGTGGTCGCGGAGCTCCGCCAAAAGTTAAATGCCGCGATTCGCGACGCCGGATAAAGGACCGTCGTTCTACAGCTGAATTAACCGGTAAAAGCGGCGCGGGAATTTGTTCGCGTCAGGATCATTAAACCGGACGATCCCTGCCAAGCCTGATACTGTTCCAATTCGCGTCCAACTCGCCCACTCCACCGTCGCCTCGATCGCATAACTCTTCCCGAGCTCAGCCTGGAAACAGAATTGGAACTCACCCTGTGAACCAAAACCATCCGCCTGCAAAACACGAACCGGAGGCGGAACCACCGTAATCGTGACCGGCGCGGACAAACTCACCGCGCCGCTATTGTCAATCGCCCGCGCGATCAGCACGTATTCGCCAGGCACGCGACTGATTAGCCTCAGCGAATATGGAGTCGCAGTCGTCTCGCCGATTTTCATCGGCCCCGCAAAAAATTCGACTCGCCGAATGAACCCGTCCGGGTCCGAAGCGGCAGCGGTGATCGCGAACGGCCGGCAAGCCAGCGCTTCCGCTCGATTCAACGGAGTCGTCACCGCAACCGTGGGCGGTTGATTGACAGGAATCAGGGCGGACTCGAAGCGAAAGATCATTCCACCTTGGCCAAAGAAAAAGCCGCGGCCGTCTGCGAAGGCAAGCCCGTAAATGCCGAACATCGTGCCGCTCGGGACAGCATTCCACGTTTTGCCGCCGTCCAATGTTTCAATCACGATCCCGTTGTCGCCTGCTGCCAGGGCAATTTGCTGTGAGAGAATCACCGCCGCTCGCAATGCCGAACTGACGCCGCTATTTAGTTTTTCCCACGTCAGGCCGCCATTCACAGTGCGGCAAACGATTCCGTTCGCTCCGGCGACGAACCCAAAATTTTCATCCAGGAACTGAACTGCATAAAACGTTTCGGTCACACCGCTGTCCTGGCGAACCCACGCGCCATTTTGGTGACGCAAGATGACGCCGTCCGCGCCTACGGCGTAGGCCGTCGTTCCAACGGTGGCGACCGCGCGCAAGTCGGACGCCACGCCCGAAACCTCGGAACTCCAAGTGGCGGCGCTCGAGCCAGAGGTGAATCGCTGGATTTGCCCGCTTGCTCCGACAACCAATCCGCTGTTCGCGTCCCAGAAACTGCTCGCATACCACGAGATCCCAGCCAGCGGCGGGTAAAAAGTCCAGCTGCCGCCGAAATCATCCGAGCTCGCAATGAACCCATTCTCGCCGAACACAAACAACCGGGTGTCAACCAAGCGAACGGAGGTGAGATTGTTCGTCCTGCCCAGGGAAACAGCCGCCCACGTCGCGCCTGCATCTTTCGTCACGAGCAGCATGCCGTTGGCTCCGGCGACGATCCCGACCTGCGAATTCAGGAGGGACCCGCTGTTCAATTGATTCGTCGTGCCCGAATTCACCGGCGTAATGTCCAACTCGGGTTGCGTTGGAAGCGAGACTAGCCGCGCATCGACAATTTGAATTGCGTTCAGTGCGCCTCGTGAGTTTCCGTCGCTGGCGCTTCCTCCGCTCACAGTCAAATTGAAAGCGTTGTCCGAAAGCGGCCCAAAAATAAGCACGTTGCCGTCGGGAGTGGCGCTGCCCTGATCCGTGACGCTGCTGGGCGGCGCCGTTTTGAACTGCCCGGCAAAATCGCTGTTGGCTTTGTCGAGCGCATAGAGCGTTTTCGTTCCGAAACCGGCGGCGGTCAGTGTGACTTTCGCAACGCGATCGAAGGTTCGGTTGTCGCCATCCACGTAAACCACGACTGCGTAGTGCGCGTTCGTTAATACGCTCGGAACGTCCGTCACATTCAAAGTCGCTGTGCCCGACGCGCTGTTGTCCGCATTCAAATAACCCTTCATGAGCCGGGCGTTTCCTGGGGTTTCTGCAATCGGCGTGCTGCGCGTGCCAAAATTATCGCTCCAAGTCGCGGTGAATCCGCTGAAGTGCACGGAAAAACTATCGCCGTTCGCACTTCCTTCCAAGTTGATCGAACCGGCCGAATTGAAGCCGTTATTCCAAAACTGCTGCGGGACGTATCCCGCCACTTCGTTCGGACTCAGTCCAACCGGAGTCCCATTCACCGTGCTGCCGCCAACAAAGTTTAAACCAACCTTGGTCTGGGCGGACGCTGAGCAACAAAAACAAAAAGCGGCCAGGAAAGCCCAGCCGCTCGAAAATCGAGCGCGTGCGTGCTTCATATCGGCAGGAGAGATACTCGATCCGCGCGCCAAAAGCTTGCTTTAAGACAAGAAGCCGAAAATTTAAGCGGCGCTCATTGGAAGATTTAGGGCTGATGAAGTTGCTGTCGTTGTAGCCGCCGAGGTGACGAGGCGGACAAGGCGTTGCAACTTCTCCGTGGCACACCGCGACAGCTTGACCGGCTGGGCCGCCGACCCGTCCTCAGATTCTGCTTTCGAGATTCTTGTCGCAAAACCTCTCAGATTCTTAGATCAATCAAATCCGAAATTCGAAACTCGGAATTCGACCTGTCCTCCTTCGCTGAAGCTTCGGAGGACAGGTCGGATTTCGGATTCCGTGCTTCGGATTTAAGTGCAACGAATGGATGCTTCCGCCGGGCCAATAGCAGGCTAAAGCCTGGACACCAAACGGACTTCGAGCGCCAAAATGAGAACTGCTGCCTACACCAGATGCTTGTACTCCTTGCTCTCGGCCATGCGCTTGACCAGTTCCTTGATCTTTTGCGCCTGACTCTTGTGCGCCACCAACGTCGCGTCATCCGTCTGGACGACGATCGAATCGCGCAAGCCGACAATCGCAATCGGCGTGCGCGATTTCTGCCGCGCGTCGAAGACCACGTTCCGCGCCGCGTCAACGTGAATGAAATCGCCCACGGCGCAATTGCCTTCCGGATCCGGTTTCAAATGCCGCGCCAGGGCCGTCCACGACCCGAGGTCATCCCAAGCAAAATCGCCGTCGGCCACCACCACGTTTTGGGCATGCTCGAGCAGGGCGAAATCAATCGAAATTTTTTTGATCGTTGGATAATCCTTGGCCAACATTTTCGCGAGCTTTGGCGTGCCTGCCACCTGGAACCAGCGCCGACAAGCTTCCGCCATTTCAGGTTGATGCTTTTGCAGCCCTTCCGTGATCGTCACGAAAGACCAAATGAACATCCCCGCGTTCCAACGGAAGTCGCCGCTGTTCACGTATTCGACCGCTTTCTCAAAGTGCGGTTTTTCCACAAAACGCTCTGCTTTGAAAAAAGTCGTCTTGTATCGTTTCACCCCGTGCGGCGGCGGCAGCGCTTCGCCCACCTGAATGTAGCCGTAGCCTGTGGCCGGTTCGGTCGGCTGGATTCCAATCGTCACAATCGCTTGGCCGCGCCCGGCCACATCGAAGGCGTCCGCCAAGACCTGCTGAAACTTTTTTTCATCGGGAATGACGTGATCGGCCGGCAGCACCGCCATCACGCCGGTGGTGGAACGCGCTCCTACCAGCGCGGCGCCGAGAGTCACAGCCGCGCAGGTGTCGCGTCCCATCGGCTCGGCGATCAGATTCTCTTTGGGCAATTTCGGGAGCTGCCGGCGCACTTCCGGCGCTTGCGCTTCGTTGGTGATCACGAAAACGTTTTTCGGCGGCGCCAAAGGCGTGACACGGTCGAACGCTTGCTGCAGAAACGATTTCTTCCCAAGCAACGTGATGAGTTGCTTCGGTGTCTTCTCCCGGCTGACCGGCCAGAATCGTTCACCCCGGCCCCCCGCCATGATAATGACAAAGTTATTGTTCGCGCTGGTTTTTGTTTTCATGAATGACTCGACGATTCCAAGATTGCGCGCTTCGCCTCACGGCCCCTTCTTCACCGCGACCATGAGCGAGCGGACGAACGCTTCGACGGCCGGCACGAGCTCGGGGCTTTTTCCTATTTTGGCGATCTGATTCACAATCGCGCTGCCGACCACAATTGCCTCCGCATGCGCCGCAACCAGGCGCGCTTGTTCCGGGTTCGAAATTCCAAATCCAATCGCAATGGGGAGCTCGGTGTGGCGGCGAATTTTTTCCGTCATCTCCGCAATATTCGCCGCGATCTTTTGTTGCATGCCCGTGACCCCTTCGCGCGAAACATAATAAACGAACCCTCCCGCGTGCTTCACGATCATTTCAATCCGGCTCTCCGGCGTGGTCGGAGCGATTAGGTAAATCGGACTCAACCTGGCTGCTCGCATCCATCTTTCGTATTGGTCCGATTCTTCCGGGGGCAAATCCAGCACGAGCAAACCGTCAACTCCGGCCTTCGCGGCGGCGTCCAGAAATGGTTTTACTCCCTGCCGGTGGAGCAGGTTGTAATAAATGTAGAGCACGATCGGAATCTGGGATTGGCGCCGGATGGCAGCGACCGTTTCCAGCACTTTCGAAGGAGTCGTGCCGGAATTCAAGCCACGCTGGGCTGCGAGCTGGTTGACCAATCCATCCGCCAAGGGATCGCTGAAAGGAACTCCCAACTCGAGGACGTCGACGCCCGCGCGGTCGAAAGCAAGCGCGAGCTGTTGGGTCGCTGGTAAATCCGGATCGCCCGCCCCAATGTAGGCAATGAACCCTTTCTGCCCTTCCGTTTGCAGGCGCGCGAAGCGTTCCTCGATCCGATTCATTCTGCGGAGTTTTCCGTTTTGGCCCGAGCGAGGCAAGCCAAACGCAACCCTTCCAAGGTGAGGTTCAAATCGATTGCGGAAATTTCGGGCAGCTTCGCCGCCATCAATTCCGCGTAACCGCCTGTTGCGACCACTGGCAACCGGCGCGCTTTCATTTCCCGCTTCAGTTCTCCAATCAATTCGCGAACCAGCCCGCGGTACCCGTGCACCGCGCCGATCAGCATCGCCTCTTCGGTGTTTTTCCCGACCACGCGGGCGATCTCTCGGATTTTTATGCGCGGCAACAGCGCCGTTTTTTCGTGCAGGTAATCGGTCATCGCCGCCAACCCGGGCGCGATAATGCCTCCAGCGTAATTACCGGCTGAATTCACCACATCGAATGTGACCGCCGTTCCGAAGTCGACCACCACCACGGGCGCGCCGTAGTGATGCCGCGCCGCGATGGCATTGGCCAATCGATCGGCGCCGATTCCTTCCGGACGCGGATAATCGATCCCAATTTCAACGACCGTGCGGGAGCTCAACTCAAGACAATCCAATTGCCAGAGCCGGCGGACGCTGGCACGAACCCGCGGTGTGGCTTTGGGAACCACGCTGCAGATCGCCGCCGCTGTGATCTTCCTGCGCCCCGCCAACATTTTCAGCGCGCGGGCGCCGCGGCCCCGCATCCAATCCGGCGTCGGAATATTAAACTGGTTTAAGACCCGAGACGCGTCCGCAAATCCGATGTGCGTGTGCGTGTTCCCGATATCCAAAAGCAACAGCATTCTATTTCTCCAGCATGACATCTCCCCCGATGATCCGCTCGAGATGGCCATGTTGCGTCCGCACGAGCAGCGCCCCGTCGGAATCGAGCGATTCGGCACGGCCGCGCACGTCCCGTTCGCCCACGCGGATTGCGACATGGCGCCCGAGCGTTTGGCACTGCGCTTCCCATTCGTCCGCGACTTCCTCGAACTTCCCGGCGCAAATCCGGGCATAATCGCGATCCAACTCGCGCAGAATCGCCGTCGCGAGCGCGGCCCGGTCTACCATCGCGCCGCTCTCGATCCGCAGAGAAGTCGCAATCTTCCGCAGCTCCGGCGGGAACTCAGCCGTGGCAAGATTAACGTCGACCCCAATGCCGAGGATGAGGAACTTTACCGTATCGAGTTCGGCGCTCATCTCCGTCAGAATTCCTGCGGCCTTTTTGCCGCGGAGCAAAATGTCGTTCGGCCATTTGATTTCGGGCCGCAAGCCGGTTTGCGAACGAATGGCCCGAGCCAGGGCAATCGCGGCCGCAATCGTCAGCTGAGTCGCCGCATCCGGCCGCACTTTCGGGCGAAGCAACACCGAGAACCAAAGCCCTTTTCGGGCGGGAGAATTCCAGTGCCGCCCAAGGCGGCCCCGTCCTCGGGTTTGGCATTCGGCAAAAACAACGACCCCTTCCGGCACCCCATCGAGCGCGAGCTTTTCCATCACGTCGTTGGTCGAGGTGGTTTTCTCGAACACACGAATGTCCCGGCCAATCACGGGCGTTTCCGGCAAACGCGACAAAAGATCGTCGCCGTGCAGCACATCCGGGACGTGCAACAGCCGATAACCTTGATGCGGGCTGGCCTCGATTTCATACCCGAGCTTCCGGAGATCTTCGATCCGCGCCCAAACCGCGGCTCGGCTAATTCCAAGCCGCTGCGACAACTCCGCCCCAGAAACAGAACCGTCCTCCGCGCGCCGCAAGGCCGACAAAATTTCCGAATCCAAGCTCATGGTTTTTCGATCTGAAAATCGAGTCCGATGTCGACCGCACGGGCGGAATGAGTCAGCGCGCCGACCGAAATGAAGTCGACGCCAGTTTGCGCCACGGCCGCCACATTCGCCAAAGTGATCCCGCCGCTAGCTTCGGTCGTGGCGCGTCCAGCGATTTTGCGGACGGACTCCCGTAGCTCATCCAGGGACATGTTGTCGAGCAGGATAATGTCGGCGCCCGCGGCGACCGCCTGCTCGACTTGCTCGATTGTGTCCGCTTCGACTTCAACCTTCAGTTGTGGAAATTCGTCACGCGCCCGGCGAACCGCCGCCTCGACCGGATTGGCGAATTCATTCCGCAACGCCGCCAAATGGTTGTCCTTAATGAGCACCTGGTCAAACAATCCAAAACGATGATTGTGGCCGCCGCCACACCGCACTGCATATTTTTCAAGTCGCCGCCAACCAGGCGTCGTCTTGCGAGTATCGAGAATGTTCGCGCTGGTTTGTTGAATGGCGCTGACAAACTGAGCGGTCAACGTCGCAATGCCAGAGAGCCGTTGCACGAAATTCAGCGCCACACGTTCGGCGGTTAAAATCGCGCGGGCGCCGCCTTTCACTGAAAGCAGAACTCCGCCCGCATCGACGGCTTCACCCTCTTGTGCGCCGCGTTCGAGCTCCAACTCGGCAGAAAGCTGAAGAAACGTTTGCATCGCCAAGTCGAGCCCCGCCAGAACCATCGGTTCTCGGGCCGCCATCACCGCCTCGGCGCTGGCCTCGAGCGGAACAGTCGCCAACGTCGTGACATCACCTGAGCCGACATCCTCAGCCAGCGCGCTTCGGACGAGCTGATCGATTTCGTCTACTCCCAGACGCTCCATGGAAAAAGGATGCGAACAAAACGACAAAACACAACGGGAATGTTCACTTCCACTGCTTGGTTAGAGGATTGACGCCTGAGACAGGCTCGGTCAAAAAATCCGCATGCTTAAGATCGCCCCGCGTCTGCTGCCGTTTCTGCTTTGGATTGCCTCGGCAACCCTCCCGCCGCTCGCTGCCGATAAACCGCCCGTCTCGCCATTCGCCCGATGGGAGCCTGAGATTCAAGCATTCGAAAAAGCCGACCAGACCAACCCTCCCCCGAGAGGCGGCATCGTGTTCGTCGGCAGCTCGAGCATCCGAAAGTGGACAACCCTGGCCGATGATTTCCCCGGTTTGCCCGTGATTCAGCGAGGCTTCGGCGGCTCGCAGATCATGGATTCCACACATTTCGCCAGCCGGATTATCCTGCCGTACGAGCCAAAGCTCGTCGTGCTATATGCCGGCGATAATGATCTGGCAACTGGTCGCAAGCCGGGACAAGTTCTCGCAGATTTCAAGGAGTTCGTTTCGACTATCCGCGCTCAGGCGCCCGGCGCCGGAATCGCGTTCGTCTCAATCAAACCCAGCCCTTCGCGCTGGAAAATCGCGGACCAAATGCGCGCGGCCAATCGCCTGATCGCGGAGTTTTGCCGGGGCGATTCCAAGCTGCGGTACATCGATGTGTTCACGGCCATGCTGGCGGATGATGGCAAACCCCGGCCAGAGTTGTTCCTCGGCGACCAACTCCACATGAACCGCCAAGGTTACGCTCTCTGGAGTTCGATCATTCGTCCGCAATTGAAGGATTTCGGTTTCTGACAGCGCCATTCCGATTTTACCTGAAAACAGTTGCCACCTCGTGCATTTTACCCGCATGGCTAACCTTCGAAGCAAACCAAGTTGGGAAATTCCTGAACGCCACGTCACGCCCGAAAAGTTTTTCTGGAACCGGCGGCAATTCCTGCGGCAATTAGGCTTCGCAAGCAGCGCCACATTAGGCGCGTTTGTGGCGGGCTGCGACGGCGCAAAGCCGGAAGCGGTCGCCGCGCCCAAACCTGGGGCGAAACCCAGCGAGGATCCGAATGCTTCCACCGTCGCTTTGTCCAAATATCCTGCCGCGCGAAATCCCGAGTTTAACATTCCCGGGCGCGTGACTGATCAAAAGGAGGCGGCGACTTACAACAATTTTTATGAGTTCACCACCTTGAAGAACGGCGTCAATAGGTTGACACACGGGTTTACGATTGCACCCTGGCAAGTCGAGGTCAGCGGCCTGGTCGAGAAACCGCTTCGCCTCGATGCGGAAGAGTTGATTTCCATGATGCCGCTCGAGGAACGGGTTTACCGGTTCCGCTGCGTCGAGGCTTGGGCGATGATTGTTCCTTGGACAGGATTTCCTTTGGCAAAGCTGCTCGAGAAAGTGCAGCCGAAACCCGAGGCCAAATTCGTTCGGTTCGTCTCGTTCAATCGGCCGGACCAAGCCCCTGGGATGCGCGACACGAGCTATCCCTGGCCCTACACGGAAGGACTCCGACTGGACGAAGCCATGAATCCGCTGACGCTGGTCGGCGCCGGGATTTATGGAAAGCCATTGCCAAAACAACACGGGGCGCCGCTGCGGATGGTTGTGCCGTGGAAGTACGGTTACAAAAGCATCAAGTCCATCGTGAAGATCGAGTTGGTCGAGAAACAACCCGCCACACTTTGGGAAACCCTTGCGCCTGACGAATACCCGTTTGAGTCAAATGTGAATCCCGCAGTTCCGCACCCGCGCTGGTCCCAAGCGACCGAACGGCTGATTGATAGCGGCGACCGTGTGCGAACCCAACTTTACAACGGCTACGGCTCGTACGTCGCAAAACTTTACGGCGGGAACAAAGGCTAAGACCGCGCCGGACATTCTGGCCCCACCGATCCTCTCTGGAGTCTGTTCGACTTCTCGCACCATGAACATGGACGCCACGGAGATGCTCCGTTTCATGCGCCAACCGCTGCCAAATCCTTGATGCAGGTGCGTCACCGTTTTGGCAGACCAAATCCTTGATGCAGGTGCGTCACCGTTTTGGCAGACCAAATCCTGATGCAGGTGCGTCACAGTTTTGGCAGACCAAATCCTGATGCAGGTGCGTCACAGTTTTGGCAGACCAAATCCTTGATG